>Ga0123354_10019096_pt1 | contig 10764 bp, 4 predicted proteins | sample TergutLab28metaG_2_FD_97872 | JGI IMG/M metagenome (GOLD analysis project Ga0123354, IMG submission 97872) | Labiotermes labralis P4 segment gut microbial communities from Petit-Saut dam, French Guiana - Lab288 P4 | ecosystem: Host-associated > Arthropoda: Insects > Digestive system > Gut ... | reverse complement strand
ATCCGAGGTAAAACTCGGTGTGTTTTGCTACATTTTGACAGTTCAAAACGTTGTGTATGTCCTCTGTATAAATTTCTATACGCTTTCAAAGTTGTAAAGCTCTTTTTGAAACATCCTGTATATGACACTCTTTGAGCAAAATTGTAATTGTGATAACCTGAAGATGGCCGTTTTAGGCCGAAACATTTAGTTATTTATCTTGCCAATAAATACCACCATCTAGCATACAATTATAGTTGTGTTTTCTGACTGAAATTAACTCACCACTAGTCTTTCCACACACAACGGGGATGACACACCTTAGAACTGTGGAGAAGATTATTACACCCTTTGACAGTGACGCGTATCTCGAAGACTTAACATCTTAGGGTACATGTCGTACGGCTTTTGCTACTTCTTTTTAAACTGCGTTCACACTTTGGAGAAATTGTGCGCCAATTTCTTTTCACTCCGTATATTCTAGATCGCAATTTTTTGCAACTCTGTATTCGAGACTGTCTTCATGGAAGAGAACGCTTTGAGAAACTGACGAGTCATTCAGTTCCTCAAGAACTTCCTATATTTTATGGAGCAGAAGTGTTTATTATCACTTTTTAAAAAATAATTGGACCCTGACGTGAAGCATACGAAGCCAGTCCGCACTCGTCTACTCCAGACATCTGAGATCCCTCTATTTTGGGGTCTCCCTAACGGTCTCTTCCCTTCATTTGTTAATCAAATTGTGTGTGGAATTGTCGCCGATTCCACTCACGATACAAACTCTGTCCTTATCGTATACCTCGACGTTTCGTGCATAGCTTATTCATCAACGTTCCTGTTATCCCCTAAGCACGAATAATGTAAGAAATAGACGCTCTAGCAAGAGGTTTTGGCCAATCCCATTAAGCGAATATTTAAGAATTCGGAATCGTTACGTCGTGTCAAACGGAAAACAGTTATGAACTTCAGAAGAGCTCTAATGTATCCATATTCGGTGTCAAGCAGTCCAAATGGCGTAGTTTCGCCTGCAGGTATGGGTATTCTATATAGTTACGCGGAATCAGGTTGTGAAAGGTTGAACAGCGTAATATTTCAGAATACCTGAACGTTTAGAAACACCATTGTGAGAACCTCAAAAGTTGCCATCCCAGTATATGTGTGAAGGCATTCAGGGAAATCACGATATATGAGCCAGGACAACCAATTTCTGGAATCGACATCTGTCTAATTTTACTAACATACCAGTTCTCTCAGTAATTACATTTCCATGACACTGAATGGCAGTGTGAGACAATATGAGCTGAAGGTTTATTTAATGTTTTCCATCCCGAAGTGTTATAACATATAAATACAACGTGTCAGTTAATAACACAACACTTCATTTTATACAATAAAAATAGTACATTGTCAGGGCGAAATGTTTCGACCTTTATTAGGTCATCTTCAGGCCCTCTGAGAAAACAGATCCAAGAGCTATCTATATATCAATGCATTTTGAGATCCCAAATGCTTACAGACTGTGTTACAGTAATGTAAAATACGCAAGTTTGGTTATATTAAAATCTGTGTGACAGTCTCAGCATTAAAAGTTTAAAAATTATCTGGGATGGTGTTATATTAAAACTAATTGTGTATAAAAGATTGTATAGAAACTTGGTTTTGCTTTCTAATTTATAGAAGAGAGATAAACGCCAGCTCCTCATATCACCGACAAATGAAAAACACGCCGTATAAAAAGATCACATTCTAAAAACTAGAAAGTAAAACAAAATTTTATACAATATTTTATACACAATTGGTTTTAATATATCACCATCCCAGATAATTTTTAACCTTTAAATGCTAAGACAGTCCCACAGATTTCTATGTACATAAACTTAAGTATTTTGCATTCCTGTAACACAATCTGTAAGCATTTGGCATGCCACAATGCATTGAAATATAGACAGCTCTTGGGTCTGTTTTCTCAGAGGGCCTGAAGATGACCTAATAAATGTCGAAACATGTAGCCCTGATAATATACTATTTTTATTGTATATAAAATAAAGTTTTGTTTTATTGGCTGACACGTTGTATTTATATGAGCTGAATGTACATGCATGCAATTGCCAGAACCGAATGTAACTGACAATATTAAAGTGCATTTCAGTAACTGACAGTAATACACACAAGGTATATATACATAAGTATTACTCTACATAGTAAATCATGAGAAGCCATACTGCAAAATATTACTGAAAATAATGGTTTAGGATGCCCACGGACAAGGAGGAAAAATAACTTTTAACCTCGGGACCGGTAGTTATGGCCTAAGCGTTGACGAGAGAAAAGAAAAATAGTTGTCTTCATGTCTATATACGAATCCTTAGAACACAAACCAGTAACGCTTACAGAAGAAAATTAACCCGCAATGACGTGCTGTTATGTCATATGAACCATATTCAATTAATTTACATCTCCGCATCAAATAAATACAAAATAATGAAGACCATGACCTTTAAGATAACCCAGAGGAGTAGCACCGAATTCACAAGTGTAATACAACACTGAAAATTAATTACAGTTTTCTTACGAGTCAGTAGAGTGCCCCCGGTATTTTATAGCTACTGCCATTAATGACGTCTTAAGAAGGACCCATTAGCTGTTAATTGCATGTGTTACCATTGTACTAGTCTGAAATTAATTACACACTCTTAATGCTATTCTTTTGTTTTACACCCACGTACATTACTGAACACGCAGATATTTCGTTCTGAATTTTGTGTCTGCTTCATTTCAATTGATTTCAGATTTTATGAATGTGATTCAAGAAAATACCAGGAAATATTAAGTGCTGGGACGAACATTTGGACTTCAGAAAAATGAAGTCGTGAAATATTATAGAAAATGTGCAAGAAATAAGAAATAACGGCTGTGGTGCACATGTGTACTGTGGCTTTTGTAGTATAGCATAATGTAGCAGAATGGGTGTTAACAAAACTTCGAAGATACATACTGCCTCCATACCCAGAGTACAAACAGGAAGAGTATCTTCCCGGAATCTTTGGTGAACATCTATCAGGAAAAAAAAAGTCGCATTCCAGACAGAACGATAATACACAGACGAGCTCCACGATTTTTTCTCATCTGTAATCGATCGTGTTGTGACATTGCTGTCTATGTGCATGAATTCAGTGGCAAAGGTCTCCCTCCTATTTGAGACATGCCGGCCTTTCGCTGCCTTCCCACAAAAGTAAAACTGTACCAGTCTCCACCGCTTCGCGGAGCCGACGTAAATTAGGCCTATTCGCTACGCAATTCACTGCTCGATTTAGTTGTTCTTGGGGCAAAAAGTTCGCATGAAACGACTTACTCAACGTCGTTACTATCTCTATCTTTCACTTGCAGTACTTTAAGTTTCGAAGAATAAATAAATATAAATATAATATATATATATATACACGCGCGCGCGCGTGTGTTTGTACCGGAGTACCATATAAGATGATGGCCTGCTTCACCATTCAAACAGTTGACACTTCAACCATAGCGTGCATTCATAAAACTCCATATCACTACCAGAATATATTGGCATTATTTCTCCAACATATGAACAGTATGTCTTTATAATGTACAAGCAAGTTATTTCTATGGGTTAGAAATCGATTTTCCAATAATATTTACGCAAAGTTTAGGCTTAAAGGCGTTGTTGGAATTCAGTTCCAAAGAATATGTTCATATTCTCTCAGATCAAATAAATGACATTTCGTAGCATACTTTATATTTTCCTCGCTTTCTTTCTAGCCTTCTTCTTTTCTTTCTTCCATTCCTTTCCTTATTCTACTGTTTCTCTCCCCATTCTGTGAGTGGAAGTTGGTTAGCCGTTCAGCAACTCCACTTGAAGGGCAAACCCCTTTTCAGCTGTCCCTGTCCGAGTAATCGATGATGCCTTTAAGCCGAGTCTGAGAGGGTTCAGGTTTGGCAGCTGTGCACTGCAGATGCAATGGTGCAGTGAAACAGCACCTTGCGTCATATCCGTCAGAATTGCACATTTCTCCGCCGGCAGTAGGCCAAGACTGATGGACGATGAAACTGACCCGCGACACTGAAATACTCAAGACACCATAGCCATGTGAAAAAACATGAAATGACTTAAACTGAAACAGCCAGTACACAATGAGCGGAAGATTGCGTCACTGAACTGTGAGAAATCTTAATAATGCAGAGTCCACCTCCCATTTTTTAAACAGGAAATCGACGGAGACTCTGCCGTTCAAAATGCGCCAACTCCTTCACTTTCACCGGGCACGGCGTTTGTAGAGCGAGGCAGCAATTGCAGTGTTCCTTTCTGTTCCCGATTTTTCCTTGCGAATCAGATCACGTTTCGGATGAATCTTGATTCCTCTAGTTCCTGGTTTGAGCAACGCATTATGTCAGTAATTCCCGTATACCCAAATGTAAAGAAGTGCTTAACTAAATTAAGCACCATGCAGTTAAATGTCTGGGGGTGGAGGTACTAGTTCACACTTTCTTAAACCCGCCGGTGATTAGAGGCAAGGGGATCGGCTCCCGTTTCTGGCCACTTTACTCACCCCGATGACACAGCACCACATTACGGTGAGACAGGATGCTTGTTGGGCCCCAGGGCCCTTCTGGACACTGACAGAAAGGAAAAGCTTGAGTCATACCGAAGGTCAGGCTGTGGTTCACCATCTATCAACATTTACTGTAGTCACTACCTTAACTGAACTGGTACAGTACCTCATATATTGCATAACGTTACAGCAAAGCTAACATTTAACTTAACACCTTGCCTCTGTGTCCGAGAGGAACGAATTTCTGTCCAGTGACTGGGCCACCAAATCACGAAACTATACATAGGAAGGAGAGGAAAAGCATCGTGCGTACTCAACCTCGAGCTTAGATTAAAGTTATTTGTGAAAGACCGCTTTACTTCCTGCCAAAATGCATATTATAACCACTGGACAGTACGTTGGATGGGCACCAGAGTCGCTCTAATTCTAGTGGCGACGAACAGAAACATGTCTGTCTCCTCTGGGAAACCGTCTGCGTTAATGTTCAACACAAATTCAGTTTAATACTGGTATGTTTATAGTAAAACTACCCAAATTTTGTGACAAAACTTGCGACTTGGTAGAACACTATAAATTGCAGATCTAATTAGAGTAAACTATTAGGACTAACTGCAGAAAGTACAACTGATTCCGTGGTCAATTCAACATGCCCTATTGCGGAGTAATATAAACATGTGCGAAGAAATTTGTTAGGTTTCCTCTATAAGTATAGAACTGTTATGCTTGTTAGACGCGACTATGTTACATTAAATTAGACTGGGTTGGGTTGGACTGGATGAGATGGAGTGTTTTGGCAGACAGTCAGACAGACAGACTCAACATCGGTGTGAAATTACGACACACTGCTCACTATGTACTTCGACAGGCTGCTGAAGGAAATATTGGTGACAGGGCCGGACTGAGGGGCGGACAACCTGGGTAGCTACCTGGCACCCCAAACTATACAAGACGCTAAGACATCACTGGAATAATAGGAAATATGTTGCAAGTACAAGCAGAATTTCTAAGAAAATTCTCTGAATGTTGGCCACCCCTGTCCTACGCCGAAAAAATTCAATAACATTGGTTATAAGGGGCACCAAATTGTTTGCCTGCCCGGGGCGCCGAATTATTGACCTGCCTGGGGCGCCCACATGTCTCTGGCAGGCCATGATAAGTGAAGATTAAAAGATGGTTTCGTAAAAACAGTTACAAGAAATGACAATGACATTTATTTGGCTCATCTCTCTTAAGGAAATGTCAGATGAGAGATCAGGTAGACCTCCTTCGCAGCGTTCAGTCAGCACGACGATGTCCGTAATATCAGCCAACGTTCATCATGCACAGACAAGAGACAAAAACTGATCTGACGCGCCTGTCAGCTGTTACGACAAATGGAAGCATTTCTGCTGGTACCAAGGTCAGACTTAAACCTCAGCTAGACGTAACAAATAACGCGTTTTCACATTTTTTTATTATGCATTTTATATCTGCAACTTCAGGCAAAATGACACGAGAAAATCTATTTCCATTAGTAATATAAGGGCAGCTTTAATAGATTATTTGTTGATTTATTGATCCATTCACGCATTTATGGTTTACATAAGAACCTGGTTAGTAGGACAGGTTTTATGGTATGGAAGGCAGAATGGCTGGAAAATAACAGACTGGAAATGAAGTGACCGTGGCCTGTTTTGAGACAGTATCGCGATATTTCCCTGGGAGGACTGCGGAAGAACACGAGAAGCTTCAGTTAATGCAAATAGTGCCCGAGCCAAAATAACCGAATAACCCCCACGATCGAATAAGCAGCCTTGACCATCAATGTGATCTGTGGCAGGTACATTCCAATCGCAGTAACACCTACAGAGATTATTTATCGGTGGGGATGGGAAGATAAATATTTCAATTGAAATATTCGTGATCTATTTCCAGCTGATTAAAAAACAGAAGCCCAGAACTATACACCTACATTAATCTGCTCCGTGTACATATTTGTGTTTGTGTGGATAGGAAATTTAAATACATCTTTATATAAGGGTTTGCAATACCAGGGACTAAATTCGATTGTTGTTGCGAGCCGTACATTTTTCGAGGTTCTTCTTTTCTTCCAACTTAAGACACAGACGAAGAGGGAGCTTGGAAAACACAAGGATAAACAGAATGATTTTTGGTACCAATAAATTTCAAAGCAACGACTGCAAGCTTCACTCCTATTACACGAAGCTGACAGAACTAAAAAATGGAAGTAAGTCCGTCATTTTTACTCACCAACTTGTTTACCATTTTTCCTTGTTTTTTGTGGGGAAACTCACACCTGAATTTGTCGGTACATTTTAGATGCACGCTGTATAGCATACACAGCGGTACATGATGGTATGCCGGTCCCTGTGCCCGCCCGGTCTAAGGCGTAGATCTACGGCCGCTCGCCTGTTGAGATTGCGGTTACGAATCCCATCGGGGGCACGGAAGTCCGTCTGCTGTGAGTGTTGTGTGTTGTCAGGTAGAGGTCTCTGCGACGCGCTGATCACGCGTCCAGAGGAGTCCTACCGACTGCGGTGCGTCGTTGTGTGTGATCCAGAAACTTCGTGAATTAGGAAGCCCTGGCCCACTGGCGGGCTGTTGGCCGAAAACAAAGCATGCTGATATATCGTAGAACGTGACGTCGTTATGACAGCAATAATTATGACAAAGGTAATTACGATCATCATGGATAACTCTTGTAAAATAAGGGCAAAGACACTATAACATGTTTAACTCGGTCTTGAGGACGTAACCGGCACAAAATTGTTGCAGAAGTTTTCTTGCAGTTCGTGAATATTAGAATGTCGCTTTTCTGGTTTTGAGCAGTACGTTGCACCGTACTTCGCTTGTAATGGTTCTGCGACTTGTAAAGGAAACTTAGTTTAACTTCAGTCACTATCAGAACAAAGATGTGTGGCATAATTCTATTCACTTCATTCAACGAAATCTCTTCTGACATAAAACTTCAAACAGGAAAACATATTTCTTAATTTCATATTAGAGTCCTTTACTTGCCACTCTCTTTCCTCGGCCCCTCGTGTGTGCGTGTGGCGGTACGTGCAACAAATTCACTAGAATGTCTGCAGACAGGACGGCTTGTCATAATTTGTGTAGCACATAAATGTTTGCTCACACATACGGACTGTAGAAGTTACATTAAAGTACAACTAAAATATAACTTAACTCTAAAATTTATTCGAATATATAAAATGTACGAATGATGTACCTAATTTAAATATACTGTAAAATGCAACAGATTTTGCCTGCGTCCTTATTTTGTAACCAGTCTACATCCCTCAATCCGCCTGCCAGTAGAATCCCCTTTAATATTACAATCCTACCTAAGTCTAGGCCTTCCAAGATTTCTATTCATGTAAGGGATTTCGATAAACATTCCGCAAGCATCAATTTTCAATTTCACACCTTACTTGTGCAGCGCAGCTTCAATCCTCCTTTAATTACAAGAAAAATCACGTTTGGTAAAAGGTAAAGTTAAAGTGATCCCGTTACAGGCCCGGTGTGGCCCAGAGTGTGGGTAAAGGTATAGCTCTACTCTTCCATGACCGCGGCACTAGAAGGGGGTGAGTGGTCAGCAGCACGCCCCGGCCACACTTTACGCCAGGGAAAGACCCGGTACTCATTTTACAGGAGACTGGGTGGGCCCCGGGGCCGGTCTGAACGGGTAGAATCATGTTTCGTATAGAATAAAAAATTATCATTTTTTTTTCAGTGTGGAAATTCTTCCAGGTTCCTTTTACTGCATCCATCTTGTGACAAAATATTCTTCTTACCATTCTCTTCTCAGACATCCATAAGATCCAGTTTAACACTCAAAAACAACAGCTAAAACTAACATTTCTTTCTTTCCTAGAGATCAGACGAAAAGACATCACAGTGTGAACCGAATAATGTAGCGGGAATTTCCCAAATTTAATCCGCATTTAATTTCTTTATCTACATGACTGTCACTTTTTTACTGCCTGTTCCAAACGTTTTCACGTCTCAGTTTTTCAAAGTGTGTTCCCTTATATTTTGATCATATCATGCATTCTGGTGGCGAGACGTGAAATTATACACTACATTTCGAGAGCTGAAGATTTTTTTTTGTCAGTGACTACGTGACTACGATTGTCTGAGATGTCACACCGTGCAGTTGGGTAGATAAGTATCGACGTCAAGGGAGAATCTACTGTGCTTCCCTTCAGGGAGAAGAGAAGAGGTAAGTTCGCCCTCACGCTTTTCCGCATTTACCATTTACCCAATTGCACTTCGTTGTATACCAGAAAACTGTAATCGTGATTAATAATTCTAAGCTTAATGCGTTCTCAGATGGACTAATTTCTTCGAAACAAGGTGGTCTTTACTCAGAATACATAGGTATACTTCAATAAATTTATCTGTCTACATTTTCCCATTTTACCACCAGACGCTTCCTCAAGCAAAATGACGTTTAGTGGCTAAATTGCTTTTTGATGATAAAATGTTATGGCAATTACTAAAGCAATCCTAGGAAGTGTTTCCTGAAGTAGACATCATTACGTATTGATTTTTCCCGATATTAAAATGAAGACAGCCTATCTCGAAAGCTGTCTCTTCTGAAAGAATTGTCATTTGACAGCACGGAATATGACGCGGAGAAAACCTATAAGCCCTTTCTAACACTTTTAGCACTTGGAGCACAGCTATTACTATATTACAGTCTCACTATAATTTTAAAACCCCTCAACTTAATCCACGGCTTGTATTCATGTCTTTCTTACGACGTTTGAAATGAAGCGAAAACATTTCCATAAGAAAGCATTAAAAATGTTATGTGTAATAGAGGTGCAGTATGTTTTCTGTGCAGTGGTAACTGTATTTTCACGTGATATTTAATCAATTTCACGCTGCGAATTGTTACGGGGAATTTCGGATTTTAAATCTAAATTCTGATGAATGTTATCTGCTTTACATATTTTAAATTTATTCCTGTTTTATTTCAAGGCCTTTAAGATTTTTCTAACCACGAAGCTAATAAGTAAACAAGACAGGCAAAGCACGTGTAACTTAAAATTGAGGCGCGTTCCTGTAACCAATGTTAGAGTGGAAAATCAAAAACCATTACATATTCTGGGAGTGCGTTTCTAGCCTTAGGTATCTGGCATGCAAAGCGCATGCGCCTTTCCGCCATCTGTGGCCTGTCTGGATCTACTACATTTTTAGGTGCATTCGCAAAATTGCGAAAAGCGAATATTCAGCTTTGATATATCTGTCTTTCCGTCTGTCCATCCGCTTGGAACAACTCGGCTTTCACCGGGCGGATTTTCATGAAATTTGGTACTGGAGTACTTTTCGAAAACCTGTTGACATATTTAGAGTTTCACTAAAAGTGAGAAGAATAACGGGTAATATATACAAAGACCAATATATATTTTCGATCATACCTCGATCGATTATTCTTGGAATAAAAAAAAAATGTTTCAGAAAGAGATGTAAAGAAAATCAAGACACATTTTATGTTCAATCACTTTTTTTTTAAATCGTGCCACTTATGAGGAGATAATGTGTAAAAGTATTGTAGAGCCGGGCATTCCACAGACGAAAACATGGCCCATACGCATTGCTTGCTGGATACCTAAGGCTACATACAAGCTCAGAATATGTAATATATATTGCTTTTCCAATGCAAAAATGTTGCACGAACGCGCCTCACTGTTAGGTTATACGTATATTGCCTGCCTTTTTTTTTTTAAATTATCTCTGATACGACACGATTTAAAAAATAAAAAAGCATATTGAACACAAAATGTAGGTTTTTATTTTCTCTACAGCTCTTATTTGAAACAATTCTCATTCTAAGAAGAGCTGAGCGAGATATGACCAAAAACGTGTATTGGTCTTCATTTAAAGTACCCGCTATTCGTGTCAGACTTTAATGAAACCTGAATTTTCTCGACAAATTTTAGGACAGTACTAAAATACTAAATTTCACGAAAATCAATTCTGTGGGACACGAGTAGTTCCATGCAGACTTATAGACGAACACACATGACAAAGTTTATAAACAATAGGTGTGGGGTCATTCTATAACACAACAATATTTAAAGGCGTTTAATAATGATAAAAGTAAACTACATGTTTCGGCCTAAGTGGCCATCATCAGGTTTACGTTCGAAAGTATAGTGGTATTTCTTTACAGGGTTGGAGTGGATACGTCACGATGGTGAGATCT
>Ga0123354_10019095_pt1 | contig 10764 bp, 14 predicted proteins | sample TergutLab28metaG_2_FD_97872 | JGI IMG/M metagenome (GOLD analysis project Ga0123354, IMG submission 97872) | Labiotermes labralis P4 segment gut microbial communities from Petit-Saut dam, French Guiana - Lab288 P4 | ecosystem: Host-associated > Arthropoda: Insects > Digestive system > Gut ... | reverse complement strand
GTTATACAAACCAGTCAGTTAATGTTGTATAGGGAAATAATCGCTGTTTGTTCTCAGATCCACACAGAACACATAAATACACTGCGTGGGCAGAACGTAGAATTGTTGAATGTTAAACTGGTGGTACTTATATTGACCACTGTGCGGTACACATAGTGGCCACTGTGCGGTACATATAGTGACCGCTGTGCGGTACATATAGTGACCACTGTGCGGTACATATAGTTACCACTGTGCGGTATATATAGTGACCACTGTGCGGTACATGTAGTGACCACTGTGCGGTACATGTAGTGACAACTGTGCGGTACATATAGTGACCATTGGGCTTTAAACGCATGCAAGCCTACAAATATCCCAGTTCTATTTCTGGAGGAAGACCTAACACAAAACACTCATACAGACTCATTACGAATTTCATTTTTACTCCTGCCAGTACGTACGGTGGCAACAATTGTCGCAGTGATGTCCCAGTATTGCGGTAGGCCTGCAGTGTCTGGCTGCGATCCACATCCTCTTCCCCAACTTCATTTTATTATAAGAAAGAAGTGTACTTTCTCAATTTCACTGTCACTCCGAATGTACAGCTGTCAACTGTTTGTCACTTTCTCCCGCGCGAGTGGGCGGTCGGCTTAGTTCGCTTACGTTAACACGACGATAGTGCCGACAGCAAGCGGTGACCGACAGTTGTCAGATAAAATAATGAGCGTGTAATGTGACTGCTATTGAGGGGAGAGGGCGCAGTGGTCAGTATGCTGTCAAGGGTGGCTTACTTGATCGTTTAACGACGCTAAATGGCGAGGAGAATTAGATTAAGACTCAATTAATTGGACAGACCTGGAAACAAGTGGTTTGGTTCAGTTTAGACGGCCTAGTTGTTCCGGCATTTCTCTGTACCTAAGCATTCCATGAACAAAGCAGACGGTCTTGACCCGGTGGAAACGCCACACTTAGCCTGCAGGCAGCACGCTGGGCACTGGGACACTTACTGATGGCCGGTGGGCAGCGATCCTGCCTCATCTCATTTTCGGGAGGTCGCAGGTTCGAACTCGACCATCCTAAGGTCTTCCGGTTAGGAGGGTACCTTTAATCAGACCAGGATCGCCTCCTTCCACATCCCCTCCAATTCATTATTCACTATTCGCCTTAACATTCAACACTGTACAGCCTGTGACATTGCTAACGGGAAATGAACAAAAGAACAAATAACGAAAGGCAAAAACACTCACCGCACGTTGGGCAAATCACAGCAGAAGGCAATATGGCGCACTGTTTGGACGAGGCTTACCTGCAACGAAAGAGAGACATTGAGCTGACAGTAGGTGTGACTGAAGAAGACATTGACATGCACAGTACAACACGTGTCATGACTCAGCGAAGATGGAGTCAAACAAGTTACTTCAGTTCTAAAATATAGATAAGTCACACAGCAGTTCAACCTCACTGACTGAACGCATTTCATCGTGCTCCTTATGATGTGTAGGGCAAGGTGTTGTGCAGCGGCAGGTGCCAGTGTCAGTAGGAGGCATCCTGAACGTGGCGGTGCAGCGGACAGGACGTAAATGTGCAGCAGACAAGATGGAACTGTGCAGCAGACATAACCAAACACGAAGGACCTCTCGTCCTCGGGCCAGCAGCCTTAGTTTTCTTCTCCCTGTTGGGAGTGCAGTTTGCTAGTTCCCAGTAGCGATCACCAGTGGCTCCAGCCAGAACGTACAGACAGAACTGCTCAACCCCTCTCACAGCACAGCGGTTACTGTCTGCAGCCTCCCTGGCAGTGCAGTTAGCTCCGTACACTATTTGCACATACAGAGCAGCTCCGTGTTGGTACGGCTCTCGGTGCTGCGCGACGTACCTCAACCTCTGTACACCCAGCTACAGTACCTAAGCGCTCTACACTAACCCAATACACAGACACGCCATGGCTTCCGTCGTGTTTCTGCAGAGGTAATAGCCGTTCTGACGCCGGTGCCGTCACTGCTGTGTGTCAACGTCGTCACAGATGCTGTATAACTTTCGCCCAGACCTGCTTCAGGAAGAAGGCAGATCTAGGTTGTGTCAACTAGCCAACAAAGCGGCTCATTGCTACCGATCGCAGAGATGACAGCAGTCTGTATCAAACCGCCATAACGGCCAGACAGTGGCTAGACCTGGACTGACGATTAGCGGGTGGCATAACCAGTAAGGGCAATTTGCCTTCCTACCACGAAGTGACCAAAGCAGGATTCTCACTGAAACACACTTTGCAGTCAAAACTGTACCTGCATTTGGCCACAAACACCACGTGCGACTGCTTGGGTATCGATTACACAGCTCATGAACCACAAACGAGACTGCATTAGTAAAGTTACCAAATGCGTTCTTTGCATCTTACTTGAAAGAGGAAACAGAACAATGATAATTAGCAACAGGCTTCCGTGCAGAATTTGAACAAAATATGTCGGAGTTTGTGGAACTTGCGAAGAATCTAAAAAGAACGAAGCTGACGAACTGAAAGCGACAACAGTATTGAAACAAACAATTCCTTGCACTACACAGCAGCACAACACACATATTGCTGGTCACAAAAGTACGTTTAGTTCGGATCATACACAGGCGTAATAACACTATTTATCTTGCAGCTTCGTTCAGCAAATCATTTCTGCACCAAATATTTCCCGTGGTGACATTACAGAGGCAGACATACAATACAAACAGCCCTGTTTCCTTACAAACATATTTATGTTTTACCCCACTGAAACCCAAAATTCCATCTAAATGCAAATCCATCCCCTACACAAAAGATAACGCAGCCTCTCCATCATGAAGACCAGTACATTGATGGTGAGGATCGAAACACAGGGGTGTGCCCCAAATGCACAGCTACAGGTGTGTCACAGCCTGCACATCAGGCAGGTGACAACACCACTAGACACAAGCACACGAAGCATATCAATACACAAGGTGCCCGAATTCCCCCCCCCCCCCAGGGCCCAGTAACCAACCACGGGCACAGTGTAGACTTCTGTAGGTGTTCTGAGCGATCTGCCATTTTGTAACGGCCGATTTGAAGGAAAACGCCACTGGCGTGAAGTTTTGCTTCAAACTGGGTAAAACTGAATCGGCAACGTGGACGAGCAGGCCTGATATAAAGCAGAGACCAGCAGTAGCGAGACACGTGAGGTCAAATATCGAGAGAAATTTATTGTTCCAGACCGAACGGTTAGCCAGCATTACTATCGGCAGGTTGCGCAACGTGCGCGAACAGATCTGCCGGAAAGGAGGGAGAGATGGCGAAACCTGAACTGGGTGATTCACAAAGATACGCATTTCGACAGCAGCAGTGTTTGGCTACTCACATCTTCGCTGCAGTTCTTTAGCTCGTAGTGCTCCTGGTGACTTCCTCTTGTTTCCGAGAATGAAATCGGGGCTCTGAGGACGTCGTTGACAAGATGTCCCTGAAATTCAGGAACAGTCACCGACCGTCAGGTCCCACGGAGCCTCCAGCAATGGAAGAAAAGCTGACAGTTGCATAACCCATCAAGGGGCGGCAACAATCTGTATTTCGTTATGGGCCCGGTCCAGAGACGTTTGTACGAAACATTAGAACAGGCTACCCTTAAAGGTACTGCTGTAAGTTGAACAGTTAGACAGCCAGAACTCTGCACGACCGACCCTATGAAACATTCGCCTCAGCGCGCCCGCCGCACTATTAATAAAACCAGAGAAAGTCAGCAGTCAGATTCCTCGCTCAGTCACCGTTACGATACCGGCGGAAAGGTACGAGATGTGACGTCGCCAGAGCCACGGACTGGGTCCACCGCTCAGGCAAAATGTAATCAGCCCTCAGTTCTTGAGTCCCAAGCAGACTGCACTTTGAAGCCCAAATGCCTTCCAAATACATCACACCTCATGGCAAAACACTGCATCTACATTATAAACAGCTTCTCGACTCCTAAGAGGCCACACAGGTCACAGGTGACTGTTGCTGAAGACGCAGCATCGCGGAGGTTGCAGTGTTCAGAGGAAGATACACTCAGTACCACCAGCTGTCAAGAATGCGGGGAAACTAACCTTTCATGGCACGGTGGTGAGTATATGTACCACTCGCCTTCGCATTAAGAAGTTCTGCTGAATGTTGCCCACTCAGTGCATTCAAACGTCTCGTGTGTTGCTGATAATTTTCACCCCCCCCCCCCCCCCCCCAAACACACACAAGCAGTATTAACCGGCTGTTCTGTGATTAAGACTCCCTGTGCTCACTGTCAGAGGGAAACTGAACTTCAAAACATTATTTCGACAAATTCTGGCTCCACGTATTCACGACCAGGTGAGTTTCTGTTCGCCGCGCAACATGCCTTAATATGGCAGTCAGCTATGCATATACCGATCAGGTGTTGTGTTGTGTTGTGTTGTGCACAAACAGTGGCTAAAGTTTGCGTCACAACTGCGATCCAGTTTCAGTACTTTCCTTCACCTGTTTCCCCTACAGAAAATACAAACAGAACGCTATATATGGGGTTAACACACGTTAGCATTCTTGTGCCTCAGTTTTTACAAACAGCGTCATGTATTTCGTCATTTGTCATAAGAGTTTCACGAATAAGAATATCTGCTGTAAGCCAAGAAGCTGTTAATTAAACAAATAAATATTTCGCTGTCAGAGCATGCGCAGTGCCGATCGTAGCTGTAAGACATCGCGATTGACAGCGAAAGAATTCGCTGACGCCATTAGCAATCATTACCAAACACAAACAATATCAGACAGACAATGGCGGCTCGGGCTGGATGGCCGCTCCTGGTTCGCAAGTCACATCGGCAGCGTCACTGTGCGTCACAAGAGACATCCAGAGGTTACGTCAAGTTACGTTACGCCAGGCGCTGTCCACCACCTAAATTTCAGTCCCTTTGCTGCAAACCGCCGTCTGCCAGTTGCGGTATGCCTCTGTGAAGAGAGGGCAGAACTGTCCGTTGTCACAAGTGGCACTCTCTGCCGGCTGTACATGTCTGCATATACACAGGTTTCGGTTCGTCTGTGTACTGAACATACTTGTATTCTCCGTGCAATGCACAATACACGATTCACACAGCGCCTATGCCAGTACAGCAGACCACGCCACGGCTTACTTAGCTATTGCTAACGGCAGCCTGGTCACGAGAACGGCCGTAAGCCTGACAGTTACCACGTTTAAGCCTCTTCTGTTTCCTTGAAACACTAAGAGAGCCCTGAATTACATTTAAAGACCCAGTCCGTACCGCGCAGTAAACACTCTATATCTCTGTTTCACAAACCAAGCAGTTAATGTTGTATAGGGAAATAATCGCTGTGTGTTTTCAGGCTTCCGCCGCGAAGTAGCTGAGAACTGCGCTCTTCTGGGTTGTTACGCAAAATGTAGTGGTAATTCCTTACCGGCGTTTTGGGATAACCTGTCGATAAAAGCGTGACCACTGAAGATGGGACCAACGGGTTGTCCCGAAACGTTGGTAATAAATGACCACTACGCACTGCGTAACAGCCCAGAAGAGCGCAGTTCTAACGGCTATTTTTCTCAGATCCACACACAACACATAAATACACTGTGTGGGCAGAACGTAGAAATTCAGAATGTTAAACTGGCGGTACATATAGTGACCACTGGGCTTTAAAAGGGTCAAACCTTAAAAGCACAGTGCTTGCAAAATGCGTCTAGCGTCTGCGTCTTTCAGCCTTTCTGTAGAGAATCACTAACCAAAACTGTTTATGACAGCTCACAGTTAGGGTTTGAATACAACATGGCGACACATTGCGACTGGGCTTAAACACGAACCAAACGGACAGACACTTCATATACACACATCTCGACCGTCACTAGACAGACTCACACAAGAGCAGCAGACGTTTCCAATGAACTTTATATAGGGGAATCAAAAGCACATTTGATATTCATGCGGTAACACTGTGTCTAAGTCTGAGAGTGTTCGAGACAGTGAAAAGAATTATTACGTCAGGCACACATTTCAACGCCTTTAGCCTGTAGCATGTTTAGACCAGCTGTCAAACATTAGTTACAGTACTGCAGTGCCTGTCTCCTCTATCGCGCTCCCAAGCACAGCAGTTTTGTCGCACAGCAAGCTTGCAACCGTCGGGAACTCCAGGGAGAGCTGCGGTGCTCAGGGACATGATAAAAGGACTTTCTGTAGGTATATCATTGCAACCTCATGCACTGTAGCTGATACATTAAACTACTGGAAAAAATGACGTTTATTTCTGACAACTCCTCGTTTTATCATTAGAACATCCTACAGCCCCAGCACGGTTTGGACAGCACCAACATATCTACCGTCGCCATTGCAGGGGATCACTAAGAGGAACATGATATGTCTACCAGGCATCATGGCGTAGAGATTGTTTGTTGGAACAAGGCAACTGAGCAGAACTTGGTCAACCTGTGCCAGATAATCATTGGTACAGTCTGCACAGCTGTCTAAATCACTGGTCTGATGAATGGGATATTGCTCATTGTTGTGAAGTTTCTGTCGGTAACAATAGGCACCAGGACCAGTGCAAACTGAACACTGCACCCTGCAGTCATTAAGCAACCTCCCATTGGTCATTTAGCGTGCAGCGTCAACACTAGACGGACACGCGCACAATCTACATTCGACTTGTCTAATTACGTTATTTCGTTCCATAAGATACGCCGGTATTGTTTCAGCGCCAGGCCACCTGTACGTTGCGTCATCACGCCGGTGCGACGCAACTGTTACACACTTCTGTGGGGAAGAAGGCTAGTTGCAGGAACAAAGATGGACTCCACTCCCTCTTAAGTTCTCAGAACCCTCGTTATCCTGCCCTCCCGAGCGAGACGTGTCTCCATGCCAGCTGATCTCACAAGTACGCCATATGAAAGCTACATTCCATTACACTCGCTTGCAGTCCATCTTAATATCCTTTAAAGTGCAGCGTTTCCACCTCACAGTAAACACAATGTCTCTGTTACAAATACAACTGGAATTAGGCTACGTGTCCTGTGCACAGTGCGGTGTGTCCGTGCGCTGTGAATCAGCACATTGTGCACGCCGGTATGTGTCACTGTGCACATGTTGTCTGCACCTCAGCCGTTTGCACTGCCATTTTTTAAATATTTTTTACCTTATAGCAACATTTTCAGCCGAAATCTTTAAAACTTTAAATAGAGATCTCGTGGGCCTGTTTGTTGTGCAGCAGCAGCAGCAGTGTGTGTGTCGACACAGCAAGCAACTAACAGCTTATCCAAACTTACTGCGCGTACCTCAGCTCCCCCCCCCCCCCCTATCAGACGGTGCAATGCACGGTGCACAAATCCCGTGACAACCAGCTTTTGGACGGCGGCGCCTAACACAGGCGCGTCCCCAGTATGGTGCCTCATGCATGTCGCCGTCCTGCTGCCTAACATTTTAAGATGGTCCATAAGTTTTTTGGAAAATCTGTGCACCCCTGTACGTGGGCTACGGGACGCGGGAACGAGTAATGGCGGTTCGACTGCCGGCCGGGTAAGGCACTGGGATCCACAGGGTCCCCTGCTCAAAGGTTCCCAGAGAGGCGTTCACCGAAGGTAAAGCGGCCGGCGTGTGAAGTCTACCATTCAGCTACATGCAATGCCAAGTTTAAGAGTGAGTGGAGCTATAATGCCATACCTCCCTGCCTTCATGATGTGCACACTGCAAAACCACTCTTTCGATTATTTCAATAAACAACCCAATATGCAAATGTCAGTGTAATCCTCAATACCAACATTCAGCGCACATCCCCATTACGTCACCAGTATTAACATTCCTTGGTGCACGCCCAAACAGTAATCTTTTACTGTCAATTCCAGCATCAACTGACTTCGAAATCCGTCCATCAGTTTTGAACGCGAGTGAAGCGGACTGCCTCCACTGACGTCACGCTGCTCCATCAGTATGCCTAATCAACAGCAACACATCGCTACAGGTTCGACGTTTCGGTGTCGTCAAATGTCTGGGGAAAAGAGCGGCACCTGGCCGCAAGCTACCGGTATGGCAGCCCATGCCGGTAGCTTGCGGATGGACAGCGGCTTCAGCCCGAATGTGGAAGTTGCTGTCTCCACAGGCTTCAAGATATCCGAAAGAGCGCTGCTTTTTGACAGGCTCCCAGACCGTGTGACAGCAGTGCTAAGGTGAAGATAAGTGTGGAGCAGAGGTGGATTGATAACGACAGGGAAGAACAGAATTACTGGGATGAAACCCTGTCCCAGTGCCACTTCGTGTACCACAAAATCTCACACGGACTGACCTGGAATTAACTCAAGCGTCTCAAGTGAGGGGCCGCAGACTAATCGCCTGAGCCACGGCACGGCCCGGATTAAGGCCGAATTTACTCTCAAAAAGTCACTGATATTTAATAGGCAGCTTTTGCATCTGAGGATTTGTGTTCTGGCCTATCACTGTGTCTGCCACCAATTGGTTAGCGGCGTTTCCGCACAGTTTACTGCCTGCATCTTCAGAGTGTGCAACCCCCCACACTTCTCTTGGACTTCATGGGCCCTAAAGCTGGAAGCAGCAACCTCTTCCGAAACGTCTGTAACCATTTACCAATAGACACGGCGTCACGTCCCAGAAGACTCGAATCTGCACCAACAGCACTGTGATAGCCCCAAATGTCACACCTCGTGTACACAAACCGGTTGTTCTGGGCAATGAAACGGCTCCTGTTATTCTGCGATGTGTATACACTGTGCGGGCAAAAAACAGAACTGTTTTAACCCTCTGAAGCGCAGTGGTTACCATGTGTACCACCAGTTGTAACAATCACAAATTCTACGTTTTATTTGTGTCTTTTGTGCGTATCTCAGAACAAAGAGCGATTATTTCCCTACACAGCACCAACTGATGGTTGTCACAACTCGAGCCCTGTGCAGAGACACCAGGACATACATCAAAGCGCGATAAGGCACTTAGGACCACATTGCTCTCACCTATCTCCTTCACGTGTGCAACTGATAGCCTAATTAATAATTAGCAGTCATGTGTCGGGCCCCGCGGCTCTCTGGGGTCAGGTGGCAAACGAGACGCATTGCGTGTCTCAAAGAACAGAGCTTTGTCAACTGCAGGCCAGCTCGGCTGACACTCGAGAAGGCAGCTGAATTCTAGTGTCTCCGGTCCAGCACAAAAACTTCTGACCTTCCAAAATGTAATCTCAAGAATCTCCTTCCAAATAGACATGAATTCCGTACTTTCAGGTGTACCACACAGCTGGTAGTGACGTACCGCACCGGCCACTGACACAAACTGCAGTCGACAGTGCATGCAAAAATGGAACATGAAACATTCAAATTGGCCGCCATTGTGCTACGGTTTACGGCACAACTTTACCTCTGCTCGCCACGAAGGTACACGAGTGAATGGATGTAAAGTTCCACTCGTTCTTTAACTTTACACTAGATGGCGGTCAGCAGTCAGCTCGACGCCCCGGCCGCCTTACCGCAGTACCCACTGTAGGGTCCAGCGCCGGTCTGGACGCTTCTAAGAAGACAAAAATATCTTGCTGCAGCCGGGAAACAAACCAAGGTTCCGCAAGATTTGTGTCAGCGATTTAATTAGTCAAGAGGCGGAATAACCTGCAGTGGCGTACTGTAGGCCATTGCCAAGTTTGCTCAATATCCGTCACCTGGGCGATAATGAATAGTGACAGCTGCTGCAGCCCAACCGGCCTTTATCCACAGACTGCTTACAACTGACACACGGCGTTTCGAAAGCCGGTTCTGCTTCCGTCTTCAGGTACGGGAAATGAAGCTATGATTCTTTGTGCAACGCCAAGAACTCTACATTTGGCCCACCTCCAATACAATTGTCAGAATAAACGCAGAGTTATCAGATCGGTCTCTAGTTCTCTGTGAGGTACGATCTGAATTGTTATGCTACCCTTGCCAGAAGGACGAGCGGCACGACCTAAAAACCTTCAGAGCAATAAAATTTGCTCCGCCCTCTCTGTCAAAACTGTCTAGGGTCAACCCACTGGCTACTGGGGATCATGACCTGCCGAGGATAAGAATGAGAGGAAGTGTACCTCCACTCCTCCATACACTTTTACATTGCGCACGGACAACGGCACGCAGTTCACTGTTTGCTACAAAAACGTACAGGAAGGAAAAGCAACATATTTACCTAAGTTTCAAGAAAAAGTGCGGCGAAATGGAGATACGGCTCCATGCATTCTTGACCTGTGCACCGTATGTGTGTCAGTGAGCAGGCGCGCGGAACGGCCACGTAGTCAAGCGGCCAGATGGTTCGAAGGCGACAGCTAAATTCCGTGCCTATTCCTGTCATCGAACTCCGGTCTCCACGTCGCGCAGTCACTGCTGTGTGCCAGCGATCCGACACTAGACGATGCGATCACAAGCTGTCGTGGCCGACTGCACGAGCGGCCGTTACTTCGGCACGGAGTGTGCCAGACAGACAGACAGACAGAAGACATCCGGATGTTGCTCAGGTAGCAGAGAGATGCTGCGAGAGAAATCAACTGTTGCTGGGGTCCGCAACAACAGCGGGAGGGCTATTCAACGGCGCACTCATTTTGCACTTTCTGCAAAATGGATGTGGGTGCAAGGTTTGTACAGACGAGAGGGAAAGTGTTAACTGCGCGGTACGGGCTGTGTCTTTGGGTGCAATTCGTGTAATTTTGTATTTTCCTTTACAGACCCAGTCATTCCCGTTTCTTCCTGCAAAGTTATTTCCGACATTTTTGGTCCGGCACTGCGCCATTTTCATTCATGTGTTTTCTCAGGCCTTCTGCCATTAAGGCAG
>Ga0123354_10019093_pt1 | contig 10765 bp, 4 predicted proteins | sample TergutLab28metaG_2_FD_97872 | JGI IMG/M metagenome (GOLD analysis project Ga0123354, IMG submission 97872) | Labiotermes labralis P4 segment gut microbial communities from Petit-Saut dam, French Guiana - Lab288 P4 | ecosystem: Host-associated > Arthropoda: Insects > Digestive system > Gut ... | reverse complement strand
TTATTTTTTTTTTTTTTTTTTTTTTTTTTTTTTTTTTTTTTTTTTTTTTTTTTTTTTTTTTTTTTTTTTTTTTTTTTTTTTTTTTTTTTTTTTTGTTTTTTTGGTGGGGGGGGGGGGGGGGGCTGAGGATAACAAATCAGTAGGTGGCCATGCTGGCAACGTATTTAAATCATGCACTTTGAGAAATGTAACGTTACGTATTAGAATTCACAGCTTTCTGCGTTTCTGTATGTAGTGTTCTACTTATGTTGAGGTTGCAGACTGACATGTTGGGTACCAAACGGGATTAACACGGTCATTGTAGGTTGTTATACGTTCTTTACGAAGTAAAAAAAGGAGCGGCTGCTGTGGGTACCACGTCCGTCCGTCCGTCCGCGTGACCTTTTACCATCGACTAAACTGTTGGTCGGATTTTCATGAAATTTGTTGTAGGAGTCCTTAACAAAAAGTTGTTGCGTGGGCTTGAGTTTGGTAAAAAGTCGGAACACTTGAGTGCTGCTTTACTTAAGGGTGGAAGTGAATTTCTAAAGCAATCCTATTACAGGCATGGACAGGCCCTGAGTGTTCCAGGAGGTTGAGGCTCCCAGATTTGAAGACAGTCGGCACATGAAGGTGGTAATGTTGTCAGCCCCACCGGCCGCCTCCCCCCCCTCCCCCCTAGGAAATATTCCTGTTACACTTTATGTTCATACCGTGCATATTGATTAATAAATGTTTATTATATACCAACATATACACAAATAAGTAGTGTAAATTTATATTAAAATTCCTCCGACATATTTCGGTGTTAATACAGCATCTTCAGGGAGTTTACAAGTTGTGTTAGCTAAGGTTATGATTTATTAAAATGATCAAATACAATATAACAGTGTGTTGTTATGATAAGATCTTGGTAATTGTGGCCGCATATGTAATGCTGCAATGAATAATATAAAATATAATTAAAATATAATAAAATGTTATATTTTTAATATACATTCATTATTCGAACCCGCAACCTTCCGGCTTGTAGCGTAGTGCCTCATCCAACTGCGCCACCGCGAGCCTCAAGTGAATTTTTACCCGCGCTTTACATATTTCTTGACCGATGTGGGTGAAATTCGGTATGAGAGATCCCCACATGATGCTTTTCAGTACTGTGAAAATTGGTGCCGTGAAAGTAATATTTACTTAGGGGCGTAAATCAAACTTGCCCTTGTTTCTACACTTTTCGCCCGATTGGGACGGAGTTCGGGATAGTTTTATAGAACTTTATTAAATTATTATAGAGTTCGTGAAAATAACGCAGTGAAATCCATACTTTACGTAGGGGCGTAAATGAATTCTGTCCCTACTTATTGCAGTTATTGCTTGATTCTAGTGAAATTCGGTATAAAAGATCTGCACACCTTGTCGTTGAGCCGTTGAAATTTTTCTAAAAAAAATAGGCGATGAGAATGTCGTTCTTTCCAATATAAAATGGGCAATGGGCGTCTTTTTGTCAGCTGTGTGAAGTGCAGTTGTCAAAGTGTTTATTGCTGTTTCGTGACCTTCCCCCAGATTTTGCCGCATAGGTCACCCTGTGGATTGAGCCGTCTGTGGAGCAGACTCTTGGCGGGGTGGTTTATTGTTATCCGTTGTTATATTAAAGCTTGCATTATTCTAAAGGAGGTACAGATTGATATTGATATATTTGTTAACTGCAATTTGGTTGACACCCGGTGGCAGCTGTACAGTACACATTTACACACAAACCATACATAGAACAACACAATTAACAACTTTTGTTGGAAGGCTTTCTGGGATTCGAACCCAGAGTGGTCAAACTAAGATTAACGATCAACTAACCGTGTAAAAATTATCGCCTAATGGGAAGAGTGGGGCCCGTGCCGTGTCTTTGCGGGTTATACCCTGGCATTTGCCTTACAACTGAGGAAAAAGCACGGAAAGCCCTCAGTCAGGGTAGCCGAAGAGTGCCAGTTGGCGCGATGAAAACAGAATATGCAGAACAGAACATACATAACAATAAGAATACATAAACATAACAATAAAAATACGTAACTTACAAAATTAAACGAAAGCATACAAAACATTCAGCCATATATACGATGATATAAGCAGCAAACTTCATATGATCTATATATATATATATCTTCTAATACTGTTAGACGTCCTGTTACTACACTTCACTACACTTAACTCCACTTCATTCGTCGACGCTTCACTTCCTCTCATTTAAACTTCACCCAACTACACTTCACTACACTTCACCTCACTGCACTTTTAGATGATTTTCGCCACACTTCTTTTCCTTTCATTTCATCCCGTTTATAATTACTTTCGTAACTCTGTTTCTAAAAATCTTAGGTTTACAAGGGAAAGTCCCTAACGCTTCTGCAGGTTCCAGTTTTTAATGGTCCTATTTACAAAGGAATACTTCCCGAGATCCGTTCTTTGCTTCCTGTCCCTAATTTCCCGAATTTTCTTGGAATAAGTCAAGTGTCACATTTATTGTGGCGGGACCGTGGCTTGTAATGCAAGTTTGTAGCCGTTTTATTGTGTTGCACATTCTGCTGAATACATAAAACTCAACCAGCGCTCCAAAAATTCGTGTATGTCAAAATCAGTTATTTCTACGTCCTTGTAAGGGGGAAGCCCTTTGAACGTATCGAACTATACACACACACACGAACACCAACACCAACTTGCGCATGCACAAATAATTCTTACCCTCATGAACATGGATCAGAATTAACCCTTTACCTGCTAACGTGGAGAATATGGTGAGCTCCGAATAATGCTAGCAAAGGGCAGTTGGGATTTAACTCGTCGTGTAAATGGTTAAGTCAGTGCGTCCGATTGTACTGCTCTCCATTAATGGACGACCGGCAACACAGTCCACTACTACTCCTTTAATGTTACAGAAAATGGTTTCTTCTAGCTTAACACTGCTTCAGTTCTGTATATACTACGCACAACTTGTCGATGTTTCACATAAAGTAGCACAAGTGATGATTTAACAGGGGCCTAGGTTACACAAAAAGTGACGAGCGCTTGAACTGTAATTAACTGCAGCTGTGAACTTGTGCAGAAAGACGAGTCCTTTTCAGTATGTGCGTTTTTCTGATCGGGCATGAGAGTTTCTAGAGCATATAAGCGCAACAGCCTCTGTTCATAGTTTCCTTCTTTGAGAGAAAATTCAAACAGTATGCAGTCCACAGCATTCCCTGACCCTGCTGGCCAATGGTGGCGCAGTACCAGCATTATTTTCGGCGGCTCATGTTTTACCTTAAAGATAACGTTGTTCGTTAAAAACTGTCAGCAGAATGTTTGTCAGTGATCAGGATATTTTTGACAATTATCCCCAGACACTTGAATGATCATCAGTTCGCTTTACAACTACACCTATTCTGCATACAACTGTATATATTTGACATAATGATAACATTACCTACCTTGTGTTTACAGACATATTGAATGTAGTAGCACAAAAAGTGTGTGTGTGTTAAACCCATCACACAGTGCGACACCAAAGCATAGCTGAATAAAATACGTGAGAACAAAAAAGTAATGTGGCTAGCCTTCGCGTGGTTGTCAACCAGAATTGGCGTCGGCAGTGAAACGAGCGAAGTGCAAATTGTGCCCCATCAAAAGATGTTGCTAAAAACGCCAATTTTCCCCACCTCCCTCCCACGTTCCACGTGGTGCTTAGGATCGTAATACTGGCTGACAGTAGCTACGGCGAGAAATTTCTGTCCTGTTCAAACCGGAGGCCCCTCTCACTCACCCATGCACGTATATTCACATTTGCGCACACACACGAGAAGTCAAGAAACTAGTGCGCAGACTCGAAGCGAATTCTTTTTCTTGTTTCGTGACTACGGCAACGCGTTCAGTCGGTTGTGCTCGCTCTAGTGATAGTCTGGAGTAGCAGTGCGGTGGTGTAGGTGTCGTAGGTGCTTGCTGCATTCGAGCAGTGTATTGATCGTATGTCTGTGGCCGACAAGTGTTGGCGAGTGAGTGACTTCATTTAGTTTGTGGAAGTGCTGTAAAACCCAGCAGTCAAGAGGAAGGCTGCATCAGTACGAAAGTAAATATGTGAATTCATCTTTGCATCAATAATTCTAATGGCTGTTACCACGATGCATGCGTGAGGGGAAGAACTGTGTGTTGTAAGAACCACAAATAAAAACAGCTACCCGATTTAAAAGGACCCCACGTCCTAGGAAGGGCATTGTATGAATCCGGCAAGTACATGTAGTCAGCAGCTGAGGTGAAAGATCGTTCCTCCTCATTGGAGTTGTCTTTTGTTCGTGGAAACGTTCACAATGTAGTGACATTAATTTAGAAACAGGGATTATTGCAGTGTGTTAACGTGAATGGGGATCAGAGATTGACACGTGCTGAGTGAGTAGATTGAAGTTGGAGAAGCGGCGGTGGTAGGGGTCAGTAGTTTGTGACTGGAAGACAGTGGAGTATCTTACTAGTAGTATTACTGCAGCTAAGATAAGTAGTAGTAGTCCACAGGGCCAAGGTCACCCCCTCTTTGTTGGCACCCTTGTCTGAAAAGCAGTGCCTGAGTGCACCTCTCCCCTCTCTTGAGATAATTCGCCCCTCCCAGTCCGTTACTCCCTCCGACAGCATTAAACCAGAGGATAGGAGATGAGGACTGGATGCAAGGAACATTCGGTAGGAATATAAGAGACGTCCTTGTTTGTTGTCGTATGTCCGCAGAGACTGTCTAATCGGATTACAGAATCTGCAAGGTAAGTAATAATTACATAGCACTACCCATTATTGTGTGGTCATTTACATCACAAACACAAAAAGTTAATTAGGTACGTAGAACTTACCTCTAAGCCTTCGATTCTCTTAACCATTAACCCAGGATTGAAAATGGCAACGGATACGTAGACAAGATCTTGTCGTTTTTTTATTATCTTGTGCACACACTTTCTCCGAAGTCGCCTCTGACGTGGATGGGAAATCCCGAAGTTAGAGCTAGAAATGAATGGGCAGGGCGAAACCACGCAAGGAGTGCAGTAGGATATAATTTATACTTCTTAAAGATGATATCTGCGCTCTTCTGGGATATTAACGGAGTGTATAGTGGTAATTTCGTACCTACGTTTGGGGACAACCTATCGGTCCCTTGTTCAAGGGTCAAGAAGTATTTTCTTGACCCTTGAAGATGGGACCGATAGGTTGAATCCAGACGTCGGCAAGGAATTACCACTATGCTGAGAGCACAGATCTTCCCTGTCTACTTGGCTGCCAGAGCCTATTATTCTTTAGATGGTGCTTATTCACTTGAGCTCTGTAAGCATTCGGTAAAGTGAACTCGAATGAGAGAGGGGTAAGTCTTGTGTGCTTCAGAGTACATGTAATTGTCTGGCTGATTAATTTGTTTAATCTTGAACATGTGACGTCTGTGAGATGTCGCAAGTGTGTACGTGTTCCTCGCGTTGAAATCCACAGTATTGCAGTCAGTTTGAGGTTGTTACCACATTTGAAGAAAGTCCTGGAAACAGTGCCCTTCGGCTTGCAGACACGTAGTTTAATGCGTGTTGAACTTCTGCTGGTGAAATTGAAAGTACGTCCTGAATGCCCCCCTCTCCGACCTTCTTTAAGCGCCAGAGTTATTACAATAGACTGTATCACTTAAAATGCCCCACACGTAAAAATCGATAGCACAGGTTCACACCTGCCGAATGCGGAGACTAGAATACCGTGATTATTATTGTATCGCCATAAACACTTGTAAACGACACAAGGAATTGCTGTTGTACTGTCTTGCCTAAAAGGTCACAGGTTTCGTCCTAATCGAACAGATGATTTAAAAAAAAAGCGGTGTGTGTGTGTGTGTGTGTGCGACAGCGTATCGGAATGAATTTGTGGTCTCGTAAAAAAAATGTACCCAAGTATTAGAGTTGCGCTCATAGCACAGCACACACAAACCTCAACGTGATGTAATGGGACTTGGTGGATTAACGTGGAATTTTCTGCAGACCAGACATCCGTTGGGCTGAAACCAAGCGTCATCGCATCGCGTACCCCGTGAAAGCACCAACTCATAAAATTCAGGCTTCATGATCCGTGTCATGCGATTTGTGAACCAACTTGCCATAATGGATGATTGTTTAACAGCTGACGACGTCTCCAATACGCTTGCGTGGACTTGGCGTTGAGTGGTCTGTAATTTATGCGATTAGGGAGCCGACAGGAAGTGGCCAGCCATGTGGGTGGTATAAGGAACGTGTAGTATTGGTAGCATTATAGTTTTAGTGGCGTGTAATGTTATCAGTTTATTTATAGCCATGCGCTTGCATCCATTCGTATTGCAGAATGATAACAGAACAGTGTAAGAGGGGCAGTCGTCGCTGCCGCTCTGATACAGGGACTTTACGTTATCGGACTAGTATTGTTTCTCGCGTCTTGTCCGCTTATCGTATCAAACGTTACCCAATCAGTAGTAGCCTGCCCAGACGCCCGTTCTCGGAGCTCGTCGGAGAGAGCTTGTTGGGTCTCTGCATATAAAGTCGCCGCGGAGATCCCACTCGAACGTCGAATTGTTCTGTGTAATGCACACGCTAGATGCAGTTCCTACAAGAAGAGCATTTTGTAGGGTACCGACATTGGTTGTTGTATAGGACATGCTCGTTCTGTTTAGTGATGATGGTTTAATGTCGGTAGATACGTGAACTCTCAGAATAACAGGTGTCGTTCTGCAGAAAGCCGCGTGTTAATCCGCGAAGTGCTGTTAAGCGATCGTAAGTTCGGTGTGTGTTGCTCGTGACTGCTGTCGAATATTATATCAAGTCGGCCATGTTATAAGACCTGCAACTCCGAGAATAACGTACTAGAATTTTTTAGACGAAAATTGCAGGTAATGCGGAAAGAAACAGCCAGACTTTATGAGAGGCCTCTGCCTCGACTTACTTGAGTTCCTCGTTAGTTGGGTTCAGAGTAAGACTTTTGTACAGTACTTTGATTCTCAATTTTATTAACTAATCTTGGGTGACAAGTGACATGCTCTTATTATCGTGTTTATCAGTTATGTTTGATAAGCCGAACGAATCGAATACGTCTCCGAGAGGTCCAGAGTCCAAATATAATCATTTTGCAGCTTTGTGACAACGTTTCTGGGTTCATGTCACGTAGGAGAAGCCTTTTTTGAAAGTGAAAGGATAGAAATGTTTGTCATTGTTGGTGCATATTTCCATGAAAATGATTATGAATTCGAAGAAATTAAACCTCAAATTCTGACCTGCCTCACTAATCTTGAGAGCAATTTTACGAGTCGCTTTTCAGTCCCATCTCTTTTTTCAGCATGAATGGAACCGAAATCCAGTTCTGTTTACAGCCAGTGAGAAGATTAGTCCCCTTTTGTAAAATCCCAGGAATTTCAGATGGAACAACTTGGCTTCCGTAAAGTTTAGTTTGAAAGTCTGCTTCAGGTAGTGTTCATCTCCGACACATTGGTACCAATATACCAAATATACTTAGCCATACTCGGAAGACTGTGAGTTGGATTTTGGTGGCGGCGAAGTCTCAAATATTACACACACACACACCGCGTTTTGTTTGTCACTCTAACCTACACATTACTGTGTATAAACAAAAGCTCTGTATTGAAACAAAGGTGCTAAATATGCAAGTTTGGAAATCGGGAGGGGATGTCGCTGAGTACATGGGACAGGCTGCACTTGTCATTACTTAAGGCAATAATACATACACATCGTCGTCGTCGTCATAAACATCAAGGATTGGACCCTTTGATCCGTTCCGTCTCCAAAGTTACAACTGCTCTCTCCAACGTTTCTTCGGCCTTCCAATTGTGCTTCTTCCTTGTGGTCTGTAGTAGTATGGTTTCAAAGGGATTCGGTTTTGTGGCTTTCTTTGCAAGTGTTGAAACCAGTTCCGTCTGTATTCATCTATCTTGTCTAGTATGCCAGTAATCTTTAGTTCGCGGCGTATGTAGTCGTTTGTCTTGTGTTCATATAGGGTGTAGGCTGCCAGAGGTATCAATAACTTCATTTCTGCCGCTTCAATTCTTCGTCTTTGTGAGGCTGTTAGAGTCCAATTTTCTGACGCATATAAAAATGTAGTTAAAATTTCTAGGTGTTTGGTTTCAATTTCCTGATTCATAATACATACACAAACTCGTAATTTTTAGTATTATTGTTATATTATTTGTTCTACAACATAACATTTTTTTAGCTCGACAGGAACCCATTGTTGCGTTTCCATGGCAACCCACAACACGTTTATGTTGTTAACAGCCACGTCTACGCCAACAGGAATGACAAGCGAACGTATGTGCATTGAAACAGTTGTTACGCGAACGCACTGCAACGTAACGTTGTACGTACATTGTTTGTTGCAATAACAACATGTTTCAGAGGTTGACATGCAGTTGACATTTAGCGATATTGACCTAAACTCCTGATTCCTCCCTCTTTATTACTTCTCTTGATGAGGGTGATAAGGCGTATCGTCATTGACAAGAATTGCTTTGCCATCCATGCTTCTTATTTTGAGATGTTACTCGACATTGCCAGTCGCTCAGTTCGTATAGCGTCGATGATACATGGATGAACATGGGACATGTTGGTAGAACCGAAATAATTGTAGAAAAAAATGTGTTTCCTTTGCGCTGAGCTCACAACGAATCTCTTAAGTGACCCGGGTTGGAAGCCGGGCCTCGGCGTTGAGAGACCGGCGACGAACCGCCTGAAGCATAGCACAGCCATATATATATAATTTATTATTTATTTATTCTGGAGAGACGAATTCAGTAAACGCCAGAATAGAGAAGTTTTTGACTCCTTCCACGCACTGTAGGGTGCCCCGGCGAGGAGGGAGGAGTTACACCTACTGTGGATATATGTTGGAAGGGTAGGAGGTTTTCTGGATTGTCTAGTAACAGCAGGTTTTATTACATTATTACCTGCGGCGTTGCAGCAGACAAGAATCGACACTTTTTTGTTTGCTTCTTCTGTAGCCAGGATGTGATTTTTCTTGATAGGACAGAGTGTTTTAATGGGGGAATTTGAGATTGAAGCTTCTTTTGTCGCAATATTGAGCTGTTCATATGACGGGCGCCAGGTCGCCCATAAACTGATGTCACTCTTCTGGCGCCTGGTATTTTCAGGTGGCTCTTAGATTTTGAAACATTTGTGGACCCGTTGTTCATGTGGTCATTATTTCTCATAAGAGACTGAAGTCCTCAGAATTTCAAAAGATTCCGTATGTGCAGATTATGTTTCTCCACAGATGCTGAGCAGCCTACTCCCAAAAAGTTCTCCTTCATTACACTTTAAAAAATCGGCGCTTTTTCGTGTGGAAGAGGTTCAGTTATTGATGCGCCTCTCTCTGTGTTATGTGAACCACAAATGGTTCACCCGTCTTTTAGTTTTGACATTTTTTCGCCTTCGTTCTTGTTAGCTTATATTTGGACCTACAGCAGAACACCGATTTCGCTTCCTGTCTTGTAGCACGAACAATAACACAGCTGACACCGTATTCTGCTGCCACTTTGTGCACATTTTCACCTTAACGTTGTTTTTGTAGGCGTCAAGATACTTTATTGCAGCGAAATAACCCCTTTAATTGTCTTTTCATTAAACGTGTTAATGAATAGATTGCTGTTTTATGAGAAAGTGCTCGTGAAACGATTATTTACACTGAACACACTGTATCCAGCTTCAGTCTGGGAATCCTGTCCGTAATTACCATACCTAAAATAAATTGTATTATTAGAAAACACAGGCCTGTTTTAAGTAACTGGCCAATTTTTTTTTTTTAACGAAGCAACAGCCACGTATTTGTTGACCTGATGCGTCCCGTTGTGTTGTGTTTTATGTGAATGTACAATCCAAAAACAGTAGAGTAAGGTGAGATTTCGGACTTGCGCCGCGAAGTAGATAATGACGTTCCTTTCTCTTGGATTCGTGACCCCTGAAGAAGGGACCGATTGGTTTTCCCGAAACGTCGGTAAGACATTGCCAGTCGCCGATTCCAGTGTAATTTTCCAAGAAGTATGCTACTTTGAGAATTCAACCATCTCCTCGTCCTTGAGAAGCGGGCCCTCCACTGATTCAGGTAGCTACAGAAAGTCCAGGTCTGGACAGTGACAATAGTAACGGTAATTCACTTTGTACGTAAAGTTCCTTTTCGCGTTTCAACTGCTGCAGCTGAAGGAGACTGGCACCTTGATAACGTGGCTACAGTCACGAGTAAAAGGAAGGTTTTGAGCGTCGAAGGAGAAGTTAATGTGTGGAAGACAAATATAAAATGTAAAGAAGAAGACTGGCGTGTCGGGGATTTTTGTCTCATGAATTCTACGATCCTAACTATTTGTAAAAACGGAACCAAAATTACTGGCGCGTTTGAACGGAACGGACCGAGAATAAGGCGAATTCGAAAGACTGAACGAAGTGACGTCGATGAGGCGCTGCTTAATTGGTTTCAGCAATAGAGAAGCGACATGGTACGTGTGAGCGGTCCTCTTCTCGTGATGACGTTTGCTCTTCCAAAATTTTAATGTTAAGCTAATGTTTTTACAGTAAACCTGTGTGGAAACTTACAATTTAGAAGAGTAATTTTTATTATTTCTAAATTTTAATTGTAATGTAAGTTTGGAATTTTGTATGGGTGTGAGGCTTGGTCGCTGACATTGAGGGAGGAAAGGAAGCTGTGGGTGTTTGAGAATATGGTGTTGAGGAGAATATTTGGACCTAGGAGGGACGAGGTAACGGGGGAATGGAGGAGACTGCATAACGAG
>Ga0123354_10019088_pt1 | contig 10768 bp, 10 predicted proteins | sample TergutLab28metaG_2_FD_97872 | JGI IMG/M metagenome (GOLD analysis project Ga0123354, IMG submission 97872) | Labiotermes labralis P4 segment gut microbial communities from Petit-Saut dam, French Guiana - Lab288 P4 | ecosystem: Host-associated > Arthropoda: Insects > Digestive system > Gut ... | reverse complement strand
GAAGAGAAAAAAACGGAGAGTATATACCATGTTTAAAATATTCAGTACCTATATTTGTTGAATAAATATATAAAATGGAACTTTAGAGGTTAGCGGTGCAGTACGACCACTATAGTTGACATTGGGCATCAAAGGGTTAACGGAAATATTCTTTCATCCAAGATCACAAGCTTGAAGAAATTAATTGAGGAACAAGAGAGGCAATACGCATATAACATAACATTAGGTGCGTTCATGCAACCAATGTCACAGTGGAAAAGAATAAGTATTATATACTGTGGGTGTGTGTTGGTAGCCTTAGGTATCCAGCATGTACTGCGCATACGCCACACTGTCATCTGTGGCCTGCCCAGCTCCACAATATTCTCCCACATTATCTCATAAACCGCACAATTAAAAAAAAAAAGTTACTGAACATAAAATTTGTGAAGAGAGAGAACCAACAAGATGCAACTAATTCAATGTTTATTATCAAACTTTCTAACTCAACATGTTTCAGGCATCATTATGCCCATCATCAGGAGAATAAGACCGTGTCCTACAGCATGCGGTGTTCTGTCTGGGTGTGTAGGCTGTGGTCTTGTGGAGCTGCGTCATGAGCTGTGTGCACTTTGTGAAAGTTACTGTTCGACTCACACAGTGCACACAGCTCACAACGCAGCTCCACAAGACCACAGTCAACCACAGCCTACACACCCAGACAGAACACCACATGCTGTAGGACACGGTATTATTCTCCTGATGATGGGCATAATGATGCCTAAAACATGTTGAGATAGAAAGTTTGATAATTAACATCGAATTAGTTGCATCTTGTTGGTTCTCTCTCTTCACCTTATGTTCACGATACACGGTCACAAGAACCTAAAACTTAAAAAATTTGTGTTTTCACTTTCTCTACAACTTTAGTCACAAACATTTCTCATTTTAAGAAGAACTGAGCAAGATATGATTGAAAATGTATCTTGGTCTTCATGTAAAGTACCCGTTATTCTCGTCATATTTAAATGAAACTTGAATTTCTACGACGGATTTTTTAAAAATACTCAAATACCAAGTTTCGTGAAAATCTGTCCAGTGGGAGCCGAGTTGTTCAATGTCGACAGACAGACGGACAGGCACACAGATATGAAGAAGCTAACAGTCTCTTTTGCAATTTTATGAACACACCTAAAAGACAGACAGTGAAACCAAACAGTTAGAACTTGTGCGTGATCAAAGAGAAAATCCTCATATACAAGAAAAATGATAACACAGGCAATACATTTTTTTTTTTTACATTCGTATCATGCATCTTGCTTATTATCAAAGTTTTTTATTACCAACTCATGCGCAAGAAAAATTTCTTTAAAAGGAGTAATAAAATTCATGTTAAAACTGCTCCAACATGTTTCAGTGTGATCACCATCATCAGGGAGCATACTGCATGAGCTCGCTAAAGTTACGTTGTTAAAAAAATTGATTAAAATACATCATTGTGGTTAATCTGGTGGTGTGGCTCCATATGCCAGAAACTGAACAGTGAATAAAGAGAAATGATGGCAGAGTTGTGACAATTTATCACCCAGCCAAATTATTTGGACGAGATGGTCCCACAGCCGCTACAGCACATAGTGCAGACTATGGTTTCCAAATTGCTGCACTTTATCCTTGTAACAGAAATATCTTTTGGCAGCACAACTTTCTTTCTGATGAAGCAAGTATTAATAAGAATTCTGTGCCCTTGACAATGAATCAAGAATGACCTGGAACATTCAATGAATTTGATCCACTGCCTAGATTCGCAGATTACGATTCCCATCCCAGGAGCTGATATCAGCCCTCTGCCATCTGTAACTTCAAAAACGAGAAGAACCAACTCTAAGTACATGTTTTTTTCCTACAAGAAAAAGACTGACCGCAAAAGGAGGAGGAGGCTGCTCTGCAGAAGACACAAATAAATGCCGAGAAAAAGAAACAGTTTTGGGGCAAATACAAAACAGTCATCAGGCACTCAACAAGCAAAATGCAGCATCATTTGTGGCAAATGCCCTGGCTTATGGTCATGTGAAAGTCACTTCAAGAACAGGCTCTGTGACAAGGAGGATGAAATGAAAGTTGAACTTCGAGATTCTGATTCTGACGCCAGATGCATGTTCCGCGATGGTCTGTTTTTGGAAAGAGAACGGGGAGAAATGGATCTACTGCAGCAGTTGTTTCAAGTGGGGTCACACCCTTTGTGCCAAATCGGAAGGTAAGTTTTAGTTTGTGATAAGTGCAAGTAGCTACGAACATACCGAAGTTTTCTTCATTGTTTGCCGCTATTCAAATTTTCATCTTCTTTTTGCATGTTTAAGTAACAGTACTCAAGCTCTTCCAAAACAAACATGTTCTTGCATGAAAAAGGCCTGGGAATGTTTATTCCTGAGAAAAAGTTTTATTCCTTATATTATAAGACTAACTTTATGCAAGATTAAACTTGTATGAAGCTTTTGTAAAACTCATTTCTAAATGTAAGTTCCACAACTACATATATATTACTTTAGCAGAACGAACTTCCCATCTTATTCAGTATTGGATAAGAAACCAACGAGTTGTCACTGTGTTATCCTTTATTTCTCCTTTACAAGTTGCTCAACATGTTTTGGGCAACAATGTGCCCATCTTCAGGAGCTGACAACTGCGTAGTGTTATCTCCACGTGTTGGTATTGTGCTGTGGTTGCAGGAAGGCTGTCAGAACCGGTCAGCAGGTAGTGTGTCCACTGAGGAGTTTGCAGCACAATGACATACTACCTGCTAACCGGTTCTGACAGCCTTCCTGCAACCACAGCACAATACCAACACGTGGCGATAACACTACACAGTCGTCAGCTCCTGAAGATAGACACATGGTTTCCCAAAACATGTTGAGCAACTTGTAAAGGAGAAATAAAGGATAACACAAAGTGACATCTAGTTGGTTTCTTATCCCATACTGAATTACGATGCGTGGTCAACCACTCATCAGATTCCCATCTTATGAACAATCCTGTGCCTAATGTGAAAAATGCATAATTATTTTCCACACCCGCCGAACCCATGGATTTATGCGTCAGACTGAAACTTGTTTTCTCAGTGTCTAATATTGTGACTGTAACCAGAAGACTGCTGCTCTCTTAGGTGATACAGCATACAGAAGACTGCCTATGGACCCCACGACCACGATGAAATAGAAACTGCAACACACAGTTCACGTTACCTGACAGTCAGCAACTGACTACATACACAAGACACTAACCTTCTGAGACTTTATGGTGGCCCACAGATTCTAAAACAGCAAGTCCCTCTGAGGAGCATCAATAACTCCAGTGGAGCCCTGGAACACGAAGTCGATTGCTCACCTCAAAGCAGTGTTAAATACATCACTATATGGTGCATTATCTCTGCATACATATATGATGCACAAATGCAACATTACTTTCAAATCTGTACTATATGTACATACCATTTATACTAATATACTATCCTACCAATATCACATTTAACACAAAGAGTCTACACATATATTTTTGGACAAAAATGTCCCTTTTGCTTAATACAATTTATTATCCAACAGATGCACAAATATACAATTCATAGATACAATTAGAATTATTATAAAATATTTAAAAATATTTGAAATTGCTCCAACATATTCTGGATCACAAGGGATCCATCAACACTGTATAGAGCTCCCTGATGATGGATCCCTTGTGATCCAAAAAATGTTGGAGCAATTTTAAATATTTTTAAATATTTTATAATAATTCTAATTGTATCTATGAATTGTATATTTGTGCATCTGTTGGATAATAAAGTGTTTTAATCGTCGTCGATGCATGGTACAGACGTGATGATTGTCCCTTTTGCTGTTTATACCTTCACTCAGTGATGGCTAAAACTGTCTGTTTCAGCCACTAAAAATTATCAGACACCTCAGACTTATTATTCAGTCTAATAGTGAGGTAAATATCAGTCATAAAACCACAAACTATGGTAGTATGGATTTATGATGGTATTTAATAGCAAAAAATAACTACATGTTTCGTCCAATAGCAGCCATCTTCAGGTTATTACAATTTTGCTCAAAGAGTAACATATATATGCCTATATTGCGAGGTGATGCTGAGATCTCATCATTGTTACGCGTTAAAATCAGTTTATTTAGTGGGAAGTCTAATGGTCAATGCCCCCCCAATACCTACCCATAAACGTACATCCTACCATTCACTGACCATTAGACTTCCCACTAAATAAACTGATTTTAACGCGTAACGATGATGAGATCTCAGCATCACCTTGCAATATAGGTATATATATGATATCCTTTGAGCAAAATTGTAGTAACCTGAAGATGGCCGCTATTGGCCGAAACATGTAGTTATTTTTTGCTATTAAATCAGTTTACTTAGTGGGAAGTCTAATGGTCAATGACCCCCCACCCCCCCCAATACCTACCCATAAACTTACATCCTACCAGTCACTGACCATTAGACTTCTCACTAAATAAACTGATTGTAACGCGTAACGTTGATGAGATCTCAGCATCACCTCGCAATATAGGCATATATACGTTACTCTTTGAGCAAAATTGTAATAACCTGAAGGTGGCCGAAACATGTAGTTATTTTTTGCTGTTAAATACCATCATAAATCCATACTACCATAGTTTGTGGTTTCACAACCGATATTTACCTCACTATTAGTCTTTTCTACACACAACGGGGATGACACACCTCAGAATTCTTATTCAGTGACACATCTGCACAGTACACCCCCAGGAAAATGCCAACATAACACAGTAAGTGGTACAGCAGATATTTTTCATCACAATTTTCCAGTAAAGCCAGGTTTAGAGCAGCATTTACCAGAACTGTCTTAACACAAAGGACAGCAAAGCAAAGGGACAGGAAAGATGATAAAGATAAAAATCATACAGATCCCACAGGAACACAACGAGGGGGCAGAGGCATAAGGTAGAATATTTAACAAGAGACATCCCTCTGAATTTCAACACACAAAACAACTTCATCTATTGCAAGACATTTTGTTCAATGCTACACAGATTCGAGGGCTCATAAACTGTCATCAAAGAACCAAACCAGTCAAATAACACCGAATGTCCACCCCTGTTTGTTGTACATGACAATATGGCTGAATACTCAACACATCTGGGGACCGCGGTAGCACAGTGGTTAAGGTGCTGCGCTACATATCGGAAGGTTGCTGGTTCGATCCCAGCTGGTGTCAGTGGATTTTTCATTGACATAAAATCCTTCCGATCGCACTATGGCCCTGGGGTTGACTCGGCCTCTAACAGAAATGAGTACCAGGAGTATTTCCTGGGGGTAAAGGCGGCCGGTGCGTAAGGCTGACAATCTACCACCATCCTGTGCCGTTGTCACGAAATCTGGGAACCTTAACTTCCTGGAACCCTCTGGGCCTGTCCAGGCCTGTAACGGGACTGCTGTACCTTATTTACTCAACACATCAGCAAATACCCCCTCCCCCCCTACCTTCAGGCTACCTCGACATCTGCCGACACCATGTGATTAAGTACGCAATTGGCACCATACTGTTTTGTATAGCAGCCACATCCTTGCTACAAGATGCATTATCATGTCATCAAGAATCAGAAACCATACAATTTAGTCAGGTGCATAATTCGATCTTGGCCTAGTTGCATTGGGACCATATGGGCTCAAAATATTATGCACCATCAATACACAACATACATCAAACAAGATGCAATAATTTCAATTAGGTTACATTTTTTACTGTACCTTAATTGTTGTTCTTAGTTGGCCAGAAGCTGGCCGGTCATGGCCGAAACATGTAGCCAAATATAACCTAATTGTAATTATCACATCTTGTTTGATGTATGTTGTGTATTGACGGTGCATAATATATTGTACAAATTTGATAATACACAACGGGATGGCCCCTCGCTATCAAAAAAAAAAAATCATAGTAAGGGCTCAAACCCAAATGCAAATCAATCAATCAATCAATGATCCAATCTTGCCAGAAAACGTCCGAGATAACGGTACAAGATACAGGGATCTTCTACTTGTGAAATGGCAGCACTCGGTACGGACCATCCCACCAATCTTTCCATACAGCAAAGGAACTTTATTGTGTACAAGGTCTCTATTTGTTTGGAATTCCAATCTATTCTTCCCCTGTGGTGCAACTGACCGTATTTCATAGAAAGGGCTCAAAGTGCCGACCTCCAGCTTCTAAACAGGCCTCGCACCTTCTGAAAATATTTCTCCACACACGACGTAGCTCTGCTCTCGAAACATCGGCAATTTCTCTTTGAATATTTTCTTTCAGTTCTTGCAATGAGTGTGGATTGTTCACATAAACTCTATCTTTCAGTGTCCCCCACAGATAATAATCACACGGATTGAGATCTGGAGATCTAGGAGGCCACAATCCACAAGTTATCAACCGTTCACCAAATACCTCTTCTAGGACAGCCACTGAAAAGTCCGCAGTGTGTGCCATGGTACCGTCCTGCATGAAGTAACCATACAGTTTTTCTTCCTCCGTTAATCCTTGAAAGAATGGTAAAAGAATTAACTCAACGTAGCGGTAGGAATTAATTGTTTCTTCAAAAAACACAGGCCCTATGACTTTGCGCGCACTCACAGCACACCAGACCCCAACTTTGGGGTCATGTGAATGAACTTCAGGAACTACAGGGGAATTTTTGGAACACCAGTATATGTTATTCAGGCTGTTCACATTTCCTTTTAATGTAAACCATGCCTCATCTGAGAAAAATAAGAGTTCTGGATCAAGAATTCCGTTGGCTACCGATTCTTGAAACCACCTGCAATACCGGCTTCTTGCTTCCCAGTCCGGTGGAAAGAGTTGTTGTACGGCCCTAATTTCACACGGGCGCAGTTTCAGAAGTTCCGTTGCCCTTTGAACCGAGGCTTTGGACACCCCACACTGCACAGCCAACAGGTGCAAAGACTTGGTGGGGCTTGTCTCAATTTGAGCACCAATTTCATCCAATTTCTCTGTAGTTAAAACGTAACGTCTTCGCACTTTCTTTTTGTTCAGTACTGAACCTGTTGTTCGAAACCTTTCCACTGTTTTGTATATTGTTGTCTTACATGGCACTGCTGATGCAGGATATTTTTTACAGAACTCCTGGCGACACTCTTTCCACGACGCATTCTTCGAAAACGTATCGCAAATAAATTCCCTTTGTTCTATTGAAAACATTTCTCACAAACACTGACAATCTCCACCATATGACACACAGCACCTGCCTTCGTGATGTGACAGTCTCACATTCCAGTGCTGATAAAAAATGCAATTCTCAGTCGACACGCCATGCCTAAGTGTGCTTCTATGCCCCTATGTTCCAGGAAAGGACTGGTGGGATGCTCTGTATTATTGATTCTGCAAAACAGAAACCAATCAGATTATTTATGGTTTTGTTTAAAAGATTCGTGCCATTAAAGTAAAAAATTGGTCAAATCACATTAGGCATGGGTGTCGAACATTTCTTGGTTAAGGGCACCAACTGTTATTGTAAGCTGGTTCTGGAGCCAGACATGTAAAAATCACAGCAAGTGGTACTGCGAAATCATTTAAATAATAAAATATATATATATTATTTACAAATGTGCCCGCAGGCCACATAACACCCTCTGACATGAGGCTTAGAATGTACGCAACTGCATATTTGCATCCACTCATATAAAAATTCTGGTTAAAAGAAGAGAAAGCTGCCACATGCAGTGACATTCAGAACATGAATAAACATCAAAGAAATCTGGTGAACTAATGAACCACATATGTATCAGTCATTAAGACCTGCTCCCATATATATCAAGATGGTCTTGGTCTATCCATCACAGATTTGGTCACACCACCTTCTTGCCAACCATGGAACACAATCTCTGTACTGCAGACAAAAGTTAGGTATATAGGTCTCAAACCCTGTTTGAAAGCATAATTACAGTTAGCATCTTAATGGTCCACAATCCCTTAGCCCTACTATTTTGCACAAAATATTTTGTACAAATCACTGTGCATCAAAATGAACTATGAAGGTTTCCAGCATCAAATACTTATAGTCAACAACTGTGACACCATTGATACTGCTCAGAGTTGTATAACAGTTCAAAGGACTGCTTTTTGTATAACGCTACCAACATTTACAACTCAATTTTTTTAACACAGTCATAAGCAATGTACCTCATTCTGTCAGACAGAAATTTCAATGCAAAAAATGGCAAACATTTTTAGGCATTCATGGTTGCCAACATTGACATAGACTGTAAGATACAACAGTGAAAGTTATTAGGCTTCGGCCGTGTAGCTTGCTCCTACACCAATAGATGCAGAGTAAAGTGTTACACACGATTAAACTGAAACTGCCGGCAGAATTCATTTAAAGTATGAAACCTCAGATCCTACCCCTGGCGCAAGAAATATTTTTGCTGAACTTGACTTTCTACCAACACGATGAAATTTCAAAGCCTAACCTTTCTACTACAACGCAGGTAAGGATAACCTCAAGGAATATGTTCCTGAAATGAAACCTCAAGGTACCAAATTTCAGGAAAATGACAGGAATTTCAAAGGCATAAATCTGCAATAAAATGTGTAGTAAAATTTACGCATTTTCATGCAGTGCTGGTGCATGAATAAATAAAATCAGTTTCGCAAAAAATACAGAGCAACGCACATGAAATCGTCCTACACCCGACACATGGCATCCGGTGGGCTGCCGTTTGCGTACGTATGGTACAAATCAACGAACTCCAAACTTAATAAAGCACGGCTTACCTTCATTTATAAAGCTTATCTTCTCGTGTAATTTTAACCGCATTTTAGCAGTTTACAAATAGCGTGATGCTTATAAATAGACCACGGTCCGCGATACTGCAAAAACAAGTCTCGTTGGCCGACCCTAAAAACGAAATAGATAACGCCGGCTTTAACAGAATGCTAGAAACTTGGTTTTCACGATATATGGAAAGTTTTTTCAATTATTAAATTACTAAAAATCGGATTTACTTCTGTCTACATTACTGTCCTATTATGATTAATGAACACAATAAACTGCACATGTAAAAGCACCAAACTTAACCCAACAGGCGCCAAAACAATTACTATACCCATGCATCCACAGATAGATACTCAGTGCCTCAGATTGCAGCTACGTATGAGATCGTACACACGGATTACATGCAGCCATTAGTATTTCGCCACGGATTACTAACGTCGTGTGGCGACATCTGGTATGAAGATGCATGAAAGATGTAGTTACAGCACAATTGCCTGAAGATGGGGGAACTCTCGAATATTCGTGTCAGCAGTTGCTGCGTACACATGCAGCAGCCAACTGCCCACCAAGGATCAAAGCAGGGCCACTGTATTTTCAGTATTGAGGTTAAAGAATGCTGGTCAGATGACTGTGTCGCAAAAATGTGAAGAAAGTGACGCAGGTACGTCCATACTGGATGAGTGGAAAAACAACACCATGGTGTAGAGTCCTTCTTAACAAGCTGATAGTTCCTCAGTTAGTCAAGCAATTACCTGCATTTTACGGAACCCGAAGGTTCATTACCGCATTCACAAGTGCCTGCCATCTGTCCCTGTCCTGAGCCACCTTGATTCAGTCCACAACCTACTTCCTTAAGATCTACCTTGATATTATCTTCCCATCTATGCCTGGGTCTTCCAAATGGTCTCTTTCCCTCAGGATCTTCACCAAAACCCTGTATGCACCTCTCCTGTTCCCAATGCATGCCATAAGCCCTGTCCATCACATTCTTCCTAATTCGATCACCCGAATAATATTTGGTGAGAAGTACAAATCATTAAGCGTCTCCTCCACTCCCCTGTTACCTCGTCCCTCTTAGGCCCAATTATTCTCCTCAGCACCCTCAGTTTGAATGACCAAGTTTCATACCCATGTAAAAAAAATCAGAATTACATTTCTATATTTTGCAATCTGTATATTTTTGGACAGCAAGTGAAGACATAAGATTCTGCAATAAATGTTAGTACCTTTCCCAGAGCCCAAAACGCTCCCTAGACATTTGAATTTCGACTCACCTTCAAAGAATTTATCACTTTATGCTGTGTCTTTATCCTGCATTCTGTTCAAGAGATATGAACAATTGCCTTGTACTCCATTTCTCTCCTCACTAGAGATTGTTAATATTCTGTGTTTATCTCCACATTTCGTAAGTGTAAAATCCTGCGGAGACCCAAATAAAATCTCTATTAGCCCGACCGTCCGTAGGCACACATCATACACAACTCAAAACCCGCTAAACAGATACCCATGAAATTTCGTATTGGAGGATTTAGCCGAAAAAAATGTCTAGGTATTTTTAATTAGGTTGCAGTAAAGAAAAATTATGAATAATTTACATGAAAAAAAAACTACACGCCTTTCAACGCACACACACCAAACATTCACAAAAATCGAAAACAATAGGAAGTCTTTATTGCAACTAGACAGCGCTGAAAAGGTGTTTGTGTATCGCTTTTCATTTAGTGTTCAATTTAAACACGATATTTATGCTCGCTCTTTACTGTCACGCAACACGCTGGAGGTTTCCTGTGAATTCCAGTTGCAGCACTAAATACCAACTGTATATATAGTTGAATAAAGAGAGACCAGCTTGATGTCACTTGCTTTATTATTTCATTATTTACTGCTCAACATGTTTCGGATGTTAATACATCCATCCTCAGGAGCTTGCGACTTATTTGTTGAGTTATTTCATG
>Ga0123354_10019087_pt1 | contig 10769 bp, 10 predicted proteins | sample TergutLab28metaG_2_FD_97872 | JGI IMG/M metagenome (GOLD analysis project Ga0123354, IMG submission 97872) | Labiotermes labralis P4 segment gut microbial communities from Petit-Saut dam, French Guiana - Lab288 P4 | ecosystem: Host-associated > Arthropoda: Insects > Digestive system > Gut ... | reverse complement strand
TGATGCTGGCCCTGCCGCACTACGGAATCGCGCCGACTGGCAACCCGCCATACACCGATCCGATCGATTACCAGCCGTAGGGGAGCGTCAATGAAACCACGCCTGGCCTCGCAGATCGCCGCCATTGCCTCTGGGCGATTGGTGGGCGACGATGCCATGGTCGGGCCGGGCGTGGCGCTTGATTCACACCTGGTCACGCCGGGGTGCCTTTTCGTCGCCATTCCCGGGGCGAGGGTGGATGGGCACGATTTCGTCGCCGCGGCCGCCGGGTCCGGGGCGGCCGCGGCGCTGGTCAGCCGCCAGGTGGAGGCCTCTTGCGCGCAGATTCTGGTCGCCGACACGGTCGATGCGCTGAGCGATCTGGCGCGCTCAATACACCGCGCGGCCCAGGCCCGGGGCCTGACGACCTTTGCCGTGACCGGCTCGTCCGGCAAGACAAGCACCAAGGATCTGCTGGCCCAATGCCTGGAGCCGGTCGGGCCGACGGTGTCGCCGCGCGGGTCTTACAACAGCCGGTTCGGTTTGCCCGCCACGGTCGCGTCAATTGATGACAAGACGCGCTACCTGGTGGCCGAGATGGGTGCCTCCGGGGTTGGCCACATCGCCTGGCTGTGCACCATCGCCCCGCCCGACATCGCGGCCGTCCTGAACGTCGGGCACGCCCATCTGGGGGAGTTCGGTTCGGTTAACGACATCGCCCGCGCCAAGGGCGAAATCATCGAGGCGCTGCCCAAGCTGGGGTGGGCCGTGCTGAATGCCGACGACCCGCTGGTGGCGGCGATGGCACCTCGGACGAAGGCCCAGGTGGCCTGGTTTTCGGCCAGCGGCCGCGACGTGCCGGAATCGGATCTGTGGGTGGGTGCCACCGATGTCAGGCTGGACGCCCTTGACCGGGCCAGTTTCCGTTTGGTCGGTCACGGCCCGACGGGCGTCTTCGACGAGCCGGTGAGCCTGCAAACCTTGGGCGCCCATCAGGTGGCCAATGCTTGCGCGGTGGCGGCGATGGCGCTGTGCGGCGGTCTTACACCTCAACAGGTTGTGACGGGTCTGGACGGGGCAACGGCCCGTTCGGCTTGGCGGATGGCGCCGGTCGAATTGCCCGGGGGGCGCCTGATCGTAAACGACGCCTACAACGCCAACCCGGACTCGGTCAAGGCGGCGCTGGCCTCGATCGGGCGAATGCTGGCCGCGCGGCCGGGCGACACCGCCGTGGCCGTGCTTGGCGACATGCTGGAGCTGGGCGAGACGGCCCCGCCATACCATGAGGCGGTCGGCGCGCAGGCGGCCGGTTTGGGCATTGACGTGCTGGCAGTCGGCGCGTACGCCGGCGCCTTGGTAAACGGTGCGCGACGCGCCGGGGGGAAGGCTGACGTCGTGGAGCGGGCCGATGTGGCAGATTGGCTGTCAGGCAAGGCGTACAACATCGTCTTGCTGAAAGCATCGCGCGGCGTCGGCCTGGAGGGCGTCGTCGAAGAGTTGAAGGACAGGTGGGCCAGGTGAAGGCGATACTTGCGGCCGGCCTCATCGCCCTCGTCCTGACGCTTTTGGCGACGTGGGGGTTCATCGGTTTTCTGCAGCGGCGCCATGTCGGCCAGTACGTCCGAAACGACGGCCCCACCACCCATCTGAAGAAAATGGGCACGCCGACCATGGGCGGCATCGTCATCATCGGCTCAGTCGTGTTGGCGTACTTTCTGGCCCATCTGCTGACCAACCAGCGTCCGACGACCTCGGGTTTGCTGGTCTTGGGCGTCTTGGTGCTGACCGGCCTGCTGGGGTTCATCGATGACTGGTCGAAGATCAAAAACCGCCGCTCGCTCGGGCTGCATCCGCGCGCCAAGCTCATCGGGCAGGTGCTGATCGGTGTGGCCTTCGGCTGGTTGTCGCTGAACTTCCCGGACGGGCGCGGCGTCACGCCGGCCTCGGCGGCCATCTCCTTCACCCGCGACATCAATCTGCCCGGTTTTCGCCTGCCGCTGGTGATAGCGATCATCTGGATGACGTTCCTGATCACCGGCTTCTCCAACGCGGTCAACCTGACGGACGGGTTGGACGGCCTGGCCACCGGCTCGTCGGCGATGGTTTTCGGTGCGTACGGCCTGATCAACATCTGGCAGCGGAACCAGTGGTGTGCGACGGCCTCGACGGTCGGGCCACTGTGCTACGAGGCCCGCGACCCCTTCGATCTGTCGCTGATGGCGATCGCGTTGGCGGCGGCCTGCTTCGGGTTCCTCTGGTGGAACGCCAAGCCCGCCCGGATCTACCTGGGCGACACCGGATCGCTGGCCCTGGGCGCGGCCATGGGCGCCATCGCCGTCTGCTCGCGCACCGAGCTGCTGCTGCTCATCTTGGGGGCGCTTTTCGTCATCGAGACGGCCAGCGTCGTCATTCAGGTCGGCTGCTTCAAGCTGACGCACGGCAAGCGGGTTTTCAAGATGGCCCCGCTGCACCACCACTTCGAACTGATCGGCTGGGAAGAGCAGACGGTGGTGGTTCGCTTCTGGATCCTTTGCGGCATCGCCATCTGCCTGGGTTTCGGGCTGTTCTACGCCGAGTGGGTGATGTCACTATGATCGACTGGCTTGATACCGCCGACCGCCTGAGCCCCTGGCAGCAATGCCGGGTGGTGGTGGCCGGCCTGGGCGCGGCCGGTTTCGCCGCCGCCGACGCGATGCTGGAGGTGGGCGCGCGGGTGCGCGTCGTCGACCAGTCGAGCGGCGACGCGGTCACCGACCGCGCCAACCTGCTCGAGCGCCTGGGGGCGGTCGTCGAGCTCGGCACCTCGGGGCCGTCACTGGGCGACGCGGACCTGGTGATCGCCTCACCCGGGTGGCATCCCGATGCGCCGCTGTTCTTGGCGGCAGGTGGGGCGGGCGTGCCCATTTGGGGGGACGTCGAGATGGCCTGGCACTTGATGCACCCAGACCGGGTCGTGCCGTGGCTGGGCGTCACCGGCACCAACGGCAAGACGACCACCACCACGATGCTGGACGCCATGCTGCGGGCGGACGGGCGGAACTCCGCCTCGGTCGGCAACATTGGCCGCCCGATCATCGAGGCGCTCAACGACCCGGCCGGCTACGACGTCTTGGCGGTCGAGCTGTCGAGCTTCGAGCTGCATTGGTCGCGCAGCCTGGCCTTGCACTCGGCGGCGGTGTTGAACGTCCACGAGGATCACCTCGAATGGTATGCCTGCGCGCCCGACCCGATGGCCGCCTACGCGGGCGACAAGGCGCGCATCTTCGAGCGCGTCACCACGTCGTGCGTCTACAACGTCGCCGAGCCCCTCACCCGGTCGATGGTCGAGGACGCCGAGGTGAGCGAAGGCGCCCGCGCCATCGGCTTCACGCTGGGCATTCCGTCCATCGGCATGGTTGGGGTGGTGGACGGCGCGATCGTGGACCGGGCCTTCATCGAGCGGCGGGCCGATTCGGCCTTGCCGCTGGCCGAGGTTTCCGATGTCACGCCGAGCGCGCCGCACGTGCTGAGTGACGCCCTGGCCGCCGCCGCGCTGGCGCGGAGTTTTGGCGTTAAGGCCACCTCCGTGGCCGCCGGGCTGAGGTCGCTGGGCCCCTCCGCCCATCGCATCGAGACGGTGGCCGTCGTCGACGGCATCACCTGGGTGGACGATTCAAAGGCCACCAATCCGCACGCCGCCGACGCCTCCCTGAGGGCTTTCGACAAGGTTGTCTGGGTGGCCGGCGGGCAGACCAAGGGCGTCCATTTCGACGACCTGGTGGCCGCCCACAAGGACCGTCTTCAAGCCGCCGTGCTGATCGGCGTCGACCGGGCCGACATCGCCGATGCGCTGCGTCGTCTTGCCCCGGCGGTGCCCGTCGTCGAGCTTGGCGGCACAACTCGTCAGGTCATGGCCGAAGCGGTCGCGCAGGCCGCCCGCTTGGCGAAGCCGGGGGACACCGTCTTGCTGGCTCCGGCAGCGGCCAGCCGTGACATCTGGACAGGCTACGAGGTGCGCGGCGACGACTTCGCCGCCGCCGTGACGGAGGTTCGCCGATGAGCGTCAACCAGATAGACCGTCCGGTGTTCAGTGACACCGCCGTCGGGCTGAGGTCCAGCATCCGGGCGGCGTTGCGTCAGCCCCTGGCCGACTACTACCTGGTGATCGTGGCCGTGGTCTTGCTGTCGGGCATCGGCTTGTACGAGATGATTTCCGCGTCCTCCGTGCTGGCGATGGTCCAGGGCCACAGCCCCTACTACTACGGGTTACACCAGGGGATCATGATTGCCGCCGGCGCCATCGGGGCGCTGGTGTTGTCCCGGCTGTCCCGGCGGGCCCTGGTGATCGTGTCATGGTTGGGCGTCGCCTTGGCCATCGTCTTGTTGGCGTTCGTTGTGGTGCCCGGCGGGTTCGGCTTTTCGTCCGGCGGCAATCAGGCCTGGCTGAGTATCGGCCCGGTGCAGTTCCAGCCGTCGGAGTTCGCCAAGGTGGCGCTCGTGCTGTGGGCAGCGGCATTGTTCACCCAGCCTGACCGCATCAACAACCTGGGCAGCGCAAAGGCGCTGTTCTTGCCGTACCTGCCAGTTGCCGGGCTCATCCTCGGCCTGGTGGCGGCGGAAAAGGACCTGGGGACGGCCGTCATCGTGGGCATCATCGTCATCGCCCCGCTGTGGCTGGTGGGGGCACCGGGCAAGCTGCTCGGCGGTGCCGCATTGGTTGGCGCCGTCGGGGCCGGCCTGATGGTGGTTTTCGATTCGGTGCGCCGGGCAAAGGTGTTGAGCTTCATCGGCACGATGCTGCCCTTCCTGCATCTGGCACCCCCGGCCTCCGACCAGCCCCAGAACGCCATTTACGCCCTGGCCACCGGCGGTTGGTGGGGTGTTGGCCCCGGCGCCTCGCGCCAGAAGTGGGGTGGCCTGTACAACGGCGCCCACACGGACTACATCCTGGCGGTCCTCGGTGAAGAGCTGGGCCTGTTTGGCATTCTGATAGTGCTCGGTTTGATGGTGACGATCGTCGTCACCGGGCTGCGGATCGCCCGGCGCAACGACGCCCTGTTCTGGCGGATTGCCGCCGGCGGCGTGGCCACCTGGATCTTCGTGCAGGCCGGCCTGAACACCCTCGTCGCCTTCGGCATGTTCCCCGTCATGGGTGTGCCTTTCCCCTTCGTGTCATACGGTGGGTCGGCCATCATGTCGGCGTTGTTCGGTGTCGGCATACTGCTGGCGGCAGCCCTGCATGAACCTTTGGCGGTCCGCGAGATGGCCGATCGCCGCGCGCGCAAAGGCACCCATCGGACAACTGAGGTCATCGTCGCCCGGCGGGCGCCACGATGAGCCGGAGCATTGTGTTGGCCGGGGGCGGCACCACCGGTCACCTGTCGCCACTGATCGCCACGGCGCAGGCCCTGATCGACCTGGGGGACGTCCGGCTGACGTGCGTCGGCACGGCCAAGGGTCTCGAGACATCGGTGATACCGGCGGCGGGCTTGGAGTTGAAGCTGATATCGGCCGATCCGCTGCCCCGTCACCTGACACTTGACCTGGTGAAGCTGCCTTTCCGCCTGATCTCGTCGGTGCGCCAGGCCGGCGCGGTGCTGGAGCGCGCCCAAGCCCAGGTGGTTGTCGGTTTCGGCGGCTACGTCTCGCTGCCCGTCTATCTGGCGGCTTGGCGCCGTCGCCTGCCCATAGTCATGCATGAGCAAAACGCCCTGCCCGGCTTGGCCAACAAGCTCATGGCGCGGCGGGCCGCCGCCGTGCTGGTGTCGTTTCCGGGCACGCCACTTCCCAAGGCCACCTGCGTCGGCCTGCCCGTGCGGCCCGGTGTCGCGGCGCTGTCAGGCGGCGGACGGGACGCTGCCCGCGTGGGCGCCCGCGCCGGGTTTGGCCTGCCACCCGCTGGGTGGGTGTTGCTGGTCAGCGGCGGGTCCCAGGGGGCGCGCAGCATCAACCAGGCCGTCGTCGCGGCGCGGGAGACTCTGCTGGCGGCGGGTGTGAGCGTGTTGCATGTCTGGGGTTCCGCGAACTTCCCCGCCGGCGCGGCGGTCATCGAAGGCGACGGCGCCAAGTATGTGCCGCTGGCCTACGTCAACGACATGGCCCAGGCCTATGCGGCCGCCGACCTCATGGTGGCCCGCGCCGGTGCCGCCACGGTGGCCGAGACGGCCACCGTCGGTTTGCCCTGCCTGTTCGTCCCCTTCCCCCACGGCAACGGCGAGCAGGTCCGAAACGCCGCGCCACTGGTGCGGGCGGGGGCGGCCGAGATCATCAGGGACGCCGATCTGACGCCTGACATCCTGCTGTCGGCGGTCACCCGAGCGATGGAGGCGGGGAACCTGTCGAAGATGTCCGCCGCCGCCCAATCGGTCATGCAACCCGGCGCGGCTGGGGCCGTCGCGGAAATCGTCATGTCGTTGGCCAAGGGGCGCCCATGACCACCAATCTTGTTCAACCGGTGCCGGTTCCCGACCTGGCCGCCGTCAACCACTCCCACCTGATGGCCGTCGGGGGGGCCGGCATGAGCCCGATCGCCCACCTGATGCGGGCGCGCGGCATCGAGGTGGACGGGTGCGACTGGGCCGAATCGGACACCGTGCTGGGCTTGCGGGCCGACGGCATACCCGTGGCTATCGGCCACGACCCAAGCCATCTGGCCGGGGTGGACACGCTTGTGGCGTCCTCAGCGATCCGCGCCAGCAACCCAGAACTGGCGGCCGCCCGGGCGGCCGGCCTGCCGGTTTGGCACCGCAGCGTCGCCTTGTCGGGGCTGATGGCCGGGCATCTGGGGGTGGCGATAACCGGCACCCACGGCAAGTCGACCACCTCGGCGATGGTCGCCACCAGTCTTGCGGCGCTCGACCCGAGCTACGTCGTCGGTGCGGTCATCAACCAAACCGGGGCGGCCTACCGGGCCGGGCGCCCCGGCGGGGCGTTCGTCATCGAGGCGGACGAGTCGGACGGCAGTTTCCTGCAATACCAGCCCCAGGTGGTGACGGTCACCAACATCGAGGCCGACCACCTGGACCGTTGGGGCACCCCGGCGGCCTACGCCGAGGGGTTCGCGCAGCTGGCGGGCGGCCTGTCTGTGCGCCGAGTCGCCCTAAGTGCCGATGACCCGGGAACGCGGGCGTTGGCGAAACGCCTGGACGCCCCGGTGCTGTTCGGCGAAAGCCCGGCCGCCGAGGTCCGCCTCAGCGACATCCGGCTGAAAGGGCTGGGTGGCACGGCAACGGTCAGCTGGCGAGGCGGGGTCGGCCAGATCGAGTTGCAGGTGCCCGGACGCCACAACCTGCAGGACGCCGCCGCCGCCGTGGCGACCGCCGTGGCCCTGCGCGAGCTGATCGACATCGACATCGACGGTGTGATCGCCGCCCTGGCGCAGTTCCGTGGCACGGGCCGGCGCTTCCAGATCGTCGGGCAGGCGCGCGGCATCACCGTCGTCGACGACTACGCCCACCACCCCACGGAAATCACCGCCACGCTGAGCGCCGCGCGCGCCGTCATCGGGCCGGACCACGCCTTGGTGGCCTGCTTCCAGCCTCACCTGTACACCCGGACGCGCGATTTCGCCGCCGCCTTCGGCCAGGCCCTGTCAATGGCCGATCTCGTGTGCGTCACCGATGTCTACGCCGCCCGGGAGGATCCGATACCGGGTGTCACCGGCCAGCTGGTGGCCGACGCCGTCCATGCCATCACCAAGTATGTGCCGAGCCTGGACGAGGCCGTGCCGGCTCTGGTCGATCTGGTGAACGGCCCGGTGCTGGGGCCAGGCGACATGATCGTCACGCTGGGGGCCGGTGACGTCACGAAAGTCGGTCCGGCGCTGCTGGCCGCCCTGGACGAAGGTGACACCCATGACCGATGACCGTCACGCCCCGTCCTTCCAGGTTCGCCGCCAGCAGTCGCGCCGGCGCCGCCTGCGGCGAAGCCTGCTGGCCGCCTTGGTCGTCTTGGTGGCGGTGGGGCTGGTCTGGCTGGTCGGCTTCTCGACCGTCCTCGGCGTCAACCAGGTGCAGGTGGACGGCACGAGCCTCGTGAGCGCCGACCAGGTGCTGGCGGCGGCCCAGGTCGTGTCGGGTACCCCGCTCGCCCGGGTCAACGGGAAAGCCATCGCCGCCCGGGTTGAGACCATACCTGAGGTGGCCAATGTCACGGTGTCGCGTCACTGGCCGAACACGCTGGTCATCAACGTCACCGAGCGGGTCGTGGTGTATCAGGTGCTGACCGGCGGCGAGTACCGCTGGGTCGACGCCACCGGAACGGCCTTCCATTCCAGTGATGATGCCCAGCCGGTGCCGGTGGTGACGCTCAACACGACCGACCAGCAGTTGATGGGTGACGTGGCGACGGTTGTGACGGCCCTGCCCGCCGACCTGACCCCCCATGTTGAGTCGATCATGGCCGGGACGCGCGACTCCATCACGCTGTCGCTGGATGACGGGCGCCAGATCGTCTGGGGCAGCGCCGAGCAGTCGGCCCTCAAAGCCCAGGTGATCGGCCCGCTGCTTCAGTTCCCGGGCACCGTCTACGATGTTTCGGCGCCGGCCAACCCGGCCGTCCGCTGAGACGATCTCGACCATCGGATGAGACTTAACATTTTTGCGCGCGAAAAGGTTGGATTGTGTGGCTCAGGTCACCTACTCTTCATATAGCGGAATAGGCCGCCAAGGCGGCCCCAACCCCGCCACGCATCAGAACTCGGAAGGCGTCGCGCCATGACTGCTGCCTCGCAGAACTACCTGGCCATCATCAAAGTCGTTGGTGTCGGCGGCGGCGGGGTCAACGCGGTCAACCGCATGATCGAGTCGGGCCTCAAGGGTGTCGAGTTCGTTGCCATCAACACAGATGCCCAGGCGCTGCTGATGTCGGACGCCGACGTCAAGCTCGACATCGGGCGCGAGCTGACGCGCGGTTTGGGTGCGGGCGCGGATCCGGCCGTTGGCGAACAGGCCGCCCAAGATCATGCCGAAGAGATCGAAGCGACCCTCACGAGCTCCGATATGGTGTTCGTGACCGCCGGCGAGGGCGGCGGCACCGGCACTGGCGGCGCGCCGGTGGTGGCGAAGATCGCCCGCTCGCTGGGGGCCCTGACGATCGGCGTGGTGACCAAGCCATTCGGCTTCGAGGGACGTCCCCGGGCCAGGCAGGCGGAGGCCGGCATTGACCGTCTCAGCGACGAGGTCGACACCTTGATCGTCATACCGAACGACAAGCTGCTTTCGATGACCGACCGTCAGGTCAGCATGCTCGACGCGTTCAAGCAGGCCGACCAGGTGCTGCTGCAAGGCGTGGCTGGCATCACCGACCTGATCACGACGCCGGGCCTCATCAACCTCGATTTCGCGGACGTCAAGGCCGTGCTGAGCAACGCCGGCTCGGCCTTCATGGGCATCGGTATCGCCCGCGGCGACAACCGGGCCCGGATGGCCACCGAGCAGGCCATCAATTCCCAGCTGCTGGAGGCCTCGATTGATGACGCCCACGGCGTGCTGTGGTCGATCGCCGGCGGTTCCGACATGGCCTTGGCCGAGGTGGAGGAAGCTGCCAACCTGATCCAGGCGTCCGCCGATGAGGAAGCCAAGATCATCTTCGGCGCGATCATCGACGACTCGTTGGGCGATGAGGTGCGCGTCACCGTCATCGCCGCCGGTTTTGATGGCGGGCAACCCACCTCCACGAAACCGACGCTGCGTCAGGCGCCGGTTCGCTTCGCGCCCCCGTCATCGTCGGCCACCGACGACCTGCCGACCCCGGCGCCGGAGCCGTTGCCCCGCTGGCAAAGCGACGCCCTGGACGATCTGGACGTCCCGGAGTTCATGCGATAGGCCGCGCGTCGCCTCGCGTCGCTCCCCCCGGGCGGGTAAGGTCGTCTCGGAAGCTCACACCCGGGCAAAGAAAGGTGCCAGATGCCTCCGGTGATAAAGAAAGCCATCAGTTGGCTCGGTCTGGTCGAGGACGATGACAGCGCCGTCCCCAATCACCCCACCGCAGCGAGCAAGGCTGCCCGCCCAGTTGATCCGCCGCCGGCCGCTCCGTACCTTCCGTCGGCACCCGACTTTTCGGGCGACAACAGCAAGACGCAATTCCTGAACCCCAATCTGGTGGTCATCCCGGATGCCTACAAGTCGATCAAGCCGATCGCCGATCGCTACCAGTCCGGTGTGGTGACGGTCATGGATTTGCGGGTCATGCCGGTTGATGACGCCAAACGGTGCGTCGATTTCTTCTCGGGTGTCGTGTTTGCGCTCGGCGGGCTGATCCAACGCGTCGCCAACGGTCTTTTCCTGCTGGTGCCGGCCGGTGCCGCCTTCGATCAGACAACCATCGATGCCGTCATCGCGGAGCTGCGGTGACGACAGCGCGGGCCGTTATTGATTGGGTGTTTTGGGTTGCCCTGTCGTTGCTGATGCTGCGTGCCCTGCTGAGCTGGGTGCCACTGATTTTCCCGGCGTTCCGGCCCCACGGGGCCATCGCTTCGGCCATCAATCTGGTCGATCGGGTGACCGATCCGCCGGTGCGTTTGGTGAGACGTTTCGTGCCGCCGATTCGGCTTGGTGTGGCATCTCTCGACCTTTCCTTGATAGTGTTGTTCGTCGTCCTCCTAGTCGCACAGCGTATTGTTGACGTGATCCTGTGAGGATGTCGCAATCACCTGCCGGCGACAGCCCACGGTAATCGCGGTATTTTGAAAAACAGACTGGGTTTGGAGTAACCATGACACTGACCGTTGATGAGGTTCGGAACGTACGCTTCCCCATGGCGCGCCAGCCAAATGAAGACGGCTATCGTGCCAGCGCTGTTGATAACTTCAT
>Ga0123354_10019086_pt1 | contig 10769 bp, 9 predicted proteins | sample TergutLab28metaG_2_FD_97872 | JGI IMG/M metagenome (GOLD analysis project Ga0123354, IMG submission 97872) | Labiotermes labralis P4 segment gut microbial communities from Petit-Saut dam, French Guiana - Lab288 P4 | ecosystem: Host-associated > Arthropoda: Insects > Digestive system > Gut ... | reverse complement strand
ACTGTACACTGGCAAAACAAATGTCACTGACAGCCACACTTTTTACAGCACATTGCAGCAACACTCATTAAGAGGCACATGCACCAAACTTGCATTCATACCAAAGAGTAATTATCTCATTGCTCGTATTACAGGCCATGTTTACCTGTATATGGCACTAACATGTGTAATCGAACTATGGTTGTGACTTTGTATGACCTTCATCACTACATGAACCCTGTTAATATTTAGGATATTTACATACATATATATATGTACTGATGGCTGGAATGCAAGGCCTGAACAGTGGCAGGGTCAGCTAAAAAGTAACACTCATTAGTTTTACCACCATGACAACAGTAATTGTCATAATAGTTCTGAAGAAGAAAGTACCTGTTATTATGCTGCATACTACAAGCCATTGCAATTCCTGTACATCACTGTGGTTACCATATCAAAGTAAGAGTAGTTAATTTTATGTTCATGGGTCCATGCATCCTAAATTGGACAGTGTTTAGAAGGGATTGTAAGCTTCTTCTAGAAGGTAGGGGAAATAGGGCCCAGAGAAATGTATAGGATCTGGGGCTGCACTTTAGGATACAGACAGCCAAAACTTTTTCCTTGTAGCTCCACCTCCTGCCCTTAGGCTCATGTTGACTATTCCTAATAAATGCCAAAATTCTTGAAGTATCCACATTCAAAGAAGATGAAAGAGCCTTTATTGGAGGTTTACTGTCCAGCTGACAAATCTCCTTCAGCCTTTTTGCCCTGTATTTCTTCCTAAGCTTGCAAAGGGCACTCTTTCTGGTCCAAATCATGCTATACAGTTTCTTTTTCCTTGGTGTCAATTCAGCAACTCTGTCCAAATCAAGCTTTTTTAGTACAGAATGCCTTGCTTTGCACTTTGGGGAAGAACTTTGAAGGCTAAAACTCCCGAGTTCTCCACCACAAGCATTTTTGTTAATGTGGCCTGGGGGAATGGAGGGCTCCATGCTTGAAAATGTTTTGGGTGTTGTTATGGACTTGGAATATGTTTTAATTGGTTACTGGACAGAAAGGTAATCTTGACAGGCAACAAGAAGTGATGAACTCACAGGAGGGGTAGAGAAGCTAAGTTCTGTAGGTTGTGGTGTTGAATGTGAGTATGAAGTTGTTGCACAGAAAGTAGGAACTACCATTCTATTCAGGTGTATACATTCAGGAGATGTAAAATCAGACTCTGAAAATTGCTGGCTGCATACAACCTTCCAGGTTTCTGCAGTGTACAGCACACACAGACCTTCTACCCACAGCTGAACCCTGCATATACAAGAAAAAGCACAGAATATTATTACAGTGTCATTCATTGGCTAATGTCCTACATAGCATTTACCATGCTAGCTGATTTGTAACTCAAATTACAGGTAGTGAGCCAAGTCGACTACAGTGCATGTAGTCACTTACACACATTCCTTTGTCAAGTATATGAAAGCAACTGTATAAAGTAACAGAGATTAATAAGGCATTAAATATGTGCATAATTAAAATTACAATGTCAAGTAATAGTACACTATCACTGAAATTCTGAATTAAAAATAATTATTTTTGGTGCATAAGACACATTATGACACTGTATGCTCTATAAACAGACAGGTACATTCTTCACAGATCTTTAACAAAAATAATGACACTTACCGTACAGGACCGTTTGGAAATCCGAAGAATTTCAATTTTGTATTGCTGCTGCTTCCTCTGCATCCAGGCACGCAGCAGTATTGCATTCGGTTTATTATGGACATTCACAAATTCATTAATTAAACACTGTCATCAAATTATTTTCAATTAATCAGACACCAACGAAAAAATTGTATGATCATGTGATTTTAGAACGACAATTATTACTGTACACAATCTTTATATAAATAATATAACGATTACATTCTCTTACCTTGTCAACGTTAACAGTTCAATATACAACAAAACACGAAAGCCTTAACCAACTAAGTGGAAAATATGGTGCGCTCCGAATAATATTAGCAAAGGGCAGATGGGATTAAACACGGCGTTTAAAGAGTTAATCTTCACACGCAATACACCACAAATCAACGCCTTCCTTCCACAATATGTCGGTGAAAAATACCGATACGTTATGCGCCAAATTCATATAAATTTATACAAGTCTGTGATTGGTTGAAATCTGATGCATGAACGGTTGAATGCACTCGTGCCATCTGTTGTGAAGAATTCGAAGTCCCAACTTACTCGAGTCAAAAGATGTCGCTAAGGCCTCCAAGTTTCCCGCCCCGGCCGACCCACTTGCCACGGCGAGCGCGTATGACTACATTAATTGGCTCCAAAAATTGCCGTGTTCATCTTTGCCGTTCTATAACCTGTGAATACGTCTTTCCTTTCCGCTCCCTGATCGGGCAATCTGTTCGACGCTGTTCGGTCGTAAAGTGAAAATGGCTTGCAGAATTAGCGTTATTGTGAGTAATGTGTAGTTATTAGTTACTTATCTTACCATAGAGATAGATAAATATGGTTAAATATATTTGAGGCTCATGTAATTGAGTAGTGAGATCTTAACCTCGTAAGTTCTTGTAGTAAAATAATGGGAGACTAATCTCGTTTTACATTTACTGAGCTACTCAACTGTTGTTTGTGTGTGTTTCAGGCAAGGGCATTTTCGGCTTCATCTGTTCAGCAGCAGTTAGTAAAAGTACGTATATATAGGAACGTGGGAAGAATTTGTATGTGGTACCTTTTGAGGTATGTTGACCACTGACCGAGCTAACGTTTTAGAAGAGACGAATAATTAGTGACATTCTGAATGTATGTTGATTTCTGATAAGCCTTCCTTTAAGAAGAAAGGGAAGGGAACTAATGTACTTACAGATTGGTACAAAAGTCTGTTAACCAGCTAGTAAAATTTATACTAAAATAGGGTTAACTGACTCTGTACTTTGTAGTGTTAAGGGTTATTTCTCTTTTAGTATCCATCTGTTTGCAATTGTATGGGGACGAACGCTGTGAACAGTTGTGTAACCTACATTTAGGAGTGAACATGATGGTCAGTGATAGTATACAACTGATTTTGTGCCCTGCTGCTACATCTTTTTTAAGAGAAATGTCGTGAAAATAGATTGTGGCACATTAAATAACAATGGTGTATTGTTGCCAACATGGAAACACAGACCAAAGGCATAACCTTGGTTTATAGAGCAGAGATTTTGTCATTTATTAATTAATTGAGAAAGATGGCAGCAGCTTTTACCTTATTATCGGAATGACTTCATGTGTGTTTTGTGTTTCAGTGTTTTGGAATGAGCTTAAGGCAGTATGTGACTAAAGACCCAGGTTAATAAAGTTTGTGTTATAAACGTATCCAAGGCATAATGTTGCTTGTACACACAAAAACAAACTGTAACCTTTGTTTTGTATATCCAAAGCGTAACCATGATCATTATAGTGCATTACTTTCTGTAATCTGTGTACTGTGTTGGTAATTCTAAATATGACTTCTGTGACTGTGCTGCATTATAATATTGTGGAAATTGTTTTTGACACAGGATGAGAGCAACATGGGAATAAAGTCAGTGTATATTATCATTAGAGCTAAATGATTTGTACACCTCACCCAATATTGTACAGGTGATAAAATTGAGAAGAATGAGATGGGCTGGGCATGTGGTGTGTATGAGTGAGGAGAAGGGGGTGTATAGTGTCTTGGTGGGGAAACCGGAGGGAAAGAGACCACTGGGGTGACCTAGGCATAGATGGGTGGATAATATTAGGATGGATCTCCAGGAGGTGGGATGTGGGTATATGGACTGGATTGGGCTGGCCTAGGATAGGGACAGGTGGCGGACACTCGTGAGTGTGGTAATGATCCTTCGGGTTCCGTGAAATGCGGGGAATATCTTGACTAGCTGCAAACCAGTTAGCTTCTTAAGAAGGGCTCTGCAACATGGAGTAAGTAAGTAAGTAAGTATATTATCATTATGTCCCCACACCTTATGTATTGTCTGTGTTAAGTAATTGTATGTTGAACCATCACTGAATGAAGAATTGTAAACACTTAGGTATTAGACAAAAAAAGGAATTTGACACTCTTACACATAAGGGCAGAGGGAGGCTTGAAATTGTCTTACAATTAAACTGGAACCTCCAAACAATGACGAGGAAAGCCACTGACCTGTGATTGAAACCTGCAGGTTAAAGTATGAGTGATTTTCTAAGTTTTACTAACTGTCTAGGCAATTGTCAAGATGGTACCTTGAAATATACAATGACTGTCTGGCTCATTTGACCCCACCCTTTCAATGTCAATATATATTTCTCATTTTGTAACTAATATACACTATAAAAGAAGATTTTCACTTGATGCATACCTAGAATTGCACTGCGTTGAAAACATGTCAGACCTTGGTTAAGAGCTTAAACATTCAAACCTTAATTTTCAGATACTTATGTTACAGCTTACTAACTGCATGTTTCATGTATTTTTAGCCTCCTATTCAAGTGTTTGGAGTTGAAGGACGTTATGCTACTGCACTTTATTCTGCTGCCAGTAAGCAGAAACAGCTAGATGCTGTGGAGAAAGAACTGGTGAAATTTAAGGTATGTTGCTTGGTGTATCACAGTTACCCAATGAACCAAGTACCTTGAATTTTGGTGCTTTTGTAAAATTTTTGTCGCCACTAAAATATTGATGGGTGAAGTAGTATTATTTATATTTGAATGCCTATTTGGCTGTGACTTTTTAGTCATAAAAAATTGTAGCTGAACATTTTTGGTATATTTGTTAGGTTTGCTGACATCAGTTATGGACGGTTCATAGCCGTACGTTATAAGTTTAAACTGTCAACGTATGTTCAAGAACCGTTGGTGATAGGTAGAAGGGGTTTACATATGGAGAGATTTAAACAGGGAAACGGTTGGCAGCAGATAATGGACACAGACCTGTCCAGTGAGAAAGAAGTCGTTTATGAGAGTGATGCTTGGGAGTGCAGATGAAGTGACTGTGGTATTTTGATAGAAAATGATTTAGTTGTTTAACTTGATAACAGCACGCCTTTTGTATCAAGTATAAATGATTAAATAAATCAGTTAGTAAAAAGAAAATAACTAATACTGTATGTGATTCGGTGAACCACACCTGTCTCCAGAAAGAATTTCTTTTACCAGACTGAGCACGTTGGGACAACCAAGGTACAGAGAGTGATCGTGTGGAAGGTGAAGTTATCCTTGAATGTGTATGAAGGTATAAGGGACAGGATCACACAGTGGCTGCCTTATCCCTCGTAAAAGAGCCTCCATTATACATTGACTTGGAAGCTGGGTGGGCTGTAGAGCCACTTTGGATAATTTTGAGAAGAGAGATTTCTTGTCCATACTATAAATCAAACCACAATTCATTTGGTATCCATCCTGTAGCCTAGTTAACATACTGGCTACAGAAAATTCCATTCTGCAATAATATTCTTTCTAAAAATGTTAGTTTTGTAACTACAGATGTATGTTTAGTAACAAAAAACATAGGAATATTTTCAGAAAAGTAAAGTGTCCGTCATGATGCATTGCTTTGTACACACACAATATCAAAGCTTAACCATGGTTTCTACCTATCAAAACATTTCTCTATACAATACACACCCAAGCCATAACCTAGCCTAGCTATAGTTTATACACACAAAAACTCAGTGCATAACCTTGGTCTGTACACATGCAAATCCAAAACTGAACTTTAGTTTGTGCACAGAAACCCTGAAGCCTAACACTCATTCATACACCCCAGTTCTGCCTGTGTGTGCACACCCACAGTTTTAATCTTAGTAATTAACCAATTTCATGCACAAAATCTTGTTTTATAATAAGTTTATTATATGCCTCTACATGTTTTGAGGACTGTGTGCTCATCATCAGGAGGTCCATATTGTATTATACAGCATCTAGTATCATCACACACTGTAGGTTGCCGTCCAGTGCACAGGGTGAGAGAGGACTCTCTCAACCTGTGCACAGGACAGCCAGGTACAGGTGTGATAATACCAGATGCTGTATAATACAATTTGGACCTCCTGATGATGAGCACATAGTGCTCGAAACATGTAGAGGCATAAAACTTATTATAAAACAAGATATTGTGCATTAAGTTGGTTAATTACGAAGATTATACTGAGATGCACGGTCAGCAAAACATCAAAATGCACAGTTTTGTTTATGCACATTGGTCATGGTGAGCTGGGCTTCTATGTTGGCTCTTATACATGATTCTGTGACTGTGGTGTTATATAGGTAGATTTTTATGTGAGAGGATTGGGCAGCTAGACAAGCTGCAGAGGTCACATTTTAGGAAGCACCTCAGGCAAGAGCCATGTGTTATTAAAACAAAGTACTTTTTCATTTTTCTTATTAGAAGGCTTCTTATTCTTCTTTATCTAGCTGTGGTGGGTTAGTTTAAGCTAGTTATGAATTTCCTTTCATACAAGGCCAGCCTTTTGTGCTTGTAAACTACATGAATACTATTTTATTATCCAAACCAACAATATATATTAATAATATTTCATATATCATAAGCACTCCCAAATGTTTCAATGCATCTTCAGGGCGTCTTAACCTTGTGCTGTGCTGAAGTTACAAGATTATTAAAATTACAACTCATTAAAATTTGTAGATTAAAATGTTCACATGTTATGATTATTAACATTTTACAGATTGTATTTATCATTCAACAATAATCACATGAACATTTTATTCTGATAATTTTATTGAGTTTTAATTTTAATAATATTGTAACTTTAGCAAAGCACAAGGTTATAAAACTCTTCTGAAGATGATGCAGGTGCATTGAAACATGTAGGAGTGCTTACAATATAGAAAATATTATTAATATTTATGTTGTGCATTTGTTGGTCTGGATAATAAATTGTACAAGCTGCACAGTACATACACTAAAGTACATGAATATTATTTTTTACAAACTTCTGTGCATGTGCAAGCCACATTGTGGCCACCCCCTAGTATATGGCATGTAAGGAAGGTACAAGTTGTGGCTGCATTTGCAGGTTTACTTGTAAATATTGTTTTGGCTCAAGGAAGAACACTAGGCTGAAGTATCAGTGAATTAAGAAATGATTCTTGTGAAATGATAGAACAGACATTGACTGATGTCCTTACTGTGCCATGGTGTAAAAGTTTCATTGTACACAGTTGATAAGGGTAGTGTTTTCTTTAATTCAGTCATTGTAATTAGCATCTAAGTTCAAGTAATATGTATATGGTCATCATATTGTAAAGTTTTGTCTCCTGGCTTTGTATAGTTGAAGTTGAATGATGAGCATTATGTCTTTGTAAAGGCTGATATATGTTAGGTTTAACTTATTTTCTAAATCATGTGAAATTCTACTTGAAAAGTGCAAAAGATAATACAGGAGACCAAGAAATGGATGGGAAGTAAATATTATACCTTCCAGTGTAGCAAGAAACTTCTAAAATTGCTTAGTTCAGTTTTTTTTTATTGAAAGCTTCAGCATTTGCTTATTGTCTTTTTTCTTTCACACTAGCCCATTCAAGTCCAGTAAAAAAGAACCATCTGGGATCATTTGCTGGAAGTAAATTAAAATCAGTGTAAAGGAAGGGCAGATTGTGAATATAAATATTTTACATAGTGATAAATACTTGAGTTTCTTTCTTTCAAAGGTCTGAATTCCTTGTGACTTGAAATTCATGTACTATGGTGCTGGTTTAGCAGGATTATGTTGCTATAATTCTAGCATTCGAGTGTTCTTAGACTTTGGTTTATAGCAGAATGAATGGTTCAGGTAATGTTTCTTTGGTTTCAGAGCAGAGTCTTGACTTTTGAAAATGTTACAGAACACACTGAAAACTGATCAGAGGCTTCGGGAATTTATCGACAACCCAACATTGAACCGTCAGCTGAAAGTTGAAGGCCTGAAACAGGTGGCTTCTAAATTTCCATTGTCTTCTCAGTCTTCAAATCTGCTGGGCAAGTATATGTTTGTAGTGCTTCAGCTCTTCTTGGATGTGCAAAGTGAGGCAGATTGAAATCTGAATAATTCACATATTTTTGCATTCATGTCATGTCTGATGACAGACTTTTTTGACTGATACTTTTCATGGTTTTTGCTCTCTCTATGTACGTTTCAGAATTAATATAAGTGATTAGTGACTGTCGATTCTGATGAACGGCAGGGATCAGAACTCACAAAATCATATTAGAAATTATGCTTATCTCTTGAAGACAATATACATTCTTGTAGATACATTAAAATGTAAGCAAGTTCCTGCTGTTATGGTGTTAGCTTAATTTTATATCTTGTTTGGTGTATGTCTGTTGATGGTATGAAGGTGCTCCATGATCTGAAGCATCTCAGGATGATGTTGGTTGACCTTGGATTAAATATAACCAAGAATCATTCTTGATACATCATTTCCTCTACAGTAAATGTAACATTTAAATTCCAATGATTTGCTGTAGTGCTTTGCAAGAGACATGCATATTTTACACATCCCCTTGGGGCATCATTTGTATTTATTCTACAAGATGTCACAATTAATGTATCCTCATTTTATTTACTTACAAGATCAGATTCTTATAACAGCCGAGATGCACTATTTCTCAAATTTATTTTGGTGAAGAAGTCTACATGTTTCAGAAATCTACTGGCCATCAACACGAGTTTCAACTCTGTATACACAGAAATAGGTATTTGTCATGCTAGTTATGTTGGCTGTTCGCTAGCGAGGTCGCTAGCGGATGGCCAACATAACTGGCATGACAAATACCTATTGCTGTGTATACAGTGTTGAAACTCCTGATGGTGGACAGTAGATCTGTCTGAAACATACAGAATTTTTTATGAAAATAAATTTGAGAAATAGTGCATCTCATTGGCTTTTATTATAAGAATGTATCATGATGCATGGTCCTCTGAATGTCAAAGTCAAACACAAGATTAGAGTTTCTATGGTAAAACCAACCAGATGCACCAATGTCTCATATTTATTTTATTTTGGAATAACCCTACATGTTTCAGATGATATTTCCGTCCATCATCAGGAGTTCATGTCTGTACATACAGAAGTAGACATATATCAAACAGATACTGCTACTGCCATGTACATACAGAAGTAGGCATATATCAAACAGATACTGCTACTGCCACGTACATACAGAAGTAGGCATATATCAAACAGATACTGCTACTGCCATGTACATACAGAAGTAGTCATATATCAAACAGATACTGCTACTGCTTGCTAGCAAGCTGTAGCAGTATCTGTTTGACACATGCCTGTTGCTGAATGTACAGTCGTGAACTGATGATGGATGGAAAGACCATGTAAAACTTGTAGAGTTATTCCGAAATAAAATAAATTTGAGATTTAGGTGCATCTGGTTGGTTTTACTATAGAAATATATTACGATGCATGGGCCTATGAATGTCAAATTCAAATACAAGATCAGAGTGTTGGCTAGAATAGCATAGTCGTTGTAGCAGTTGATTATGGCTTAGACAGTATGGGGTTCAAACCCAGATGGGGGTGAGACTTTCCATACCTGTCCAGACCTCTCTTTTTTGTTGACTTACTGAATCAGAGTGGCTACCAAGATAGTGTTAGTATAGTGTCCCATTACTGACTGGATTTTCTGGGGTTTGAACCCCAAAGGGGAGGAGAGTTCCATACCTGCCCAGACCAGTATCAAAGCCCATGCAGCCTCCTATGCACTGGGTAACAAGTATGCTCCCAGGAATAAAGCAGCTCGGGTGTGGTGTTGATCACCCAATTCTGTCTAGTGCCAATGTTAAAGAGAGGGTAGAGCTATACATCTATGTCTCTCCTTGTGCCTTATGGCATGTTATAGGGTGAACTTTACCTTTTTATGATCAAAGTAACTGCAGTGTGTATGACAATATTAATTTCAATTGTGTATTCCATAGTGCTCCTGGCTGAGAATGGTCGCCTCAAGAATCTGGATGGAATAATCAGTGTATTTGAAACCCTAATGGCAGCCCATCGTGGTGAGGTGCCATGTGAGGTTATTACAGCAAAGGTCTGTAAGATTGTTTTCTGAATATGTAAGTAGCACTCTAGAAAACCCCATACACTTGGTATCAATGTATGGTAAATGTGAGTGCAAAATTAAAACATGTGAATACCAAAGTGGTAATGTTTGTCATCTGCAATCACTATTTCACTTCACAGACAGGCATGTTGATGTGATTGACCCTGTTTCTATGAGTGAACTGAAGAGACAGATCCTACTGGTCCTATCCTGTCATGATCCTGATGTCTGCAAGCTGATATTTTACATTTCATGATTTGGGTTATGCCCTAGTGGTGTTCGGAGAAAGTGAGGATAAATAAAACATTATATTTCCCATCAGAAAAAAGACATTAGCACAATAGAATGCAGCCAGACAGAGGGTGTTAAACTAAAAATGAGAGGTCATAAATTAAGAAGTGGTGTAAATTAGGAAGGAGCATTAAAGCAAAAACAGTGTACATCAGGCATAAAACAGGGTCAGTGTTTAACATGTATGTTCACAGTAGGCACATCTGTGCAATATGTTTTACTTTAAATACTTTACCCTATCTGGAGCATGGAGTCTGTGTTGGAAATGTTCATTTTTGTGTGGTGTGACAATTTTTGCATATGTTACAAAGGTACCAGGCAGTGATCATCATTGTCTTGGGATTGGGGTTTCCTTATTCATTTTACATTCTTTTCTTTTTTTTTTTCCTTTTTTTTTTTTTCCTCTCTTCTTCTTCCTTCTTCCCCCCTT
>Ga0123354_10019083_pt1 | contig 10770 bp, 9 predicted proteins | sample TergutLab28metaG_2_FD_97872 | JGI IMG/M metagenome (GOLD analysis project Ga0123354, IMG submission 97872) | Labiotermes labralis P4 segment gut microbial communities from Petit-Saut dam, French Guiana - Lab288 P4 | ecosystem: Host-associated > Arthropoda: Insects > Digestive system > Gut ... | reverse complement strand
GTCACAGATTTTGACGAACCTGCTTTCAAACGCTGTGAAATTCACTCCGCCCGAGGGGACTATCCGCCTTGACGTGCATCTTGCGGGCGAAGAAAACGGCGTCTGCGAGCTCCGCTTTGAAGTCAGCGATACCGGCATCGGTATCAGTGAAGAACAACAGAAGCTGCTGTTCAATTCTTTCCAGCAAGCGGATAACAGCACGTCGCGCAAGTTCGGAGGCACCGGCCTCGGACTCGCCATCTCAAAGAGGATCGTCGAAATGATGGGGGGGCGCATATGGCTCGAGTCAGAGCTTGGAAACGGCGCGACTTTCCTGTTTGTCGTAAAAATCGCCAATGCTAAAGAGGAATTCGCCGGTTTGCTTAATCCCGGCGTCAATTTGGACAATATCCGCATAATAGCGGTGGACGATGATGAAGAAATTTGTAAATTTTTCACGGATACGGCCGCCGAGTTAGGCGTCAATTGCGAAACTGCGACGTGCGCCGGAGATATCGTTAAAATGCTTGATAAAAACATAACCCATGATATTTACTTCATTGATTGGAAGATGCCGGATATGAACGGCATTGAGCTAGCGGAAAAAATCAAGAGTTACGGGGGCAAATCCATCATTACGATGATTTCTTCCGTCGCATGGAGCCTCATTGCGGAAGAAGCGTTAAACGCCGGGGTGGACAAATTCCTTTCCAAACCGCTGTTTGCATCAGACATCGCAGACTGCGTAAATGAATGCGTAGGCGCCGGCGCTGACGAGGAGCAAAACAGCGAGGCGGATAATTTTACCGGCCGTGTGCTGCTGCTCGCGGAGGATGTCGATATCAACAGGGAAATCGTCATCGCGTTGCTTGAGCCTACGGAGATAACCATAGATTGCGCGGTGAACGGAGTTGAAGCGGTAAGGATGTTCCGGGAAAACCCCCAGCGTTACGACGTCATACTCATGGATGTGCAAATGCCCGAGATGGACGGTTTGGAAGCTACGCACCTCATCCGCGAATTGGACGCGCCGCAGGCGAAGACAGTGCCCATAATCGCGATGACAGCGAATGTGTTTAAAGAAGATATCGAGAAATGCCTAGCGGCGGGCATGAACGATCACATAGGCAAGCCCCTTGATATCGAGGATGTCATAGGGAAACTGCGCGCCTGCTTGACGCCGGCGCCGCCACGATCAACGGATTCATAATATACATTGAGGCGCGGCAGACGGCAAGGGAAATATAGGCGAATATGTGGCCAAAAGGATTGACAATGATAAATGCCGCGAGTTATAATGTGTAAGCACGCAGGGGTATAGCTCAGTCGGTAGAGCGATAGTCTCCAAAACTATGCGCCGCGGGTTCGAGTCCTGCTACCCCTGCCATTTTGTTTGTTTTGAATTATAATTTTTGCCGGGGTGTAGCGCAGCTTGGTAGCGCAACTGGTTTGGGACCAGTGGGTCGCGGGTTCAAATCCTGCCACCCCGACCAACCTCTTTTTCAAAGAACTTGAGTTTTCATGCTCTTTGGTGAAGAGGTTTTTTCTGTATTTATACCGTTTTTACAATCGTATGTTATTATCATGGGGTATGGCATTATAAAAAGATAGAAAGACACCGGGAATGAGGGGGGACTGAGTATGGGTAAAATTGAAGGGATACGAATTCAAAACGATGGTTCTCTTAGATTGGTAAAACTTGGAAAGCTTTTCAGTGATCATACCGGTGATGCTCTTGGAAATTTAGTTACAATAATAGGTCCAAGCGGTGCCGGAAAAAGCACAGTTGCTGATGCTTTTGGATTTCTTGCTGATTGCCTTGAGAAAGGCGTGGAGGAAGCTTGTGATTTAAACTACCGAGGTGGATTTGAACGTCTTGTATCACAGAGTATAAATGAACCCATTGAGTTCGAATTATACTACCGTGAAACGAGCAACTCCAGACCAATAACTTATGAATTGTCTGTTGCACTTGATGACAAGGCTCGTCCTTATGTAAAAAAAGAACGTTTATGCCAACGCATCCAAAAAAGAGGTTGGCCATTATCTTTCTTGGGCATAGTTGAAGGCAAAGGTTATGCAATTGAGGGTAGGGCAACAGTCCAAGACGATACAGGAGCAGTTTTCAGCACCGCAACCATATTTGAATAGAACCGGAAGCAACTTAAATAATGTTGCTCAGTTTATGTACAGAGAGGATCAATCAGGGTTTAATAAGATTCCAGTTGAAATCCAAAAAAAACTAAGGGGAATTGAAGAAATAACGCCATTTGTTACTAATGATAAACGTATTGTGTTACGCTTTTTGGAAGAAGGTTTTTCTGAACCTTTTTATTCATCGCGCATGTCTGATGGAACACTGAAGTTATTCGCATATTATTTACAACTTGAGAGCATATCAAAAACAAACAATATTTCTATTGATCATGCTTACTGTATTGCTGTTGAAGAATTGGAAGCTTGGCTTCTTGGTGATATGAATGCAATTCCGGCGGAATTGTTCGCCCATCGGATTCATTGAAAATTTCATTACCGCCTCAGAATATCGGCGCCGGGGTATCGGGAAAAAGCTATCAGAAAAAGCTTGACTTTGCGGCGGCGATATCATATAATGCGGTTCAGGGTGATTATTTGGGCCATTAGCTCAGTTGGTCAGAGCGTCCGGCTCATAACCGGCAGGTCCGGGGTTCAAGTCCCTGATGGCCCACCATCGTTTGCCCAGATAGCTCAGTTGGTAGAGCAGAGGACTGAAAATCCTCGTGTCCTTGGTTCGATTCCGAGTCTGGGCACCATGTTGAATAGCTGTTCGGCGGACATGCCCGAACAGTTATTTTTTAACATACGCGGCTGAGCGCTGATTATGATTATACAAAAGGATTTGAGATGGGCACGATTTTTATCGCCGAATACAATTATTTATGGTTCTTATTCCTGTTGTGCTATCTGTATCAATTCATATATCTCGTGTTGATGCTGGCGTTTAAAAGAAAAAAAAGCAAGCCCACGGAAGAAGCGCCGGCGCTGCATAAGTTCGGGATCGTCATCGCGGCGAGAAACGAGCAGACGGTCATCGGCGCCCTGATCGACAGCATTCATTCGCAGGGATACCCGAAGGAATTGATAAAAATATTTGTAGTCGCGGACAATTGCGACGACAGAACGGCCGAAATAGCGAGGGGCATGGGGGCTGAAGTTTTTGAGAGGAATGATAAGACGAAGATCGGCAAGGGGTACGCCCTTAATTTTTTATTCGGTCATCTGATCAGCAATGACGATGATTGCGACGCCTATGTTTTATTCGATGCCGACAATCTGGCCGCGCCTCAATTCATTCCTGAGATGAATAAGTTGTATTGCAATGGATACAGGGTGATTCTCGGGTACCGCAACTCTAAAAACTATGCTTCCAATTGGATATCGGCGGGCTGTTCCCTGTGGTTCCTCCGTGATTCCGAGTATCTCAACCATCCGAGGATGCTTATGAAAACGAGCTGCCTCGTGGCGGGGACAGGGTTTTTGGTGAGCAGGCAAATCATTGAGGATAACGGCGGATGGCCTTATTTTTCTCTTACCGAAGACGTCGAATTCACGGCGAACATGCTCCTTCGTGGCGAAAAAATAGGGTATTGCAGCGGGGCCGTCTTCTTTGACGAGCAGCCCATAGGCTTTAAACAGTCATGGACCCAACGGGTGAGATGGTCAAGAGGCTTTTACCAGGTGATTGGAAGATACGGCGGCAAACTGCTGAAGGGGGCGGTCGTCAAGCACAATTTCGCCTGTTTTGACATGCTCATGTCCATTTATCCGGCGCTCCTGATAACGCTGATATATTTTATCATCACAGTGACAAGGATGAGCATGGATTTTATTGAGGCGCCCTCTTTGGCCGCTTTGATCTACAGCATAAAGTATTTCGCTCCGTATATAATATTCGGGTACGGGCTCCTGTATGTGATCGGGCTGATACCGACGGTAACGGAATGGGGCAATATCGACGCGAGAAATTCACAAAAAATATTGTACAGCTTCACGTTTCCGGTTTTCATGCTTACTTTCATCCCCATCGCCGTCGCCGCTTTATTTAAAAAGGTCGAATGGGAGCCGGTCAAGCATACCGTCGATAAAAAAATCGAGGACATGGTAAAAGCTAAGCTTTAGGAGGCAGGCATGGCGCAGCTATACTATAGATACAGTACGATGAACGCGGGAAAATCAATAGAGATAATCAAAGTGGCGCATAACTACGAGGAAAGAAACAAAAGGGCGCTGACGCTTATTCCTGGGATAGACGACCGCTACGGCGTCGGCCTTATCACGTCCCGGATAGGGATACAAAGGGAGGCCACCGTAATAAACGACGATACCAACATACTTGAACTTTTCATGCGCGAGGACGCGAAAGAAAAGATAGCATGCGTACTCATCGACGAGAGCCAGTTCCTAAAGAAGCATCACGTTCAGGAATTGGCTGAAATAGTCGATAGCTGCGATGTGCCGGCGCTTGCATACGGGCTTAAAAACGATTTCAGGAACGAACTCTTCGAGGGCTCGTATTATTTGCTGATCTACGCGGACAAGATAGAAGAGATCAAGACGATATGCTGGTGCGGGAGGAAGGCGACGATGGTGGCGAGGGTCATGGACGGGAAATTTGTCAAGCAGGGCAAGCAGATCGTCGTCGGCGGCGATGACATGTACGTTTCACTGTGCCGCAAGCATTATAACGACGGCAGGCTCGGGCCCGACAAGGGCGGCGGTGTATGGTAGATCCCCTGATAGCTTCCCCGCGCTTTCATTTCCCTGTAGACGCCGTTCAATATCGTCCTTTTTTTATAGCTCCATTCAGGGGCTATAAGCATTTTACGCGGGGCGTCCCCTGTCAGCCTGTGTATCGTTATGTTCGGTGGCGTTATTTCAAGGGCGTCAGCCACGAGGCGGACGTATTCTTCAATGCTTTGGAACGGGACGTATCCCGGATAAAGTGTTTCCATGGGCGACCCTTTTACCACGTTGAGGAGATGTAATTTTATCCCGAAGGGGTTGCAGGCGCATGCGTATCTGACCGACTCAAGCATCATCTCTTTCGTTTCGCCGGGCAGCCCGAAGATCAGGTGGATGACCGCCTTTATATTGAGGCGCGATAAGCTGTCCATCGCCGCGTTAAAATCCGCAAGCGGGTAACAACGGTTCATGATCCGGGCCGTATCCTCATGAATGGTCTGGAGGCCGAGTTCGACCCATAGGAATGTCTTTTTATTAAGGTCGTCGAGCAGGTCGAGGACGTCTTCGCCAAGACAATCCGGGCGGGTAGCGATGGCTATCCCCAAAACCCCGGGGTATTCAAGGGCGGGATAAAACTTTTCCTTTAATGTGCCGACCGGGGCGTAGGTGTTGGTATGGCTCTGAAAATAAGCGATATAGCTTTGCGTCTTCCATTTTTTTGAGACAAGTTCGATTTGTTTTGGAATGTCGCTTGCCATGTCGCCGGCGCCCGAAGCCGTGCAAAAAACGCAGCCGCCGACGCCTTTTCCCCCGTCCCTGTTGGGGCATGTGAACCCGGCGTCGATGGATAGCTTCACGACTTTGCAGCCGAATTTTGATTTGAGATAATCGCTTATGGAGTAATACGGCAATTTTGCGCCTTTCCGGCCACGCGGTTTTCCACATATGAAAAATGCGTATTCCAAATAAATGAAGTTGCTGATATAATTAGGGTGTGCTGAATAACGTAAAATACATTATTCGGCAAGCCCTAATTAACAGGATATATTAAACAGAACAAGCAATCAAGGAGTTTGATGATCTTTTATGGTTACGGAAACATTGAGCGGCGAATGCGTTTCGCCTCAGTTTGATTACTGCACGGAAATAATCAAGCCAAGGATCCTGCTTCACAGTTGTTGCGGGCCGTGCAGCACCGCTGTTGTCGAGTATTTGGCGCTGTCATACAGCGTTACGGTTTATTTTTACAACCCCAACATAACCGATCCGTATGAATATGGCAGAAGGCTTGAAGGGCAGAAGAAATTCATTGACGGCTATAACAGAAAAATAAACCGCATTGAAACGATAGGGTTCGTCGAAGGGAAATATGAGCCCGAATGCTTTTATTATGAGGCGATAGGGCTGGAAAACGAAGCGGAAGGCGGAGAGAGGTGCCGCAGATGCTTTCGCATGAGGCTGGAGAGCACGGCCGCGGCGGCGAAATTGGGGGGTTATGATTGCTTCGCGACGACGCTTTCGGTCAGCCCGCACAAGAATTACGGCGCGATAAGGGAGATAGGCTGCGATGTGGGCGCGAGGTACGCGGCGGGCTTTGTCGATCAGAATTTCAGCAGGAACGGCGGCTATGCGAGGAGCGTGGAGCTGTCAAAGGAGTATTCGCTATACAGGCAGAACTATTGCGGATGCGAGTTCTCAAAGGGTGCGAAATGAAATATGTCGACCTGATAGTCGCCAACAACAGCGTGAGGACCGATCGGTTTTTTACTTATGGGTGCCTGCGCGACGATGTTTCCGTGGGGCAAAAGGTTTTCGTCCCGTTCAACAGGGGAAGCAAGCTGAAAGAAGCCTATGTGTTTGAAGTGCGCGATGAACTTGAAGAAGGCGTCAAAGGGCTGAAGTATGTGGAGTCTTTCGACGAACAGGTGAAGCTGACAGAGGAAGCCATAAAGACATGCATATGGATGAGGCGGCGTTACGCCTGCAAGTATATAGACGCGGTAAACTGCTTTACGCCCGCAGGGAGCGGGTCGAAGACGGGGAAGGAGAGGAACCCTGTCAAGGCGATGGAGGGGGAGGCCCAGGAAATACCGGCGCTGACCGATGAACAAGAGGCGGCCACTGGCAGGATATCCCGCTTCATAGAACAGAGGAAGCATATGATTTTCCTGCTTCGGGGCGTTACGGGAAGCGGCAAAACCGAGGTATACATGCGTTGCATTTCAAGCTGCCTGAATTCCGGAAGGAACGCCATAATGCTCGTGCCGGAAATATCCCTTACAAAACAGATGACAGACAGGTTTGTCGGGAGGTTCGGGGCGGTCGCCGTCGCGGTGCTCCACAGCAGGCTTTCCCCCGGAGAAAGGTACGACGAATGGGCGAGGATCCGCAGCGGGCGGGCCAGGATCGCGATAGGGGCGAGGTCGGCCGTCTTCGCGCCTTTTGAAAATATCGGGGCCATCATACTCGACGAAGAGCACGAGGCGACTTATAAGTCCGATATGACGCCAAAATACGATACGGTTGAGATAGCCATAAAGCGGGTAAAAACACAGAATGATAAGGGTGTCATCATATTGGGCAGCGCTACGCCGTCGGTCGTGTCGTACCGCAGGGCGGAAGAAGGGATATATGAAAAGATAGAACTTAGGAAAAGGTATAATGAAATGCCCCTGCCGCCCGTTGAAACCGCCGACATGAGGGCGGAGCTGAAGGCAGGGAACAGGTCGGTGTTCAGCCGGCTTTTGTATTCCGAGATGACAAGGTGCCTTTCGGAGGGCTCCCAGGTGATACTGTTTTTAAACCGGAGGGGATATTCGACCTTTGTGAACTGCAGGGAATGCGGATATGTGATGAGATGCCCGGACTGCGGTATTTCCCTCACATATCATAAGGAAAGCGGGATGGCAGTATGCCATTACTGCGGTTATAAGGCCGCCGCGCCCGACGAGTGCCCTGAATGCGGGGGCAAATACATAAGGTATTTCGGGGCCGGGACTGAGAAAGTCGAAGAGGAAGCCCGTTCGCTCTTTCCCGGGCAGGCGATCGCAAGGCTTGACCTCGACGCGATAAGGCGGAAGGGCGACCTCGATAAGGTGCTGGGGAACTTCAAAAATGGCAGGACGCGAATTTTGGTGGGGACGCAGCTCGTAGCCAAGGGCCTTGATTTTAAAAATGTTGGCCTTGTGGGGATAATATCAGCCGACACCGCGCTGAACATCCCTGACTTCAGGTCGGCTGAGAGGACTTTCCAGTTGATAACCCAGGCTGCGGGAAGGGCGGGCAGGGGCTATGAGGCGGGAAAGGTCGTGATACAGACCTACTCTCCCGGCCATTACTCCATAATATCCGCCGCGTCCTATGATTATGAAGGGTTTTACAAGACCGAAATAGCGCTTAGGGAGCTTTTGCGATACCCCCCCTATGCGGATCTGATACAGGCCGTCGTGACGTCGGACATGGATGAGGATGCGAAAAACGGCGCTGACAGGGTCTTCAGCGCGCTCAGGGGAAAATTATCAAAAGAAAACGGCGTGAGCGTATTCAAACCTCAGGAGCTGCCGTTTTTCAAGAGGAACGGGGCGCGATATCAAATCCTGGTGAAATCTGAAAAGGGGAAGCGGGGGGTATGTGTCGACGGGATCGCGGAGATAAGGGAAAGGCTTTTCCTTGACGGCTCTTCCGCGTGCGCCTTGGGAATAGATATCAATCCATATAGTTTTTTGTAATGGGAGGAAACGATGGCGATACGGAATATTGTCCTTGAGGGGGATGAGATACTCAGGAAACGCTGCAAAGAGGTAAAGGAAGTAGACGACAGGATACGGATGATATTGGACGACCTTACGGAGACGATGAGGAATAAGGACGGCCTCGGGATAGCTGCCCCGCAGGTGGGGATAATGCGCAGGATATTAGTCGTTGAACCGGAAAAAGGCGAGCTCCTCGAATTGATAAACCCCGTGATTATCGAATCGTCGGGCGTCCAGACAGGCGAAGAAGGGTGTCTCAGCGTCCCAGGGTATGTTGGTGTGGTCGAAAGGCCCGAATTTATAAAGGTCGAGGCTCTTGACAGGCACGGCAATAAAGCCGTGCATGAGGCGACGGGACTGAAAGCCGTGGCCATAAGCCATGAGATAGACCACCTTGAAGGCGTGCTGTATGTGGATAAAGCCACGGACGTGCATGAGATCGAAGCGCCGCCGGAGGAAGAATGAAGATAGTTTTCATGGGCACGCCTGAGTTTGCCGTCCCGGCGCTTTCGGCTATCGCGTCACGCGGGCATGAAGTGCGGTATGTCGTCACTCAGCGGGATAAGGCGAGAGGACGCGGGAACAAAATCCGGTATGCGCCCGTCAAAGAAAGGGCGGTTGAGCTCGGCGCCGAAATACTCCAGCCTGAAAAGCTGAGCGGGGATGTGGAAACGGTTGGAAAAATCGCCGAATGCAGGCCTGACATGATAATCGTCGCCGCCTACGGCCAGATACTGCCGCCGGATGTTCTGAATATTCCGCCTTACGGATGCCTGAACATCCACGCGTCGCTCCTGCCAAGATGGCGCGGCGCGGCGCCGGTGCAGCGCGCGGTCATGGAAGGCGATGAAGCCACCGGAGTAAGCATAATGCAGATGGCGGAGGGGCTTGATACGGGCGATGTCATCATATCGGAAACCACTGCCATCGGCGGGAAAACCGCGGTCCAGCTTCTGGATGAGCTTTCACTCAGCGGGGCGAAACTGATAACGGACGCCATGGATATGATTGAAAACGGCGCTTTTACGAGAACGCCGCAGGATGAAAGCCTCGCGACTTACGCGGCAAGGCTGCTTAAAACCGACGGCGTCATCGATTTCACGAATGATCCGGAAAAGATAGGGCGGCTTGTCAGGGGGGCTGTCCCGTGGCCGGGGGCGCATACGTTTTATAAAGGGGAGATGATGAAAGTGTGGGAGGCATTCCCCATCAATGAAACCAACCGCCATGAAGCGGGGACCATAACAGGGGTTTCGGGCGAGGGGATTGAAGTATCCGCTGGGGGGAAATCGATTTTAATGACTGAAATTCAAATGCCGGGCAAAAAAAGGATGAGCGCCGGGGAATATTTAAAAGGAAATTTGATTGAAAAATTTCTGATTTTAGGATAAAATATAGTAGGTAATAAACATGTCAAGGAGAAACAGATGTATTTTGGAATGTTTGACCCGACGATAATACTGTTGCTGCCCGCCATCATATTCGCTTTCGTCGCTCAGGCGAAGGTTCAGAGGGCTTATGGCATATATGCGAAGGTCAGGAATAGAAAAGGAATAACCGGGGCGCGCGCGGCGAGGATCATACTCGACAGCAACGGGCTTTCGGGCGTCGGAATCGAAATGACAAAGGGGAGGCTGACCGATAATTACGACCCAAGGAAGAAAATCCTGAGGCTTTCCCCGGATGTCTACAGCGGAGCGTCGATCGCCGCCGTGAGCATAGCGGCCCATGAATCAGGGCACGCCCTGCAACACGCGGAAAAATACAAGCCGCTGGCCATAAGGAACACCATAGTCCCGGCTGTGAACGTGGGCTCGTTTCTGTCATGGCCCCTGCTCCTTATCGGGATAGTGGCGATTTCCGCCGGGTATTATTTTGAAGGGAATCTGGTTTTTGACATAGGCATAATATTTTTCATATGCGTCATCATATTTCATACCGTGACGCTTCCGGTTGAATTCAACGCGAGCAGAAGGGCCATAGCGCAGCTTGTTGGGCTTGGAATCGTCTATGATGAAGAAAGCGGCGGCGCGAAAAAGGTGCTTTCGGCGGCGGCGATGACTTATGTCGCGGCCTTGGCGATGGCGATTGCGAATTTACTCAGGATACTATTGATAAGGGGGCGCGAATAATGGACGCGAACAGGAAAACGGCTTATCTTGCTCTGCTTGACGTGGAATTGAAAAAATCATACTCGAATATTGCCCCTAACCACCATATCATCTGCGGGCGGCCTGATTCCCCCGCTTTTGTAAGCGAGCTTGTCTACGGCGTGCTTGAAAACAAGATGTTAATAGACTACATAATCGATCAGATT
>Ga0123354_10019082_pt1 | contig 10770 bp, 9 predicted proteins | sample TergutLab28metaG_2_FD_97872 | JGI IMG/M metagenome (GOLD analysis project Ga0123354, IMG submission 97872) | Labiotermes labralis P4 segment gut microbial communities from Petit-Saut dam, French Guiana - Lab288 P4 | ecosystem: Host-associated > Arthropoda: Insects > Digestive system > Gut ... | reverse complement strand
TCATCGGTGACTTTGAAATAGGCATCGACAAATTGGATTTCACTAAAGTGATGACTGCGGGCGATTCGATACAGTGGAAAGCGACCACGAACGGCATCATGGCCTATGTTCAAAATAAGTGTTACGTCGAACTTGTCGGTATACATAGCCCCCTGGATGCTTCCAACTTTGTATAAATAAGTTTCAGTCCTTGGCACTGCATACCCCCCGGTGGAACAGGGCGCTTTCCGGATCGAAGCGGTTTGCGCCATGCGTTTTTTTGGTGCTGCCCACGGCTCTATGCCGCCTTGCGTGATGCTTTCCAGAGGTATAATGCTAATAGCATTATAAAATGAAAAATCCTGTTTCACTATTTCAATGTGTAGGTTGGTTCTTTATAATAGTTGTCGACTTATTGGATCGGCAATCGAATATGCAACAAAATCATATATAACCTATTGAATTTTAATAGATTATATGTATGGTTAAAGATTGCTTGGTTGATAATAATAATGTAGTTACCATATATCAAGGCAAGACAATTTCCATTATGGGGAGGGATTCAGCATGGCAACGACCACAAGAGACGGGTTGGATGCTCTTTTGTGCATTCGTAATGGAAACGACACCGGCAGATGGAATTACGGTTCCAATGTCGGTACGGCTGTCACACTTACCTATAGTTTCCCGACATCCGTGCCCAGTTATTATGGGAATGGCCCTGAACGCAACAGTTTTCAAGCCCTGCCGACGGAACTACGGAATGCGGTGCGGGATGCGCTCGCTTCTATTTCGGAAGTGGCGAACATTACCTTTAAGGAAGTTTCCGGTACTGGTCAACTGACTTTCGCTGCCTGTTCTGCCAGAAGCAACTTTGCCTATACTCCCGGCCAGACTGGCGCGAATATGTTTTCTGATTCGGGCGGCGATGTCTGGATCGCCACCTCTAATCTCAGGGATAGTTTAGATCCTGGTTCCTACATGTACCGATCCATCCGCCATGAAATCTGTCATGCCCTTGGCTTGTGCCATCCATTTGATGAAGAAGAGAAGAAATATAAACTCGCGGACGATCTCGACAATTATTCATACACTATTATGAGCTATACCAACTCGCTCGCCAGCGGCTTACACCCTTTCAGCCTACAGATGCTCGATATTGAGGCGCTGCAATACCTCTACGGCGCCAACACCTCGACGAGAAGCGGCAATGATATTTATTCCTGGGCGACGGACGCGAAAATATTTCAAACCATTTGGGACGGTGGCGGCATTGACATCATCGATTGCGCAAACCAGACACGGGGTTGCGACATCAACCTGCAAGGCGGCACTTTCAGTTCCGTTGGTTACTTTGTCGGCGATGGCCTGAAAACCCTGGGCATTGCCAAGGGGGTTGTCATCGAAAACGCTACCGGCGGCTCAGCGAGCGATAAAGTTTCCGGCAATGAGGCAAATAACCGCCTCGATGGCGGCGCCGGTAACGACACGCTTTATGGCCTGGACGGCAACGATACGCTTTTGGGTGGCACGGGCAATGATTATCTGGACGGCGGCCCTGGCAACGATTATCTGTATGGTGGCGCGGGCAACGATACCCTGTACGGCGGCACGGGCAACGATACCCTGTACGGCGGCCCTGGCAACGATTCTCTGTACGGCGGCGCGGGCAACGATTCTCTGGACGGCGGCGACGGCAACGATTCTCTGGACGGCGGCGACGGCGATGATTATCTGTACGGCGGCGCGGGCAACGATTCCCTATACGGCGGCGCGGGCAACGATACCCTGGATGGTGGCCCTGGCAATGATTTTCTGGACGGCGGCGCGGGCAGCGATCTTCTGTACGGCGGCGCGGGCAACGATACCCTGTACGGCGGCGCGGGCAACGATACTTTGCATGGCGGCTTTGGCAACGATTATCTATACGGCGGCGACGGCAATGATGTTCTATACGGTGGCGCGGGCAACGATTTTCTGTACGGCGGCAAGGGTGCGGACACCCTGTACGGCGGCGCGGGACGGGACACCTTTGTCTTCACGGAAGTCGATTCAGCGATAGATGTCATCGGTGACTTTGAAATAGGCATCGACAAATTGGATTTCACTAAAGTGATGACTGCGGGTGATTCGATACAGTGGAAAGTGACCACGAACGGTATCATGGCCTATGTTCAAAATAAGTGTTACGTCGAACTTATCGGTATACATAGCCCCCTGGATGCTTCCAGCTTTGTATAAGTTCAGGATCGCAAAATTTCCTCAGCGGTGATTTTCAGCAAAGGGGCGGATGTCCCGGATGCGGACGATGCGCTGGCCTTTTACTTTCTCAAGGAGCGGGGATAGTGGCCCGTGGCCGGGAATGGAGAGGGCAGGCGCGATTTCGGCAAGCGGCAGGAGGACGAAAGCGCGTTGATGCAGGCGGGGATGAGGCAAAGTGAGCGTTGGGGATTGCATCACCGTTTCGCCGTACAGGAGCAGGTCGAGATCAAGGGGGCGCGGCGCGAGCGCGGCGGCGCGGCGGCGGCCACAGGCAGATTCGAGGCGAAGGAGCGCGTCGAACAGCGCCTGGGGGGAAAGGCCGGTATCCAGGGCAATGACAGCATTGATGTAATCGGGGTGTGGATCGCTGACTCCCTGTGGCGCGCTGCGATAATACGAGGAACAACTGGCAAGCTGTGTTTCCGGTAGGTTTGCCAGTGTTTTCAGGACACGGGGCATGATGGCGAAGGGATCGCCAAGATTGGCTCCAAAACCGATGAAGGCGCGTGTGCGCTGAGACATTGTTTTTATGGCACAGGTTTGAGCGTAGCGGTTTCGGCAGGCTTGCGGCGGCTGCGCCTCCGTTTGCGTGTCGGCGCCTTGTCGTTGTTCGTTTGGACGGCGCGCAGCAATTCTTCGCGCTGGTTGTGTCCGGCATGGGCGAAACGGTGCCACCATGCGGAGAGTTCTTCCGGGACGCCACCCGCCTGCGCGCGCAGATGAAGAAAGTCCCAGCCAGCACGGAACCTTGGATGCTCGATCAGGCGGAATGGAGCACGGCCCGCACGCTTTTCGAAACGTGGTTGCAGCCCCCAAAGTTCCTTGATATCTCCGGCAACGCGACGGGTAATCGCCAGCCTCTGTGCCTGGACGGCAAGGACTTCGTCCATTGCGTCGAAAAACGATTGGTAGGGCGGTTCGCCGGCAGTCTGTCGCCTTTCCCATATCCGTGACACTTCGGGCCAGAGCAGGGCGGCGAAAAGAAAGCCGGCCGAGACGGGTTTGTCCGCGCGTACCCTGGTATCGGTGCTTTCCAGTGTCAGCCAGACGAAACGCTCGGAGACGGTCTGGTCGAGAACGATGTCGAGTAACGGCAAGAGACCGTGGTGCAAGCCTTCCTCGCGCAATTGGCCGATGCAACGCACGGCATTGCCTGACATGAGCAGTTTCAGGGTTTCGTCAAAGAGCCGTGCCGTCGGCACGTTTTCGAGCAGGATAGCCATGTCGCGGATCGGTGCGCGCGCGGCGGGGTCAATGATGAGGCCGAGCTTGGCCGCCAGCCTTACTGCGCGCAGCATGCGTACGGGGTCTTCGCGATAGCGGGCGCGTGGCTCGCCGATTACCCGCAGCGTTTTTTGTTGCAGGTCGGCTACGCCGTGGTGGTAATCAATGATGGTTTCGGTGATCGGGTCGTAATAGAGGGCATTGACGGTGAAATCCCGCCGGATGGCATCTTCGGCCTGGGAACCGTAACTGTTGTCGGCGAGTACCCGCCCGTGTTTGTCCGTTTCGGCAGCCTGGCTGGCGCGGAAGGTGGAAACCTCGATGGTCTCCAGCCCGTTTATGACGTGGACGATTTTGAACCGGCGACCGATGATGCGCGAGCGGCGAAAAAGCGCCCGAACTTCCTCGGGTGTGGCGTCAGTGGCGACATCGTGATCCTTGGGCAGGTGCCCAATCAACAAGTCACGAATTGCGCCGCCGACGACGTAAGCCTGGAACCCGCGACCCTGAAGCGTGGCGCATACCTTTGCCGCTCCGTGGGAGACTTGTTCGCGATGGATGCCATGCTGGCTGACAGGAATACGGGCAGGCTCGGCGGAAGCGGAAAAAGACGCTACGCGATAGCTGAAAACCCTGCGCAGCAGCTTGCGGATCATTTAAGACGACATTTCTGAAAAGTAGGTCAAGCTTATAATGTTACCTGAAGCGCGCCTGTTACATGGTGAAACTTTTGAAAGAGGCAGTTTTGCTGTGGGCCGCGTTCAAATACGATCAATCCGCGCATTCGAGCGGGGTTTCTTGCTGGCCTGTGCAATACTGCTCGCGCACTTTTTCATAACAGTAGAAATTTCGGCAATTTGATAGATCTTTCCGCATTTGCATAAGCCAGGGTGGAGCTGCTGTCATGGATTCTGGGACGTGCGTGTTGACTGTTTCAACTGGTGCGGGCATATCGGCAGGTGGGGGCAAGGAAGATGGGTAGGGGGGCAAAGAGTGGTCGTTCTTGATTTCGGGTGAATTGTGCCGTCCTTGCCGTTGGTTCTCTGGCAACGACGGGATGCCCATTAAATCCAATTTCTGTTCCGACGCTGTTTCTGGGAAAGATGCCGATGTGTTCGCCGGGGAAGGACTGGTTCCGCGAAGAGGTTCGGAAGATTGCGTCGGCAGGGGCGTATTGGCGCCTTCCGGGAAATGGGTCGTTTTTCCGGAATTCCACCACCAGAGCCCGCCCAGAAATACGACCAGGATAGTGGCGGCGATACCGAACATGGCCGGAGGGGTGCTTTCCCGGACGAATTGTGTCGGCACGGGGGATGATCCGGGATAGGGTGGCTCCACCACGATGCGGTCGCCCATTTCCGGAAGAGGCGACGAAAGCGTTTCGGCTGCAAGGGTTGGCTCGGGTTCATTTTGAACTGTGTCTACCGTCGAAGAGGATGGAATGAATGGCTCAATCAGTGGGTCATTTGTGCCGGGAAAGACCATCGTCGACGTGGTAGATGCGGACGTCATATTATCCGGTTGCGACGGTGGTGCGGTCAGTAGCACGGGAAGCTGTTCTCGTGATGCTTTGGGTTGTGATTGGGAGGTTGATTTATTGTTTAGGGCTGGTATGGGCGCAGCCGAATCGGTAGCCGTGGGCGCAGCTTGCAACGGAGCACCGCATTGCGTGCAAAAGTTTGAGGATCGTGCTTCGAGGTTAGCGCCACAAGACGTACAGAACATGAATCATCCGCCATTGAGTCAGTATCTGCTAAGCATACCAGTGTTTTACATTGGAATCCGAAATTGTTTATTTTTGTGTGCAAACGGATTATGCGCAATGGTGGATCGGGAAAGATAATCGTGCTTGTACACCTTACATTCTCTCGCGCAGAGTCAGAATTTGCCAGTCATGTTCATGCGCAGTTGCGCGCAGGATATCGTCTGGATCGACTGCAACCGGGTGCGTGACCTGTTGCAGGAGCGGTAAATCGTTGTGGGAATCGCTGTAGAACCAGCTTTGCGCGAAGCAGCCGAAATTGAGACTCATCGACTCCAGCCAGGCTTCGACACGTGCAACCTTGCCGGACTGGAAAGCGGGGATTCCTTTCGCCTTGCCAGTAAAAGTGTTGTTTTCTTGCGCTGGGATCGTAGCGATAAGGTGCGCGATGCCGAATTCGCGTGCAATCGGCCAAGCGATGAAACTGTTGGTGGCGGTCACAAGTGCAACGAGTGCGTCAGTTTGCAGGTGTTCGTCGACGAGCGCCCGTGCGGCGGGGGGAATCATCGGGCGGATGTACTGGGCCATGAACTCATCGCGCCAGACATCGAGTTGCGCTCGCGGATGCTGGGCGAGAGGGAGAAGCTGGAAATCGAGGAATTCGTGAATATCCAGTGTGCCTGCCTTATATTGTTCATAAAAAACGAGATTGCGCATCTCCTGCGTGCTTGCATCAAGCGCGCCTTTTTCGATCAGGAATTGCGCCCAGCCAACGTCAGAGTCGCCTGCAATCAAGGTGTTGTCGAGGTCAAAAAGAGCAAGATTCATAATAGTTCGTCATATGTTGAAAATATTCGTTCAGGTCAGATGCACAGTCCTTGCTGCATGAGTTCACGCAAGAGGGGCAACGTGACCCGGCGCTTGTGTTCGAGCGAGGCAGTATCAAGTGCGTCGAGCACCGCCGCCATGCCCGGCGGGTCGCGTCGGGCATGGGTCAACAGAAAACCGGCGACATCTTCGGTCAGCCGCAGCCCGCGCCGTGCCGCGAGCGAATACAGGATAGCGCGCCTGGTGGCATCGTCGAGCGGGCGGACTTCGAATATCAGGCTTTGCCCGATGCGGGTACGCAGGTCTTCACGCAATCCGGGTGCAAGCCCTCTGGGCGCGACGGGGCCGGAGAGCAGCAGCGATTGAGCCTTGGCGCGTGCACGGTTGAAGGCGTTGAAGAGTGCGACCTGGGCATTGGCAGGGAGCCGGTCGACATCGTCGACGGCCAGCAGGGTGTTTTCGCCTTCCGGCAGGCAGCCGTCGATTTCTTCCGCATTCAGAAATAATGCTGGGCGGCCTTCATCGAGGGCGCGGGCGACGGTGGCCCGCAGCAGATGGCTGCGCCCACTGCCCTGATTCCCCCATAGGTAGAGATGTGTGCCGGGTACCTGCCCGTGGCGGGCCACAGCAAATTGCGCGAGGTTTTCCAGCAATTCGGCGTTGCTGCCGAGAACGAAGTTTTCCAGTGTCGGCGGGTAGTCCGGGCACAGGTTGAGAACAAGCTGTTTCACGCCGCATCCTCGGTTTCGGCGGTGTTGTCGCTGGATGCTCTCACTACGTTTTCCGGCGGATCGGCAATTCCGCCTTCATCATCGGAGCCGAGGTAGACAGGGCTGGCAAACCATGCCGAGGCGATTTCGCGCAACCCGACGAGGAGTGCCGCGCTGGCGGGCAGGGCGACGAGCATGCCGGTAAAGCCAAACAACTGGCCGAAGGCCATCAGGGCGAAGATCACCGCCAGCGGATGCAGGCCAATGCGTTCGCCGACGATGTAAGGCGTGAGGGCGAAACTTTCGATCAACTGCCCGAGGCTGTAGACCACGGCCACGCCGATGACCGGTTCCCAACCGCCGCCCTGAAGCAGCGCGGAGAGCAAGGCCAGCGTCAACCCGCTGCCAAAACCGACATAGGGAACGAAGCACAGCAGGCCCGTCATCACGCCGACCGGCAGCGCGAAATCGAGTCCGGCCAGCCACAGCCCCACGCTGTAGAACACGGCCAACAGCAGCATCACCGACAACTGGCCCCGGCAGAATTGGGCCAACACAGCATCGATCTCGGCAGTGACCCGCCTGGCACGCGGCAGCCAGGGGCGCGGCAGCATACGCGAGAGTCCCGTGATGACGCGCGGCCATTCCTGGAGCAGGTAAAAAGTGGCGATAGGGATCAGCAACAGGTTGACGATCATCATGGCAATCGCCATGCCACGGTTGCCGATCTGTCCGAGTACAACCGGGAGCAGGTCTTGCGCGTTGTCCCGGAACTGGCCGAGCCACACGCGGAACTGCGCCGAGTCGAGTTGCAGCTGTATGTTGAAAAACTCATTGAGCTTGGGGGATGCGTGCTCATTGAACAGGTCGGTCAGCACGGGCAGCTTTTGCACCAGCATCATCCCCTTGTGATGGAGCATCGGCAACAGCACGAGCACAAGCGCAATGAGTACGAGGGTCAGCCCCCCAATGACCAGCAGCGCTGCTACCGTGCGCGGCAGTCGCCGGCGAACCAGTGCGTCGACCGCCGGATTGCACAGGTAGGCGAACACGGCAGCCAGTGCAAACGGTGTCAGGATGGGCGCCAGCAACCAGAGCAGGCCGAGCAGCGCCAGCGCGACTCCTGTCCAGGTGGCGGTTTGCAGGTGAATGGGCCGGAGAGGGAACATCCGGGGATTATACGTTTAACCGTAGGTCTGGCTGTGTGTTGGGGCGTAAGGGGAAAACATCGATTCAACTCGCAGAAACAAGTGGTGGTGTATAGCCAGTAACACGGTACGGGGCAAACAAGGGTTTCTTTCGTGAAACATTCCACGTAAGTATGGCGGTATTTAAAGGGACAATTCCCCCCCCGAAGTCTTGAGGGAAAAAGATGTTTAGAGCGATACGTGGATGTATGGGGCTGGTAGCAGTCTGTTTTGCCCTGATAGCGCAGGCGCAGGATTTTGAGTCAGTAAAGCAAGCGGCGGAACAGGAAATTGCGCCTGCCCAAAATGACCTTGGATTGATGTACGCCAACGGTCAGGGCGTCGCGCAGAATAATGCCGAGGCCGTGGAGTGGTTTCGCAAGGCGGCGGAACAGGGGTATGCGGGTGCCCAAAATAATCTTGGAGTGATGTTCAACAAAGGTCGGGGCGTCGTGCAGGATGATGCCGAAGCCGTGAAGTGGTATCGCAAAGCGGTAGAGCAGGAAGATGCGCCTGCCCAATTTAACCTTGGATTGATGTACGCCAACGGTCGGGGCGGCGTGCAGGATGATGCCGAGGCCGTGAAGTGGTATCGCAAGGCGGCGGAACAGGGAAATGTGTTTGCCCAGGTTAACCTTGGATTTATGTATGCCGAGGGTCGGGGCGTCGCGCAAAATGATGCCGAGGCCATGAAGTGGTATCGCAAGGCTGCGGAGCAGGGAGATGCGGATGCCCAAACTAACCTTGGATTAATGTATGCCAACGGTCATGGCGTCTCGCAGGATAATGGCGAGGCCGTGAATTGGCTTCGCAAGGCAACGGAACAGGGAGACGCGAAAGCCCAGAATAGCCTTGGATTTATGTATGCCGAGGGACGGGGCGTTGCGCAGGATGATGGCGAGGCCGTGAAGTGGTATAGCAAGGCGGCGGAACAGGGATATGCGAGAGCCCAACATAACCTTGGAAATATGTACGCCGAAGGCCGGGGCGTTGCGCAGGATGATGGCGAGGCCGTGAATTGGTACCGCAAGGCGGCAGAACAGGGATATGCGGATGCCCAGGATAACCTTGGCGTGATGTACGAAAACGGTCAGGGCGTAGCGCAGAGTTATACCGAAGCTGAAAAGTGGTGTCGCAAGGCGGCAGAGCAGGGATATGCGCTTGCCCAATATGGCCTTGGATTAATGTACGTTAAAGGTCAGGGCGTCGCGCAGAATGATGCCGAAGCCATGAATTGGTTTGCAAAGGCGGCGGAACAGGGGGACGAGAACGCTAAAGAGTTACTCGCAGCCATGAATAACCCCATCCAGAACAAAACCCCGGTTCGGTAGAACGGCTGGGGTGCGCGTGGCAAACCTCAACGTCTCTTGAATGGATGTGACATGAATGTTGGGGTTCGCAGGCTCTCCCCAACCCATAGGGAAACGCTGAACAATTCCTGAGCGCTCTGGCAGCGCAGGCGCGGGTTTCAAATCCGCCCAAAACATAGCCTGACACATTGCCTGCAAGCCGACGAACGGACATGGACGTGTTTGAAACCCGCACCTGCGCTGCCCGGATGGAATAAATCAGCGTTTCCATAGACTTCCGTCGCTTCGCTCCTCGCAATGACGGTATCTGCGTGATTTTTGCAAGGCGAACGTATAATCCTCAGGGTTTCTGAACCGCCTAAAGGAACAGCCTTGAGCGCGCAACACTCTTCTTCCCAATCCCCGCTTTCCTACCGCGATGCCGGGGTCGATATCGATGCGGGCGATGCGTTGGTCGACCGGATCAAGCCTTTTGCCAAAAGAACGATGCGCCCCGAGGTTATGGGCGGTATTGGCGGTTTTGGCGCGTTGTTCAGGTTGTCGGACAAATACCGCGAGCCGGTACTCGTTTCCGGGACTGACGGCGTGGGAACCAAACTGAAACTGGCGTTCATGCTCAACAGGCACGATACCGTGGGGCAAGACCTCGTGGCGATGAGCGTCAACGACATTCTGGTGCAGGGGGCCGAACCTCTGTTCTTCCTCGACTATTTCGCCTGCGGAAAACTCGATGTCGACACGGCGGCTACGGTGGTGCAGGGCATTGCCCGTGGCTGCGAACGCGCAGGCTGCGCGCTGATCGGCGGCGAGACTGCCGAGATGCCCGGCATGTACCCGGACGGGGAATACGACATTGCCGGTTTTGCCGTTGGCGCGGTGGAGAAAAGCGAAATCATCGACGGCACAAAGATCATGCCGGGTGATGTGGTGTTGGGGCTTGCTTCCAGTGGCGCGCATTCCAACGGCTATTCCCTGATCCGCAAGATCATCGAGGTGAGCAGGATTGATCTTTCGGCCGATTTTCACGGGCGTCCCTTGCAGGACGCGTTGCTTGCGCCGACCCGCATCTACGTCAAGCCGTTGCTTTCGGTTTTCCGGGAAATGCCAAGTGCGGTAAAGGGTTTGGCCCATATCACCGGTGGCGGGCTTACCGAGAATGTGCCGCGCATCTTGGACGAAGGGCTGGTTGCGCGCATCGATGCCCGTGGCTGGGTGTTGCCGCCCCTGTTCCAGTGGTTGCAGGAAGCCGGTCAAGTCGCGGATCAGGAAATGCACCGGGTTTTCAACTGCGGTATCGGCATGGTGGTGGTCGTCTCCGAAGCCGATGCGGACGCGGTTGAAGCCAAGCTCGCCGGGGCAGGGGAGGCCGTCTTCCGGATTGGCCGTATCGACCAGCGTAGGGCGGGTGAGGCGCAATGCGTCGTGGGTTAGAGCGGTTTCGGTTCTAGCAGGATGCTCAAAAACCCCCTCAAAAACCCCCATTCAGAAAATGCTTATGGTATAATTTAGGCTAATGCCCAAGCAGGAGAAAGAAGATGAGAAGTCCCGACACAACGCAGGACACGCTA
>Ga0123354_10019081_pt1 | contig 10770 bp, 9 predicted proteins | sample TergutLab28metaG_2_FD_97872 | JGI IMG/M metagenome (GOLD analysis project Ga0123354, IMG submission 97872) | Labiotermes labralis P4 segment gut microbial communities from Petit-Saut dam, French Guiana - Lab288 P4 | ecosystem: Host-associated > Arthropoda: Insects > Digestive system > Gut ... | reverse complement strand
CAGTTTCCATAAAATGCGGGGAATTTCTTTACTAGCTGCAAACCAGTTAGCTTCTCAAGAAGGACTCTGCACCATGGAGTAAGTAAGTAAGTAAGTAATTAAGTGAGTGAGTAAGTGCTATGGTAATGCAATAATGTAAATAATTTTGGTTTATAAAAATAAATTCAGAATAAGATATTGAAAAATAGTGTACAACCCAGAATTAATTGCACAACGAAGTAAGACAACTGTCATTTTCATGGCGGGTTGCCCTTACCCCGTGCATTGCGGAGTGTGGTTAGCAACACAGTTCGGACATAGTATAAGCACCATTCGGCAGTTCTGCTTCGATGTTTAAATACTCCCCACAACAAAATTCTTTGAAATAAAACTTACTGATATTAATTAGCTGTGTTTATAAGACGTATTTCTCTTCTTCGACTTAATCTTTTGTGCTTATCTGTTTTTTGAGGAATCCTATGAAGTTCAGTTTGTTTTTTGTACAAAACAGTTGGTGGTTTAAGAAGAGAAACAAGAAAGTATGCCTACTAATTTTAGTGAGGTGGGGCCGAGATATTCCGAACATTTGAAATTTAAATCAAAAGAAAAGATACTGGAGTAATGTTCATTAATTTTTTTAAATGTCACAGCAGAGGACAGAACTTGAGGTACAAGATTAAAACATGGAAGTGGATTAAATATCACAAATGTATTTAACGTTGACACATATATCTCAAGGGTCATATTGTGACACTCTTTATTACGCGAATCTTCACCAAATCATTCATTCATCACACTAAATAATGCACGTTTGACAGGTAAAAATAAAGCCTTATATTAATCCTACAAGTTTCGGGGTCATTTACAGCACGTTCACGCATTTTACACCAAAATATAATGTAATATAATACAAATTGACTTGAAACATATAATATTTCGTACTTTTTAAAATTTTGCTAAAGTTCGCTGAAGATAATGTATATGACGCCGAAATATGCAAGCGCAATACAAGGGCATATTTTTATGTGTCAGATGAGCATTCGTTGGTGTTATGAATGCAAGAAGTGGTATGTGTGGGATAATTTGCGTTCCATATAAAGGCGGACCACTTGCCCCAACAAGCAGTCCATGCCTACCCACACAGACATCGTACACATACTAAATGCTTGTATCCTTGTCATCCAACACTGCCTCACCGGACCATTTCATCCAGCCATAAGTACTGGGAGACAGACCTCATGTAACATGTACAGCAATCTCTGTACAGTCCTGGGCAGGCCCTGAGGGTTCCAGGAGGTTGAGGTCCTCAAATTTCGAGACAATCGCCACATGAAGGACGTAATTTTATCAATTCTATACACCGGCCGCCTTTAAACCCAGGAAATATTCCTGGTACTCATTTCTGTTAGAGGCTGAGTCAAGTCCAGTATTATTACACCCCAAACCTATAAGCAACACTTTTCAAACGACAATCATCAAAAGAACACTGCGTGGTGTGACAGCCACTGTATTAATGATGTGTCATGTCTGAGTCAATTACACCGTCACCATGAAGGGACTTACACGAGTTCCAGCGGAAACAATCATAATAATAAACACGGTATAATATCTGAAGTGTGGGTGACCGTGCATCGTAATTCAGTGTGGATAAGAAACCAACTAGATGTCACTTTTGTGTTATCATTTATTTCTCCTTTAGAAGTTGCTCAACATGTTTCGGGCAACCATGTGCCCATCTTCAGGAGCTGATGACTGCGTAGTGTTATCGCCACGTGTTGGTATTGTGTCGTGGTTGCAGGCAGACTCTCAGAACCGGTGAGCAGGTAGCGTGTCCATTGAGGAGTTCGTAGCACAACAAGTTGTGCTACGAACTCCTTAATCGTGCTCGAACTAAGTTCCTTCTTCCATCTGGAGTGTATTCTTGCACTAACCTCGGTACTAGCGTGTCGTTACCTCTCAATAAATTTTGTGTTTAATTGCAAATATAAACAAGTTATGCTACGAACTCCTCAATGGACACACTACCTGCTAACCGGTTCTGACAGCCTTCCTGCAACCACGGTACAATGCCAACACGTGGCTATAACACTACGCAGTCGTCAGCTCCTGAAGATGGGCACATGGTTGCCCGAAACATGTTGAACAACTTGTAAAGGAGAAATAAAGAATAACACAAAAGTGACATCTAGTTGGTTTCTTATCCACACTGAGGGTATAATATATTCCAGTTTTTCTTTACATGCACTAGCTCCCCTGGTGTAACACTCACAATGTGTGTCACGATATTTACAGTGACACGAAACACACTCCATTTAGAAGTTGTGTGTTAAAGTAATTAGGTACTAATTTTAGACTGACGCATTTTTTATTGAAGAATATTTTAGCCCTGCAACTGTATAGTTTCGTTTTAAGTTTTTTGTATCGGTGGATAATCGCTTGATTGTTGTGTGTGATTGGAGACAAATGTCGATATACATCATTCCAGGGTTGTTCCGTCTTGCCTTCTTTATCGTGCTCCAACTAAGTTTCTTCTGCCATCTGGAGTGCATTCGTGCACTAACCTCGGAACTAGCATGTCGTTACCTCTCAATAAATTTTGTGTCTACTCGCAAATATAAAAAAGTAAAGATAAAGGTAAATTTCACCCAATAACGGGCCACGAAGTCCCAGAGGGGGAATAGATTTATAGCTCTGCTCTTTCCTTAACCTCGGCGCTAGATTGGGTGGGTGGTGAAAGCCACAGCCCGGCCACTTTACTTCCGGGAAAGACCCGGTATCCATTGTATGGGAGGCTGAGTGTGCCCCAGAGCCGGTGTGGACGGATGCGGAAATTCTCGCACACATCAGGATTCGATCCCCGGACCGTCCAACTCGTAGCAAGTCGCTATACCGACTGAGCTATACTGGCCCATACTTGAAAATATAATCCACAAAAAAACGTTCATCTAAATTTTACATTGTAATGAATGATTTATTGTGCAATTCGTGCGATTTCAGTGAACGATTGGCTGAGTAAATGTGGGGATTTATTTCACTTCTAGTTATTCATTCCGTCACATATAAACGGTACGACCCGTGTATGCAACGGAACTTTACTGACTTCGAAACACTCACGAGGGTAATGCTGAGTGCCACATTATATGCATATCGTTTGATTTTACGTAACCAGATGCCTGCAGTTCATTCCTCTTGCGTTTACAACTTTTAGGCTCCCTTGCGTAACAAATGTGACGTCATATGGTCTTCTGTTGATTGTTAAGTAAACTGAAATTGTACCAAAACTTTATTGATAGAGACAGAAGCTAATGTAACTGCACAAGGAAATACACACACGAAGACAACTCGTTGTCAGTAAATGGGAAAATAAACCCTGTTGCAGTAATGTCACAGATTATTTGCTGAAGATATTTATTTGAAAAACAAAAAATACAGGCAATGTGCGCATAACGTAACATTCAGGCGCGTTCATCTAACCATTGTTGCAGTGGAAAAGCAATATTATTACATATTCTGAGTGTGTGTTTGTAGCGTTAGTTATCCAGCATTCAATGCTCGTGGCACATATGTGGCCTGCCTGGCTGTACATTATTTTTCGACATTATCTCAAAAATGGGAAGACTTTCGGGAAAACTTTATTGAATATAAAATTTGTGTTTTGACTTTCTCTACAAATTTGACTGAAAAAATGTCTTATTCTAAGAAGAATTAAGCTACATATGATCAAAAATGTACATTGGTATTCACGTAAAGTACCCGTTATTCTTGTCATATTTTAATGAAACTTTAATTTTATCGACATATTTTCGAAAATTATCCAAATAGAGTGTTCACGAAAATCTGTCGAATGGGAGCCGAGTTGTTCCACGTGGAAGGATGTATGGACAGACAGACAGACAAACAGATATGACGAAGTTAACAACTTTTCGCAGGTTTGCGAAAGCGCCACAAAATTTGAACACCTGTCACTCTCATTGTGTGTGATTTTATTATTCGAAAAATTGCTCCGCCAAATCCCATATTGTATCGCACTGCACTGAACTCAAATTCCAGCACCCATCCCCCAGAACCCAGTTCACTAAATAACAATTTTGTAAATTGTTCATTCATCTTTTTGTACATTGTGAAATCACATTATATTAGAAAACTTAAACCCTGTATATGCTCACAATTTCCAGCAAACTAGGCTACAATTCCCCTTGAATCACATAATCCCCTAACCCACGAATCCTAGCCACGATTCTGTGTTTCTGTGAAAGCTACGTAGACAAAGGGCAACCAAGCCTATCGTGTACATATGAACATATCCCCAATAAGGTCAAACAGTCGACGCAACATGCAGCACTAGACGAAAAACGTAAGTTGGCAATTGTTAGCTAATAGAAATGCTAGGTGAAGATCAGAGTTGGGACACCTACCAGTAGGACTCTCTCGGGGAACGACTGCTCGGAACTCACACACCCCGCAGTATAAGTATTTAATTAGTATAATGTAAACGTAAAGCAATCCCATTACAAGCCTGGACAAGCTGTTACGGCTCCTGGAGGTTGAAGTTTCCTGATTTCATGACAGTCAGCACAAGAAGGTGGTAAGTTTTTCAGGCTTACGCGCTGGTCACCTTTACCCCTAGGATATATTCATGGTACTCATTTCTGTTAGAGACCGAGTCGACTCCAGGGTCGTAGTGCCGCCGGAAGGATTATGTCATTGAAAAATTCCAATGGTACCATCGGGAATCGAACCCGCAATATTCCGGCTTGTAGTGTAGTGCCCCCACCAACTGCACCACCGCGTGTCCTCGACTGTATAATGTACATACACACATTTATGGAAGAAACTAGTAAAGTGACAAATTAGGAGCATAGCTTTGTATGCTGAAACTTGGACACTACACAAATTTGATCAGAAATACTTTGAAAGTTATGAAATGTGATGCTGGAGAAGGACGGAGATCAGTTGGACCGATCGTGTGAGAAATTAAGAAGTGTTACATGCAGTCAAGAGGGAGAGGAATATCATACATACAGTAAAAAAGAAGGAAGGCTAAATGAATTGGTCACATCTTGCATAGGAACTGCCTACTAAAACAAGTTATTGAAGGGAAGGTAGAAGGAAGGATTGAAGTGGCGGGAAGACTATAAAGAAGAACTATGCAGATACTGGGTGATGTTAAAGAGAAGAAAGGGTACTGGAAATTGAAAGAAGAGGCACTATATCGCACTATGTGGAGAACTGGATTTGGAAGGGTCTGTGAAATTGGTGTAGGCAGAGTGGGCGAGGAATAATACGAGCGAATAACGTAGATCCTGAATCTAAATTCAAAAATGTCAACTCGGCTGTCTTGCAGTTCGGTACAGTTCAGTTCTCGCACCCGTGTGGCAGCGTCAGTGTCGCCATGAGAGGAAATATTAATTAGTGTAATTACCTCCCTGATGATTGTCAGTGACCTAGATATGTCTGCGCGTTAACAAAAGGGTTGCCATTTATACCCATGAGCGTAATTTGATGTTTACTATCTGAATTACAGTGCATGAGGTACAAGGCGATATAACCATTCACTTTAAGGTCACAAGGAGAATTTTCGCTAACACAAACTCCTAAGATTTCTTCACAGCTAAAGTAAGAATCTTCCATCTAAGACAATCTCCACATTTTTGCCCCGCGATTCCAATTCCGCTCCTTTGAAATATTTACTCTTTCTGTTAGTAATCTAGTTTTCAAAGCACTCTCTGTGAATCGTCCTCTGGAGTGACACAACAGAAACTGTGTTTCTTCCTATTCTTCAATCTTCAGGGACGATTTTTATTGGAGATGGAATAATTTCTGTACCGGGAGAAATTCAGGACAGTTTGGTGCTCAGCGCTACTTAGTGAGAAATGGATATTCCAGAAGTACCAGTAATGCAAGCTTGCGCTTTAAAAATATGGATTATTCAGAGAAAAATTAATAAAATAAACAAAACTAAACGGAGTGTAAAGCAATAGAAAAGCGGATAATCATACTGAAGGCTGCAGACAGTAAGCAACACCAACAGATAATGCAAACTCACGTCTTCTGATGGGGTATGGACTGCGTGGAGTTGATCCAGGAAGACTCTCTGCGAACTCTGTAACACACGAGGCAAACTACTGTAAGCTGCAATGCATCATTACGGTGAAACATAGAACACTTATTTTGTCAACAACACTTGCTTGTTTATGATGCTCAAATTCAGGGTACTTCACCTTGCTATCAATTAATATAATTTTCTGTCAGTAAGAGAGTAAAAGCCTACATGTCTGTGTGGCACTAATTAATTACGTATATGTACGTATGATGAGACCAGTTAATTGTGTGCAGGTGTATGGGGAAACAAATAGTTGTGTATAAGGAGACCAGTTAGATGCGTATAGGTGTATAAGGGACCAGCTAATTCTGTATGGTTCTATAAGAGACCAGTGAATTGTGTATAGGTGTATAAGGGCCCAGTTAATTGTGTGCAGGTGTATAAGGGACCAGTTAATTGTGTATTGGTATATAAGGGACCAGTTAATTGTGTATGGGTGTATAAGGGACCAGTTAATTGTGTATAGATATATAAGGGACCAGTTAGTTGTGTATAGGTGTATAAGGGACCAGTTAATTGTGTATAGAGGTATAAGGGACCAGTTAGTTGTGTATAGGTGTATAAGGGACCAGTTAATTGTGTATAGGTTATAAGGGACCAGTTAATTGTGTATAGGTGTATAAGGGACTAGTTAATTGTGTGCAGGTGTATAAGGAACTAACTATTTGTTTATAAGGGACCAGTTAATTGTGTATTGGTGTATAAGGAACCAACTAATTGTGTATAAGGGACAAGTTAATTGTGTATAGATGTATAAGGGACCAGTTAATTGTGTGGAGGTTTATAAAGAACCAGTTAATGGTATATAGGTGAATAAGGGACCGTTTATTGTATGCAGGTATGAAAGGGACCAGTTTATGATGTTTAGGGTTATAAGGGACCAGATAATTGTGTATAGTTGTATAAGGGATCAATTAAATGTGTATAGTCGTATAATGGACCAGTTAATTATTTGTAGGTGAATAAGGGATCAGTTAATTGTGTGTAGGTGTATATGAACCAGTTAATTGTGTGTAAGTGTATAAGGCACAAATTAATTGTGTGTAGTTGTATAAGGACCAGCTAATTGTGTGTAGGTGAATAACAGACCAGTTAATTGTGTGTAGGTGTATAAGGGATCAGTTAATTTTGTGTACGTGTATAAGTGACCAGGGTATTTTGTGTAGGTGTGTATGTGAAAAGTGAATGGTGTATAGGTACATGTGGGATAAGTTAAAAAGTATAAGTCTCTATGACTTTACTAAATTATGTTGGGCTCCATATGGCACTAATTCATGACACATGGTTCTATATGACACTAATTAGTGATGTATAGTTCTATATGGCACTAGTTAATGACATACAATTCTATATATCAAAAAGTAATAACGTATAATTCTATACTGCAATAGTTAATGACAAACAGTTCTATACGTCACCAAGTAATAAATGTATATTTCTACATGGCTCTAGTTAATAACGTATAGGTAAATCCATATTCCACTAATTAATGGTGTATGGGTCTATATTGCACTAAATATAATGTCTAGATCAACATGGCACCATTTCATGACATAGAGTTTCAAATGGCAATAGTTAATAATGTACGGGTCTGTGTGGCACTAGTCAATTATGTATTGGTGTTTATGGGGCTAGTTAATGATGCTTTATCTATACAGAAATAGTTAAGTGTGTATACGCCGTTTTTATAGCAGTTACATAATTGTCCGCATGCATACAACTCTAAAAGAAACTCAGGATCCTAACAAATAGAACTCCAAGTCATTTGACTTCTGTAAGACGTGCAGTTCCATTTCCAGAAGCGTCGCTAATATTCTAACTACACAACATCAACACCCAAATTCTGCAATAATCATTCATCTCCACGAAAACCTAAAGTGTTACGTACGTCTATAAGAGTTGCTTTCCTAAAATCACTTGAAGATAAGAAAATAATTAGGCTACTCTGTACTTAGTCAGCCAGTGTACAGGTGGAGTTTGAAGCAGTCTTAAACCGAAAATCAAACTGACCAGAGAGGAAGAGTTTCACATTCCGGCCCTTTTAGGCCCTTAGAAAAAAATACCCAATAACTTTGTATTCATCTCAGAATTTTAGGGACGAGATAGAGAAAATAAAATTTTAAACTCTGAAATTATAACTGTAGTCCACCTCTTTGTCACTCTCAATGTAGCTGATTTGGTACATTTACTAGACTATGGGCAGGAAGACAGAAAAATCAGGAATTATTCGCGCAGAAACAAGAGAGAGTTGGATCTTCCCCAAAGCGCCAGACCAGCTTTGTAGTCCATTGTATACCGGGGTACTTTCTCTCAGGGCGCCTGAAGCTAACGCTCTCCTCCATCTAGTACCGGATAAAAAAATTCGTGTAGCTACAACTGAACTCTTGATTAATTAATTACGGAGAAAAATTTACACTTGAATTCACCTTTAGCATAGATTTACTCACTTGTATGACATACAGGGCGTTGAATAATGTTCTTCGTGATTACAAATATTTATAACAAGAAAACCAAAGGACCTACCTTAATGGAATTGTTCACAGCCACAGAAAAACCGGAAAAGGTTTTTTTTTTACAACTGGAGATGTTCGATGTATGCACCACGGGTGACACGGAACGCATCGATACGATATTCAAGTTCTTGCCACACGCGCCTCAAAATCGGTGCTTTCTGCTCGCACAGACACCCAGTTTCAGTAAAATGTTACATCACGCAGAATGGTCTTGTCTCTAGGCGGGTCCTTTGTATAATTTGCACGAAATGCACGTTGCACAGTAACCACAGACTTACTCGTGTGATATTCCAACACACAAAACGACTTCTCCCAGGAGCGACCATTTACTCACTACATACACACACTCGCATCGCCTAGCGGCAGAAAAGTGAACTGTGATGAAAAACAACTTAGTGGGAAAAAATGTTTTGAGTTGTTCCTTCTATCTGTACAAGTTTCATAAATACGTGTCCTACGGTTTTCCTACAATAAATGTTTGTAATCCCGGAGTACGTTATGAAATGCCCTTTATATTTTCGTTGCGTAAATCCAAATTCGCGGCCGCAGTTAGGTGTGGTTTAGCAGTGACTTTCACCACTTCTCCGTCAACGGCACCACTAAGGTACCAACCCATCCCCCAAACCGTTACTGAGAAAATCAGTAATATAAAAAGATCCGGCTTATGTTTTCTTCAGCAGGAAGTAAGTCACATTTCCTTTTTCGTACTGCTGACGTGGACGATTATTTTGATCAGTTTTTTTTTTCCGTAAGCACAAGTTCTAAGTGACACTTCTCATTTACTGATCTTGTGCCACGTGTTAAGAGCCATGTTTCCTTTCTCCTATTATTCTTACGTACATAAACACTTCTTGGGTTACGCAGTGGTGCAGTTGATTGAAGCACTGCGCTACCAGTCGGAAGGTACCTGCTTCTATTCTAGGCCGGGATAGTATCTGTTCCGTCCGAGAATTGCTGCACCATTCCTTCTTTTCTCCATAATTTCCGGAATATCTCTGATATAGATGAAATTCCAAATTCTTCCCAGCCAAAAGTCCATAATTCAATGCTATATAACCTGAACCGGCGGCACGATGTGGTGCAGTTGGTTGAGGTATTGCGCTATAAGGCAGAAGATCGTGGGTTCTATTCCCGATGGGGTCACTGGATTTTTCTTTGACAAAATTTTTCCAGCCGCACTATGGCCCTGGGGTCGACTCAGCCTCTAACAGAAATGAGAAATTGGGTAAAGGCGGCCGGTGCGTAGGGCTGACAACATTACCACCTTCACGTGCCAACCGTCTTGAAATCTGGGAGCTTCATCTTCCTAGAAACCTCTGGGCTTGTCCAGGCCTATAATGGGATTGCTCTTTTTATTAACATTTATTACGTAAACACAAATTTCATGCGACGACATTCCGCGTTTCTGTTATTAATATTACGCATCAAACTTTGGTACTATTTTATATTTACATAAAGTCAGAACTAAATATGAAAAAGAAAATAAGAAGGAAAAAATCCAGGCCTAAAATACACCATGAAATTTTGAAAGTCTATTGATACACGTATTGTAAAGCAACGCAATCTGTGGCACGACACTGTGTGTTCGCGACACTGCGGTACTGCTCCAAACTTAGTTCGAACATTTATCCATACACGATTTCGTTTCGGGTCATCCAGTTAAGTCTAGGAATAAGACACTCGGGACACTGAGGCACAAGCATATAGAACCAAAATGTTATGCAAAGGCCTGCATATGGCATTAATACAAAAACCACTCTTTAAAGCCTTTCTAAAATTGTAACTGAGGCGCATTTACTTTGTTGAGAACTTACAATGCCGTATATATAAATTCCGGCTTCCAGGAGATTTCCAAAAGCGCAAAAGTGCCACTTGTCCCAGTCCAGGTTGTAGTAGTGTAAGGAACGACCACAAATGTCATCAGTCCCAGTGGTAGCAACAACAGGAGGTGAAGTTAGTCCCCTTGATAGTAGTGTAAGGAACAACCAAGTGTACCATTAGCCCCCCTGCTATTAGTGTCAGGAGCAACCAACAGTGCCATTAGCCACCATGATATTAGTGCAAGGAAGAACCAAAAGTGTCATTAGTCCCCGTCATATCAGTGCAAGGAACAATTCAAAAGTGTCATTAGTCCCCATCATATTAGTGCACCGAACAACCAAAAGTGTCATTAAT
>Ga0123354_10019079_pt1 | contig 10772 bp, 3 predicted proteins | sample TergutLab28metaG_2_FD_97872 | JGI IMG/M metagenome (GOLD analysis project Ga0123354, IMG submission 97872) | Labiotermes labralis P4 segment gut microbial communities from Petit-Saut dam, French Guiana - Lab288 P4 | ecosystem: Host-associated > Arthropoda: Insects > Digestive system > Gut ... | reverse complement strand
GGAAGGATGACCCAAAGCTATACTCATTCTGAACCTCGCGCCCTCTGGCCACGGAATGGTGGGTTGTCAGCCCCGCCCCCCGGTTGCTTTTGGCCCCCCCCCCCCCAACCCCCCAGCCGATACCGACAGCATGGATGGCTTGGTCACCCCAGCGCCAGTACGGAACGCTTTGAAAAAAAGAAAAATCTGTTTTCATAGAAACGCTGATGTGACCGCACACAGCAAAACCGCTAAAATCCAGTACCGAATAGGCTACTTCGTAACATCTTATCACAGGTTATACAGTAAAATTATCTGTGCTTAATTACACCATATTGGGGAAGAGGAGATACAGCACCACGCATCATTAATCTAGCAGATGAGTGGTAGGTCAGGTTCGCGCTTCGGCCACCCTGCAGGAAAGAGCCCCCGGTACCCACTGATATGGGTGGGTTGACCTAAGAGTTCATGTGGAAATGGTGGCTAAGAGAAAAATCTCCATACATACTGGAGCTGAAATCTGGTCATCAAGCACATAGATAACTACAATGCTGACAGAACTCTCTAGTAATAACTAAAATGTCGTTCAGTCAAAAACACAACAATATATTCAATAATGTAAAGTTGCTACATGCTTCAGTTACAGGTAACCATCATCAGGCAGACACTTCAGTACATGGACACGACATGTTCAGTCCTTAAAGTATGGGATCCCACACTGTTTACATTTGCTGTGTAGAATTTCAGACATTTAGATTAATAAACTGCTCAATATTTAATATCTTAACTAATGTGTTTTCTGAAATTATACTGTATATGAACCTATCAATGTAGGTCTATCAGTTAAAATTTAAAATCTTAAAAACCTCAACACTCAGCATGCATGCATCTTGAAAGATAGATGCACTTATCAATTAGAAGTATAGTTTTATATATATGAGAATTTAAAACACTTTTAACACTTTGACATGTTCTTCTGTTCCTTAAAATTGGATGTTGTCATATGCACATCATTATGCCATCTTTGGGGGTATGGGAGAGGGTCCTTATTTATAGTAAGTGTCACGCACAGTATAATCGTTCTTTTCTACGTATGTATTGTAGTGTTTTTGACTGAACAACATTTTAGTTAGTACTACAACACAACAGGATGGCTCCTATCAAAGAACTCTCTAGAACCATTCATAAATTCCCTGGAACTTGCCTCACTTGTAACCTGTTGGGTGCATTACAACAATATAAGAAAATTGGGCCCCTGAGCCATCATAGCCATGATGCCAATGAAAAATCCCTGTTCTTGCCTGGCAAGTAACTCCTTTGTGCTTGATGCAAGTCACTGTAATGGCCTCAAAGAAAGGAGTACATATAAAACATATGCAGAATTGCCAGATATTACATTGCAATACCATATGAAAGAACACAACCATTTCTTTGATTTCTATGATGCTGCATAAACTATTAACTCCAGCTTGTCAAGAAATTACCTGCACTTTATGGAACCTGAGGATTCATTATCATGTTCACAACAGCCCACCACCTGACTCTGTCCTGCACCAGATCAATCCAGTCTATGCCCTCCCAACCAATTTCTTTAAATCTGTTTTAATATTATCACCTGATCAATGCCTAGGTCTTCCAAGTAGTATCTTTCTCCCACATTTTCCCACCAAAAGCCTGTGTGAACCTCTCCTCATACCTGCAACATGCCCTGCCCATCCCATTCTTCTTGATTTGATTGACTAGTTAATGTATGCTGAGGAGTAAAAACCATGAAGCTCCACAACTTGCAATGTCCTTCGTTGCCCTGATAAATCAAATGTATCACCCAGACCCAAATATTGTCCTCAGTACCCTTTTTCCCAACACCCTCAGCCCATGTCCTTCCCTCAATGTAAAAGACCTAGTTTCAGACCCATACAAAACAACAGGCAAATTTACAGTTCTACACATTTTAATATTTATAATTTTGCACAGAAAATAGGCAGACAAAAGATTATGGAGTGAATGGCAGAATGTACTCCCTGAGTTCAATATGCTTTTAATTTCTTCATGAATGCAATTCTGGTATCTTAGAGTTGTCCCCTAATATCTAACTCTGCCCCACTTTCAGTGGATTTATTTCTTATCTTTATGGTGTGATTCTGTCCTGAACTGTGTTCACAAGACATTTACTTTAACTTCTATGGGAGGCACCACTTGTCACAATTCAGCAATGATGTTGCTCATTCTATGGTGAGTAGCTTGGTGATAAATAGTACTCTTTGTGGCCTGGATTAACATACACAGTTATTCATTCATGAAGGTCCAGAATTAACAACCATATACCACAGAAATGCAACTTGGTGAGTAGTATATCATGGTAGGTGTAGTGGTAACTGAATTAAAGAATACAGTGCATATATTCTTCCATTTGCATGCAGACACATTCATTTATGACACTCCAAATTTATGAATATTCAGCTACCACAGCACAAGAAACTGCAGCAATTTCATGGTTATGTTTCTTCTAAGGTAAAAAATGTTTGATGTGTTTTCACCTACCCTATACTGCAGTAGACCCCACAAACCAAATTCCAAGGTATGTATTCATCAGGTTTCCTTTTCATTTGTAAATTACTGTATGATTCATGATTACTAATTGTGAGACTCCTTGAGTGGCTCTGTACCTTCCAGATATAAAAAAGATTTCATAACCACTACTCTACAGCACAGTCTCAAGACTAATCTTCACTGCAATTATGAATATGATTTCCTCCAGATTATGTAACCAGCACATTTGTTTGAAAGGATATTCAGCAGCTTCTTGACTATAACATGGTGGAGCCCTGTATGGGGTACGAAGATGTCTGAGATGAGCAAATCCCTTGTATAAATAATTTTCAGACATAAGCAACATATGTGATTTGACGCCAGGCTGGACTAAGGGGCAGGCCAGCCGGGTAGCTGCCTGGGCAACAAACTCATAAGGAGTGCTAGGACGTCATTGGAATAACTGGAAACATGTTAGGAAAATTAGGTTTCCACATGTGAAAGGATTTCTCCAAAAAATCATCCACAATTTGGGCAAGTGCCCTCAAAAAGGTTTACCAGCCCTGTCCCAGGCCAACAAAGTTTCAAAGTATCAGTATGACGAAGCGCCATATTATTAACCTGTCCGTGGCACCCACATGTCTCAGGCCAGCCCTGTATGTTGCATATTCAATTGGTGAACTCTATGTACCGAACTGGGTTATGTCACTTCACAAGGACTCATAATTCTTTACGTTTTAACAAGAAAAATATTCCTCACTGTGCAGTTCACAAGGCAGATTGTGCTCCACAAAGTTTACATGCTCAATTAAAATAAAAGTTAGTTTCACCTAACTGTAATGCAGTATTACAAGTTTACTGTGAATAATGGCACATATGTACTGGACCCAGTGGTGGGTGGAAAAGGGTAAGGACATGCAGAAATATCTACAGTTGTTTGTTTCAATGGCTGTGACATCATAAGCAGCATTACTGCACACTACGGTATCAGACACTACGAGTATGTATATTCACATACCCATAGCATATACAAGTGCCTCAGACATTTACAAACATCAGAAGCAAAGGTACTGCTAAAATCTGTGTGCCTTTTTGCACAGCTGTTAACAATAACTAGAGAACAATGGCCACATTTTATTTGTATCTGTCATTGAATCTATTCCATGTGATTTTATGGGCAGATTCTTGGAGATGGATGAATGTTAACTTGCCATAAACGTGTTCTGCAACTTTCAATTTACAGTCCTGTGTAACCGTCTGAGAAGTAAAGGCTTCCCTACACACGCCACAGGGGGTGTGGAGGTATAGCTCCACACATTCATAACCTCAGCACTAGATTTAGGTGAGTGATCAGCATTAGACCCCAGCCGCTTTACCACCAGACACATAGCCCCCAGTACACACTGACTGGAAGGCTGGATGGGTCTGACTTTTTGAGAAAAGAAAAATCTCTTACCCCTGCCGGGATTTGAACCCCCGATCGTCCACTCTGCTTAACCTGAATGTACATATTAAATTGCACTCATGAGAATGGAAGGCAAACCTAAAACTTACAACATCCTATCATTTCCATAATACTTTAGCAAGTCATACGATGTCTCCCAATACAGATTTAATCTTCCGAATTTTGTTGATATTTATAAATCGTTAACGCGTTTGAACCAAACGGATGTATAAAATCACGTCAGAGTTAAGAAACACTGTATACTGTTTCGGACACGAGTCAACTTAAAACAGACGATAACGCATAATACACATTTGGCATTAAGTAAAAGGCAGTACTTTTAAGTTCTCACTACCTCTTGTAACACACGCACAAAAGCAAACTCTTATCCTATAGGGCACGAGCACTTAATTCATGCATGAATTATCCCAACATCAATCAGTATCCTTCTTCTTCATGAATATTGTTAGCCTGTTACACTGCTCCACGAAGCAAGAGCAGTAAGGCTACTGGAAATTAAAATTCACAACTAGTCAGATTTCTTTAAGAGAGTCAATCGTAAACATGGAAATCTTGATACTGAAAACCTTTCCGACACAGCATGCAAATCGTTCTCCAAACATTAATCAATCACACTGAAAACTAAGGAAACATTCTTAATACTCACCTGTGTTTCCTTTGCCTAAGAACACTCCTAATCCTAAAAATATTCCAGCTTTTCCTCCCCAATCACGATTACTACACACACCAGCCATTTTCTCCTGAGACAAAACTTGTGACGTCACTACACAGAACCATGTACTGAACCACGAGCACAGAACAGAGGTCGCAATGAACATGGACCACTGAACTCTTGCATGACGGAATGAACAAAAGTTGAGGTCGCCAAAGAATATGTCCATCGTTTTAACCTCCAAAGTTGGGAAGTGGTTATGTAGTTTCTTCAATCCCTGTATGTCCAAGTATGCACATCCAACAGCCTCTGTATGTACGAGCGGAGACCCTCATAATGGACCACACACCGAGATCGAAATTAATAACTAACTAACAGCTTCCAATGTGGTTATTATTTTATCTGAAAACTGTTGCTCGTCGCTTCACGTCAGTTGGTCAAGCTTATAATATTGATGTACAATGGACGTTTTTATATGACGTGACACGTGCCTGATTGCCGAACGAAAACAACACACTGCAAGTCTAAAACTACTTTCGCCCACACTGAACTAAAACGCGGGGACCCCGATTTCTGGCAAATTGATATTACTGCGCTGGCTGTCGCCACGTGAAACGGTTTGACCTAAGTCATACTGCTAGTTTTCAGATAAAGTAATGTCACTCCATACTGCTGTACAGCAGTGTGATACCTAAATCACACCTGTTCATGTCAAGTTTGATCAGTCTTATTCTGAGCCATCATTATCATTATCAAAATTCCATTCCAGAACCATGTCTCGTTATACTTCTGATTAAGACTCTCTCAAAAAAGAATCATTAGAAATTCAGTGAAAAGTGGCAAAATCTTTAATCCATGGCAAAACATCATCACCTTTCAAAATACAACTCCCTGTATGTACAAATTATGATTAATGTGTGTCCTGAGTCCAATCAATCAATCAGCCCACAACTACTCAATATATGGCTTCCTGATTTTTTCTATTTTTCATTACAATATATATATTTTCAATAATTTAGTTACACAGTAACTTTGGACTTGTCAATAATATGAAACCAACATATTGAAGGTAATATAAAAATTAAGTAAAAAATGAAATAAATAAATGTGTACTAATTGAAGGCAATGGACTACAATATATATAGCTGATACAAGTACAAACTCATGTCACCAATGCTAAGATTAGTATAACTGCAGAAATTCATTAAATGAATAAAATAATTATTTAAGGTAGATTTTTAGATGACTCAGATAAATCAAGCAAAATGCTTTGCTATTACCCAACAAAAATACAAGTATTAAGCCTTTATTTTAATACATGTGCCATGCTTTGTTTATTACGTTGTACTATGACCAACAAATGCACAATTATTTCACAAATTATCACACTCCATTTTGACACTATAGTGTCATCCTCAGGGAGGTTGTAATCAATACCTTGCTCAGTTACACAAGTATTTCAAATGCAGCGGTTGGTAATACAATTTACAATTAAGAACTTGCATAAAACCTAATGAAACATTTTAATTGTAAATTGTATTACCAACAGCTGCATTTTACATATACTTCTGTAACTTGGTAAGGTATTGATTACAAGCTCCCTGAGGACAACACGATAGTGGCGAAATAAGTAGTGATAATTTGTGAAATAATTGTGCATTTGTTGGTCATAATATAAATTAACAAAAAGCATTAAACCTATTTACATGATGCATCCATTTGCAGAATTCTAATGCATGTGGAGCATGAATTTTCCATTCTTCCTAATGCCTGAAGAATCTAGGCTCTTTTTGCAAATCTCTGATCACAACAAAATACAGTGGAGGCCTTAACCTTGAAACACAACAGAGAAATTGTCATACCACTTAAACCATACTTCCTGTTTTAAGAATGCTGGAACAGAACCACTGCTTAATTCATTTTTAGTGTACCTCAGAATGACACATATTAAAATTAATGTAATAATAATAATAATAATGCACTTGATCAAGAGCTGCATAATTTCAAGAAATGGGACATTTACTGCAGTCAGGATAATGATCGAGACTAGTTTGCTGGCACAAGAAAATTCGGTACTCATTACAGCAACCACACAACTTCACCCAGCCCCCTAATCAACAGAGAGCAGAGGTATCAAGTGGTTAAGGATACATAATATTATTCCTTCACTCTCCCATACACCTTCATAGTGTGCAAACCATTTACAGGTCAAGATGAGGCTACAGTAACCAGCCTCTCACTTCAGAGGCTGAGGTTCAATCTCAGGCAGGACCATCAATTTTTGATAGGCAGACAGGGCCACCACTCTTTCTCAAATTTAAACTTCAATTGTCATTCCACTAATACTATGTATTCATATTTCACCTTCATCATTGGCACAATAGTCTTATCCACTGCCAATTTATTATACACACTCATTATTTTTGTGAAGATAAAATCAAAGGGATTTATTTCTTGCAAAGAAATTTACAGGACGTTTTCAATATTAGTTACAGCTATATGATTAAATCTGCTTGAATGCATGTACAAAAAGTGCAAACTCTGTCAGGGATTCTGGGAATACCTCAAGCTCTTGATTTGGCAAAAATTTTGCATTCTGCAGGTTAAAGTCAACATGACTTGCCAACAAATACTTCAGCCCTGTATCAACAAAAGTTCAATGTATCCATAAACATTCCCAAATACATGAAAAGTAACACATAAAAGGTAAGAATGTTTGCTAGGTTATGTTAAAAAATAGATGCAGAACACACTTGTTTTTTTTTCCTGTACATCAACTGGAGTGTATCATGCAAATGCTCTAACAACTGTATGATTTTAATGTGTGGCATCCTCATTGTGTTGATACCACCATCAGGTTTCATATTACAGTAGTGCTTACAGAAGGAAATCAATACATTTTGGTTGTGTAAAACAGCCACGATCAGGTTTCATATTTCAGAAGGGAATAATAAGCATTGAAATTCATTTCCTTCTGAAATATGAAGCCTGAGGGCAGATGTTTCACACAGCTGGAACATGTTGCTTCTTGATCACCTTAATAAAGTGTGGTGCATAGAATGACTGAAGCTGAAATATAGTACAGGAAAATAGAGTGATAATGTGGACACAAGCTAATTAACCCTTTAAACACCAAATTAAATCCCATCTGCCACTTGCTGGCATTATTAGCTCACCATATTCTCCATGTTAGTGACTTACAAATTTGGCAGGTACTTAGGCAAGGAAATTTATGGCAATTTTTTTTTTGCACAAAATACCATTGATTTCATAATTTTATCTTTTTCTGTTCAAATAAGTTTTTAATAAACAATGCACAAAAATTCAAAAACCAATAGTCATTTACAGGTTACAGCAATTTATTAACAAATACCACACAGACCAGCAAAAACTGACAATTACCTACCTGGCCTAACCACAGAAAATTATGAGTTTGGAAGGTGTCCTATGGTCAAGTACAAGGGAATGTTTTACTAGTTAATGAAGAGGACACTGCATCCTTCTGGGCTGACAGTTTTTCAAAAATATTATACAATATCATATTCCTTCTTGCATTTTTTCCTCTCCGGAATTTAACTTGCTGAATAGCTATCAGCTTCTCAAGGACTCTGCTTTGAGATGACAAACCGAGTATAAAAAATTAAGTTCAAGAGCTGAAAATATTAATCACCCCAGGAACATCCACATATATGAAAACAGGCTCTTTGGTGCTTGCTGTGAAAAAGAGAAAATGCCGACTGTGGAACAGAATGACAGTGGTCATTTTGAAGACGAAGTCCCAGAACAGAAAATGCATACGCTATCAAACCAACCCAATTGTGCAAGTTGTGACAACATTTAGTTAAGGCCTTTGCTCATCACTTGAAGATGAACCCAACAGGCTGTGGTAAAATGTCAGTAACTACCAAACTTGTGTTGTTAACACCCTACAAGAGTGAAGGCCTCAAGCTAATCCTTCCCATCTATACTTAGGGTTTTAATGTGTGACACACAAATGAAAACCAGACAGCACATGCATTACTAATGTCTGTATCATGATGGGATTCACCGACGTATAATGTGCAGTGACATAATGCGGTCCACTGTTTCTTTACAAAAAATGTGCTCTGACAAATGTAACAACATTAAAACTGTCATCCTCAGCACTAGCAAGGTTTGAACTAACAGTCTTCTGAGACATCAAGGGTAGATATGCTGCATACATCTCTTATTAAACTATGGGACATCAAAAAGTTAAAGCATGTGGGAAAAGGATTATGTAAAGTTATGTATTACTTTGCAAATTGTCACAGTATCGCAAGTCTGAGAACCCATGTAGTAAACAGTCATAAAGCAAAGAGTTGTGACATTAAGTAGGCCTATTATTTTTTTTACTGAATGTGTGCAGTCACATTCTGTATGGTGGCAGACTGTCACATCACCCTAGAGTATGAAAAGTCTATCATCACAGTAGAACCAAAAATCACCATTACAGACTGGTCGCATTGTATAAAAATATACTAGAAAGAAGAATGTGAATATCATACCATGTGTAATACCAACAAAAATCAAGGTAAATCAAATACAAAAAGACAATGACACAATTTATTTTATGACTTATAGTTTTTCAGAAGAGTTACATTTATTTGTCTGCTTTCTTTGACTTTGCAGATGCCTGTTGTGCTTTCAGCACCTTCACCACAATCTTCTGTTCTTCTATCAGGAAAGCACGAATAATCCTTTAACAGAGAAGAATCAATTTTCAAAATAAGGCTCATAAACTGAATTCTTAATTTTAAAATATTCACAACATATAATATTGTAGTTTTCACAAATATCAAACACAGGAAGACAGGCCACAAATGGGTAACAAGCTTGATGGCACCATATTCCATTTAAGACATAAAGTGAACACACACCACACCATGTGCTGAGGGAAGGTCACTGATACTGGTACTAAAATAGACAACACCTTCAAAAAAATCTCTGACTCTAATCTGCCAGAGACTTAACAATATGCCGTAAACTACCTGGCCACCAATGTACCAACTATAACTGGCACAGGACAGACAGTGGGAATAAATTTTGATTGTTTTTGTCACCTAAAAGAGATGGTCTACACAGGAGAAAAGCAGCTGCAACAACTTACATTCTTGACATGTAAGAATAGTGTCTTATTTGTGATGACAATAATATGCAACCAATACACAAAAAGGCACATTCATCACGTTCCTGAATGTGAGAAAATACGAACTCAGCATGTCTAGGACTGCGAGATTTCTGGCTTCCACCGCATTGCACTTTTGGCCTCTGCCCTTTGTAGATGCATGTTTTAGCTTGGAAATCAGCCACACATCTTTCAGGAAAACCTAGTGGTCTTATGCCATGTACCATTCAAGAGGATTAAAGGCCTTGTGTGCTGTAGTTCATGAATGCTGTGATTGTGATTTTGTCACTGAGAACTGAGCAGGTGGAAATGGCACTTACTTGTTAGCCACCTCTTATTACATGTGTATGTCACAGGTTTTCAGTACATACATCACTGAAAAAATTACAGCAAAAGTTCTACAAAAATATTCTATGCCGAGGGTGATGAAGAAGAAAATACACAGCAGGGTGGACACATTCTGAACAGCATGCTTAGTGCTGGACAAAAATGAAATTCAACAACTTGTGTTTCTCCCAAACAAGGTATTGTTTGTATTCAGCAGAAATGTTTACAGTCAATATGACTGGTGTTATACCACTATCCAGAGAGCGAGCAAGAGAGAGCCAAAATGTAGGACATTTTACTTCTTTGTCAGCACTGAATGACAATATTTAAACACAAATTTGTTAATATTTACAAACATATATTGCAACACATTAAGAAATATTTCTAGAAGATATAAGGTCTAACTGGCATTCTCTGACCACAGTATGAAATATGGTAACCTGAAATGCAGCAGAAAACAGCCACTGGATGCGGGCTATGTATATGATGATGCTTTGCTAAGGAACACAACAAAAAATACTAACCTAAAGCAACCTACCATCAAGTGGAAAGGTTAGTCTAATTAGTATATACACTACACAAAGACCCACATTATAATGTGCATGTGTGTGTGTGTATTCTGATCTGAAGTAGCCTAACTGAATTTGTGCGCCCCCCCCCCCCCCCCAAAACTT
>Ga0123354_10019078_pt1 | contig 10772 bp, 6 predicted proteins | sample TergutLab28metaG_2_FD_97872 | JGI IMG/M metagenome (GOLD analysis project Ga0123354, IMG submission 97872) | Labiotermes labralis P4 segment gut microbial communities from Petit-Saut dam, French Guiana - Lab288 P4 | ecosystem: Host-associated > Arthropoda: Insects > Digestive system > Gut ... | reverse complement strand
TGAATCATACGTTTAATAAATGGATCAAAAAATGCCCCCCGTGGCGCAGGGCCTCCCTTTACTACACCTTTCCAAATCTCCCCCACCCCCCCAAACCCCCCCCCCCCCAATCTTATATGTGCAGATCCATTTTAATAGCATCCTCCACTCTGCAGCTGGGACTAACGAGCAAGTTCTTTTCTTCAAGTTTTCCAATCAAATTCTTGTGTGCATGCATGTCTCCCCCATGTAGGGCACATGGCCTGTACACCTCACTCAGATTTTAAGTCTAATAATATCAGGCAAGAAGTGCAAATCATGAAGCTCATAATTATGCACCTTCTCTAGTCTCTTGTTACTTCCTCCCTTATGGGTCGAAATGTCTTCCTCAACACCCTTTCCTAAAAGAATCTCATCCTGTGTTATTCTGTTGACCTGAGAGACCAAGTTTCACACCCATACATAACAGCAGACAAAATTACAGTTTTGTACATTTTAGCCTGTGCGTTCTCAGACAGAACATACAAAGACAAAATATTCTGAACCACATGGTAGCAAGCATTCCCCAGATTTAATCTGCATATAAGGTTACAAAACTTTCATTTGTTAATGTAGTTACCAAATACACACAGAAATACATATATGGAAATAGCACTAATGTACATATGTATTATCAAATATTTGAACTTTTCACTGTTTTCAAAGAATTTTTTAGCTACCTCTGTGTTGTGATTTTGCCCTGCAGTCTGTTGGTCAGATATGAACTTACATTTGCTTTTCTTAGCAATTGCTTTTAAATCAAGCTCAATGAAAATGGCTTTTGAAGCTCCTGTTTTTCTTTATAGTGTACAAGTTGCCAGCATCAAACTAATATCATCAGTGCAGAAAAAAAGTTATGTGTCACATTTAATATCAATCCCTCCTGGTATTCTCAGACCTTCCTAAAGCCATACTCTAAAGAAAAGTTTAAAATAATGGCAATAGGCACCAACTTGTTTCAGACCATTCAGAACAGGAAGCATATCACACACTGTATACCTGTCCAGAAAGTACTGTAGGGTTATTTAAAACATTTTAATAAACCTAAGTAGACTTACTAATGTTCCACATAACCTTGCTCCTAACTGAATATCTGGCTTGCTTGTAAGTCCAAAAATAACTCTTGTACTATCTTTATATGTATTGAACCAACTATGCATGCACTGAAGATTCAACACATTCAACATATTGTTTCCTGCCTACATGTTTGATTCATTCCTTCGTGGATATATTCAAATAATCACTAGTAATAAATTTCATTCATCCCTGTATATTAATTAATATGACAGCTACAAATTTCAGCTTCTGTAGTAAGTCATTATCAGGCAAAGTTCACTCCAGAATAGGTCATGAAGACCCAGAAATGGATTAGAGGTATAACTGTTTAACATCAGCGCTAGACAGGGGTGTGTGGTTTTTGCCTTGCCATGGCCACTTTTCCCCGTGAACAGGTGTGGAAAATCTCACACCTTTGGGGTTTGATCCCTGGTCTGTCCAGCCCATAGCAAGTCGGGCTACTATAAAAGTAGTACAGACAACAATAGTCATAGACCTTTTACATTACATGTTGTATGAAGTAAAATGGTGGAAATACTGTAGAATATTTTAAAACCATCATTGAGTCCTTCCAGTTCTAATGATTTCCACATAGCAAGAAGAATTAGAGACATTAAAAAAATTGGGAAAACCTGAAGTTGTTGAATTTTGCAGCTGAATTAAAGAGAGTTCTGCACTTTGAAGAAAATCTGTCATAGTTTAACTTATTAAAAGACCAGCAGTCACGTTTATATGTACTTCATGACATTCTCCATGAAGCATGTATCAGCACTGGTGGTGTCATATAAGGTTGGTAAATGGAGCATCTCAGTGAATTTTTTATGTAAATTGTTTTTACTTTCCTCATGGAACCTGATGTGCCGTTTATGACACTCTATATGAAACAAAGACTGCCTACTCCTCGGTTTAAAAAAATGAATTGGATGTAAACTGTGTTCAGCCAAATTGAACAAAAAATACTGTCTTTTACATTAAGTATTTCTATTACTTTTGCCATGAACTCAGGGTAACCATTTGTACTTCATGTAAGTAAAACTTAGTTCCTCGACTTCTTTAGCAATGTTATGAATTAATACAGGGAACATTTCTTCCATTTTAAAAATCTGAACTACAGAAATCATAAGCATATGTGAAAAAAATTTCAACATATGCAATAAATATCACATTTTCAAGGAAACATGCTAATATTTGTGTGTACCATTATTTTTTAAAAAAACATAACTTCAAACTGTCACATGGTCTTCAAGTGTGGTTGTTCACTCAATGCAGTATCAGTGTTTGAAGAATATGTGGAACAGTCGAGGGTGAAGATGGAGTTCTGTTTCAACTAGACAGTGCGAATTTGATTGCTTTTGCTTCTAATTCTGTACACAAATGATATTCCTTGCAGCATCTACACCTAGGCTTTCTAAGTGGTCTCCCTTTGCAGGTATCCTGACAACACAATTTTTATGCACTTTGCACCTCTTCAATTCATGCAAATACCCCACCCATTTGTGACGTTTCAGGCTTCCAATGTGGTGTATTTGAAGCCTTCACTCTTCTGAGATGCTGTGTGGCAGAGATTGGTAACTGGTTACTAAAGTTTCAAGACAACCTTTCAATCCCACTTTCTTGATTTTCTTGAATCTTGAAGATGGTGCATACAGGCTGTCCTCAAACATCAGTAAACAAATGCCAACCTACACTACATAACATCCCAGAAGAGCAGCAGCCTTCCACCCAATTCATTCTTCTTTACTTGATCACCCTGATATATGGAGAAAAGTACAAATTATCTGGCTCCTTATTTTGGAATTTTATTCTTCCCCTCATAGACACAATTATTCACCTTAGCACCGTGTCCTCAAACCTCCTCTTACATTGTCTCTAAAAGGTGAGAGACCATGTTGGATACTCATTCATAATAACATAGTTTCACACATCTCACCTATGCTTTTAGGTAGCAGACAAGAAGACAACTGATTCTGAACTGAGTAGTAACATGCAGAAATGAAATCTGATCTGCCCTCAGTTTCTTTGAGATAGCACAGTCAATACAGTGACTAGCTGCGGGCTGGAAGTCCAAAAATAATTTGATACTTGGCATGGGAGAGAGATTTCTCTCTTCTCCAAAGCATCCAGACCAGCTTTAGAGCCCATTCAGCCCCTCCTTTTTCAATGGCTACTGGGGACTCCTATGCTGAGGTAAAGCCACTGGTGTGTGAAGACGGTGACCCCACCTACTGTTGAAGTGGGGCTATACCTCCACTTCCCTAATTATGGCATGCACAGGGATAAATTTACAATTTTGGCCTTCTTATTTTCTTCATGAATGTAATTTTGATTTGTTCCTGGCATTCTGAAATAACTTATTGTCCAATGGCATATGTAACTTCTTCAGATTTTTCTATCATCCTGCAAACTAAAAATGCACAAATTACTAAACAGGAAAACTTTATTTCAAAACCTTAAACAGTTAAATTTCTTTATACTTACATGTATAGAGCAACAAATTCTACAGTTTACAAGTTCACAAATTTAAAAAAAAAATATATCAGTGAATATTCAAAATATAATGCATGAATATAAAAAAGAACACATTTAAAAAAAGAACACATTTAAATTTTCACAATTTGCAAAGATATTTGCGGCTTAATGTAGCAGTGACAATTACAAAATTACTTTTAGATTTATGGAAATATTAAAACATATCTCGGCCCTGTAACAAAGGCATTAAAAAACTACTGATATCACATTTCTCTAGTTGTTGTATACTTTAATTATTTGGCAAAAGTTGATTATACCCATGATGAATTTCCTGTAGTTGTATTTAACAGAAAAGTTAGTCAAATTCTTTTTTTAAATTACAATAGTTTACTTGAAATACTGAAATAATTATACCACACTGGTACACATGTTCAATACTTTTAATCCTTTACTGCTTTATGCATATTCTTGTTAAAAGACACAACACTCTATTTAGGTCATACACACACAAGGTGCAAAATCTCTGCTTGGTTCAACACATGTTTGGTACCCAGAGGTGAACTTAGTCCAATCAAAAGGTGAATTTCTAGCTCAGACCTGAGATTGTGTTGATGTGCTGACTGCTAAGACCTACAGCACATCTCAAGCACCAAGATAAGGGACTGCAATGATAACTGGCAGAGGGAAATCAGTCTGCTAGAAGAAACACCCACCTCAGTACCACCACAATTACAGCAGGTCTACTCTTGGATGAAACCCAGGTTTCAGTGTCCAACATTTCACTTTTCGAATTATGGTATGGCTAGTCTGTACAAGCATTTCCATACTCCTAACTGTGTGTTGTAACATGAAACAGAACCAAGACCAATTTATATCAGTACTGAAGTTTGTAACTAACTCATGCATTCAAACACAGTTGCTGTGTTATATGAAACACAACTAAGAGAACTGCAGCATAATCGTAACGCAATATCTACTAGAAGAGTTTATGGTTCCAATAATTTAAGAAACACAGTTCTTAAATATATGTAAGTCTTGATGCACTTATGTTCAGTGTTGCTGTATGGGTGTTTAAGAGTCTGTTAAGGAGCCATTTATACTTATTCTGCTATTGCAAATTTCACTGTCTTGGCTCTGTAGCAACGGAGTGTGCTCATTCTGAACAGGCTCAACTTCATTGAGGTTGTAAATTGGTGCGTATTCAGACAGAGAATTTGAGTCCGCACAAGGTAAACAAGGTGAGCATATATGCTGTCCTCCACCTGACCATCGCCGGTACACAGCAGTATTCAACAGTGCCTGCAGAGGATTCATTACTGCCTGAAAATTACACCTCCATATTGTTGAATCAGATAGTTTAATATTCATGTATAGTTCAAAATAAATACCTTCATGCAACTGTTTTCCAAATCACACAAAGACAAATATATGCACAAGATATTAAGAAAGATACAAATGAGAAATTAGAATAAATACTTACCATGACATACCACAGAGAAATAAGAGCATTCTCAGGTAAGTCAATCCAGACAGACCAGATGAGAATACCACAGATGAGATTTGGAAGCCAGCATATGTAGAAAGTTGTGATGATAAATAAGAATTTGGTCTTTATTCCATCCACAGCATTGCGCTCTCTCTGTGTGTACTGACCAAGTCTGACAGAGATAATGAATCTAACATCCCGCGTTGAATAACAGTATAAAATGGGATTGACAATCATGATGACAGCCATTGGAAGGAAAGTGGCACAGTAGTTTGGAAATATGTGTATCAAAGCACCTGACAGGCTGTCAATATCATGACATCTGTAAAAACACATGCAAAATGATTAAATTTAAAATTTATGAATAATTACGCGTATAATATGAAAACTGGAATCAACAAGAACAACAATAACATGAGAAAAAACAAATAAATATGCTTTGGTTGAGGAAGGACATCTGCTACATAGATCTCCTTTAAACTCCAGTACAAAAAGAGCTCAACATATCCCTCACTGAACAACAGAATGGTCAAGGCCAACTGTTTCTAACCACCACAGTCACACAATCCCTTCAATGCAGAACAATTGAAATTACCTGTTATTTGCCTGAAATATGGTTGCTTTCCTATTAAGTATTAATATATATACTTTAAGGAAGGAATGACACTTAAATTAAGAGGTTAAAGTCTACCCACATGCAGTTACACAACACCCTGAACTGCAGATTCAACTCATATTAAAAAATGTGAAAAATAACAAGGGTATCAAATAATTTTTATGATTTTAGGTATTCTGTCTGAAGTTTACTGTAGGAAACAGGAAGGGCAAAAAAGGAAGGAGTCAAATGTGGTACACAAATGTTATCAGAGCTTCATGGATTTTCCAAGCACGTAGAAGTAATCTCACAATTCTATGTGCCAGGAAGGTGACATGAAGCAAGTTTTATAAAAAGGACCCCAAAATATTAGGTGCCACCTTGCAAAGGTTATTGCCTGAGGAACTCTGCAGCTGGGATTTGTGGACCTCTGTATATTATACAAAACAGTATGTAGCACCAACTTACTTTGCATGTGGAACATACAGAATAAGCAGTCCCACAGATGTCAGCACAGCAGGGCTCAGCCATGCAATAATGTGATAACAAGTGGTACACTCTCTCTGCGACTTCAGCATACGCCTTACATCTACAGCGTAGCAAAGCGTCCAGAACCATGTTGCAGTGTAAAAGAACTGAATCCATGCCTGATGGAGAACAGAAAACAATGGCAATATGTAGGGGAAATAGAGGACATTGTCATTAGATTGAGTTACCAGAAGGGTTCTTCATCCTGCAAAAGGTTCCTGGTACTTGTAACCATCAGCCTGCACATCACATTTCACAAGGGAGTGCACCAAGAAAATTTCAATCTTCATTTCTTCAAAAGGCACAGAGTTATTAAATATTTAGTCACCAAACAAACTAAAGAAATTCCAACTATCCATCAACCCTTATCTCATAACACAAAAATCCATAGCTTAAAACTAAAAGAGTGTATTATGTAGTTACATTAAAATGCAAAGCCACTTTTTTTTTAATCATTAGGGTGTGACTGGGCACAATCAGCACATTGCATACACATATACTCGTGAGGTATCCAATATTTTGAGACAACAGAGTACTGTCAAAATACCGGAAACACTGTTGTCCAGTGACATTATGTCACATCTCTAAAGAAAGGAGACTTCAATTATACCAATAAAAAAGACTAAGAGCCTGCATAATATTCTTCTTGACTTGTAATGGGTGTGTCTAATTATAGTTCACAGTTCATAATTCTTGTTTATTTTCCATAGATCCTATTTAGTTACAATTAACATAAGGATATAGAAATTTTCCTACAATTTGCATATATAAAAACATTTAAAAAATTTATAAAAAAATATATATCATGCATCAGTATATCCATAGATACTTGTCAAACATACATTTGTATTATTTGTACCATATTAGTTTGAATAAAATTATACAAGAATATGAATAATAAATAAAAATGACAGCACGAATGATCTAGTATAATAATAAAACTTCTAAACACAGGGTAGTCCAAGACTGAAATGTGGAGCATTGCTGATATATTATATGGTGAATAAAATAGGTTATCTAAAACTATTGTGGTGCACCTTTATAATCGGTTCCCTCCACCCTCCCCCCCCCTCCCCCCCCATTCCCCTCCATAATAGATGCATGATACGTGTTACAGTAAAGGGCACGTAATCAGCTTTGCAACACACTATGTTCAACCCTCTGTATTTCAAAGGCCAAACATTATAACTGCTATAAGGTGATAACTTTTGATTCAAGTCCTCCTGGATGTTAGACTGAGTCAGTGGGTAAATATTTCCTGATGGTTTGAAAGATTATACTGTCAAGAATCTTGATCCTCAAAATGAAGTACTTGGTTGCCTGGCATACTATAACGCCACAACATAAGAGACAGCAAACAAAAAAGCACAAAAATGGTACTTGTAAGAAGTTGCCAACCATACAAGTAAAATTACGAACACATCATAATAATTCTTATAATAAAAGCCAACGAGAAGCACTATTTGTCAAGTTTATTTTGATAAAGAACTCTACATGTTTCGGACAGATCTACCGTCCATCATCAGGCATCTCAACACTGTATACACAGCAATAGGTATTTGTCATAGAGGTTATGCTGACTGTCTGCTAGCGAGGTCAGGATGACCTTGCTAGCAGACAGTCAGCATCGCTAGCATGACAAATACCTATTGCTGTGTATACAGTGTTGAGACACCTGATGATGGACGGTAGATCTGTCCGAAACATGTAGAGTTCTTTATCAAAATAAACTTGACAAATAGTGCTTCTCGTTGGCTTTTATTATAAGAATATATCATAATGCACGGTCCTCTGAATGTCAAATACCATAATAACTTCCGCAACACACAATTCAACAAAACACTGAACACCAGAAAATAATAGTATCATATGGTCTGAAATCATTGAAATCAAAAGAACACGTGTACATTTATAAGGAACCTGGACAGTCAATTCACTACAAGTTGTATATAATATTAACAATTTTAGAAACAATGTGATATGCCTTTAATAACACAACAAAAAAATTCGTAAGACATAACAAACACTCAATGCCACTTTATAATCACATATTAAAATTCGTTAACTCTCACAGATTACTAAAATTTATTTTTAATACATGTTCACCTTGCTTTTAGATAATGTACATTAATGCCTGAAGATGGTCAAAAGATGACCAAAAAATGTAGCATACGCCATTAAATTAAATACAATAAAAGTTTTGTGTCTGTTGGGTATTTATAAATCATTGTCAGTTAAGTACAACACAACGGAACGAATTCCATAAAAATGAAATATCAGGAACTACTTACCCAATGATATAGCAAATGTCCTAGAGAACTTTGAACTTCAGGAACATTACTGTACGACAGAACCTGCAATTCTCATGCAAATCTGTATAGAATCTCACTCAATTATTTTACCAACCACTGCACTTATATAAATTTATAAATTTACACATTAAAACATTAAAAACGCTCTGACATGTTTCGGTCCTATGACCATCATCAGGGAGCTATATCGTCCTTGCTAAAGTTACACTATTAAAGGTCATATTAATTTCACAATCCCAGTTGGTTTTGTGGCAACACAACACAACACGGCATGCTGCCACAAAACCAACTAGGATAGTGAAATTAATATGACCTTTAATAGTGTAACTTTAGCAAGGACGATATATCTCCCTGATGATGGTCCTAGGACCGAAACATGTCAGAGCGTTTTTAATGTTTTAATGTTTTAAGGTGTAAATTTATATAAGTGCAGTGGTTGGTAAAATAATTGAGTGACTTGACAACATGCACGGTATAACAACGAAAAAAACTGTATAGAATTTGTTGCAAGCTGTGCTCATTTTGCTTCAGATGAACCTCATGCATATAACGATGTCCATCATAGTGCTTCTGTTACAGAAATTATTGTTGTGCACATTATTTATGGGTCACAACACAGCTGTCCTGCTAACTTCATGTAACTGATGAAACACTAAGTAACTTACAGATATTACTGCACAGAAGACGACACTGGACACAGTGTCACTGATAGATGGCACCAGGTCTCTGACAAAGACCCACACAATCGAGCGTAAAAACACACCTGCAGAATATTAAGAGTAATCAGTGATAAACATTTTGCAATATATCTGCAGCAGCACAAGCTTGTAAACGGAATGAGGCTAACTAATTGACTCAGCACACTACTTGAACTGCCTAACTTATCTACATACAACTGTTTAACATTCACAAACTCTGCATTTTGCCCAAGCTGTTGATGTGTTTCAGACAACTTCCTATACAGCAAGTGATTACATTCTTAACCAGCCTTAACCGCTTCATTTTTGTGATGGGGATGCGGTGTTTTCTGTGAAATACGAACTGATTTCTTGTGTTCTACTTACAAGAACTTCAGGGTTTAAAGGATTAATTCAGCATATTAAGAATTTGGTATAAGTACTCTTTATAATAATGAAAATAAGTTCATAAATAATCCATTATGAGAGTAAAATTTGGTGATCATAAAAACCTAGTGGCGAACATTTCAGTCTATTATGTGGGAGTAACAAAATGTACAGCAAGCAAATATGCTTATCCAAGAACAGCAAGCAATCCAACTAGAAAACCAAAGGATTCCATTTGAGACTCATTTTCTTCTCTCTTGATAATTTCATATTACTAAAGAATGATTAATAGTCTGTAAAGAGTGTGTAATTATACATCAGTTTGTTTTACCACTATTAGAAGCATCAAATGGCTGAGCATGCAACATGTGCGGGAGGAAAGCAAGGTTTCTGAAATGCATGCAAAATTTTAGTCTCAAAATCCGAAGAAGACCTTCTGTAAAACTTAGGTAAATGGGAGAACAAAATCAAAATAGAGCTTAAAGTATGTGTAGGTGGGGTGGGTACTTGATTTGTATGGATGAGGACAGGGTTCAATGGTATTATCTGTTGTAAACATGGTAATGAACTCTTGAGTCCATGGATGTAAAGTGTTTGTTGCACAATTAAGCAGACATTTGGACTCTGTTGCAGAGAATTAGTCAATATTATAGTTATTTGGCATGTACTGCACCCAGGGCTAAATGTTATGGGAAGAAGCAATAGAATAACACATGTTCATACATGGTCAGAGTGTCCCAATGTCTACCTTACATCAGGCATACTTCATTTCTGATGGCAGATGCAAATGAGCTTCATGTTAGAACGTAGGAACAATGACTGTACTTTCAGAAAGAATCTGAAGACAAATGCCTTAGAAGATAAATCAATGAATAAATATACTTGCTGGTATAACTACTGTTCATGTTCATGTCATTTATTTTTCTGTAAATCTTTTTACAAGATATGGAAATAGTCATATTAATAACAATAAAAGAAACACAACAAATATAGAGTAATCATCATCATCATCATATGTCTGTCATGGAGTTAGGCCACTTGCTGATCCGTTCCGGTCTCACGTATCTAGAAGTCTCTTCAGAGGTCTGTCACGAGGCATTCTGTTTACATGTTGTATCCATTTCCTCTTGTATTCCAGTAGTTTATCTAGAACCGGTGTTATTTCTAATTCTTTTGCAATGTGTGAATTTGTTTTGTAATCTGCCCAAGTGTATCCTGCTGTTCTTCTCATATATTTCATCTCT
>Ga0123354_10019076_pt1 | contig 10772 bp, 9 predicted proteins | sample TergutLab28metaG_2_FD_97872 | JGI IMG/M metagenome (GOLD analysis project Ga0123354, IMG submission 97872) | Labiotermes labralis P4 segment gut microbial communities from Petit-Saut dam, French Guiana - Lab288 P4 | ecosystem: Host-associated > Arthropoda: Insects > Digestive system > Gut ... | reverse complement strand
TTTTAAAACCCCAAAAAAATTTTTTGGGGGGCTTGGAAAAAAATCTCCCATTATTTTTTGAAAAAAAAGTTTTGGGGGTGTAAAAAATGGGTGTGGGTGGGGGGGGGGGGGGGGGGAGGTGTATGAAAGCATATGAAGGGGAAGGATTCAACACACAATTTTGACTAACATTCAGGTATTCCTGTAGAAGTGGAAGAAATCCAACCATGTGGTGGTGGTCATGGGTGACAGTGGTAATGATGTTGGTATATCACTGAATGTCAAGTTCTCATTGTATTTCTGTTCTGAAATTATGCCTAGAAGTTTTTTATCTCTTGGCAGTGCATCTGCAACCTTGGCGTAAACTAAATCCATTGGATAGTACTTTTGGTTTGTGATCGTAAATGTTTAATTTCATGGCTAGCTTTGTATTTGCGAGTATTTTTGTTAACATCTTTGTATGTCTTGGTTTTGAAGAGGACTTCTTTGACATTCAGTATGGTCCTGCTGCAAATACTGAAAATTTTTGCTTTTGGTAGGCTTAAATTTGTGACAAGCCATGTGATTGGTCCAGACACATTTACAGTAAAATTCTATTAATCTGACTCGCACCAGACAGGGCAGGTTCCAAATTGTTGATTATTCCAGATTGTCAGACAAATATATATATATATATACTGACCTAAGTTCTTACAGGTAATTTTTTTGTTACTGCCCCTCTACTTGAGCTGTACAACTAATCACAGGAAGTATTTCATTTGGATATCTCTTCATCCGCTCATTCAGGTTCATCAGGTTCCTCTACTGTTTGAAAGAAGTCATCCCATTGTGTATTGATTCTATATATTCACTTTATTATATATATTTCAGTCAACACAACTATATAATAAAAGCATAGGTTAAAGCAACATGTTTCGACTTAAAAAGTCATTGTCAGGCTAAGCTAAGAACCATGAAGTTCTTTACAATGTGTCTGTACACATTTGGGATCCCAGATGGCTCACAATGTGTGCTGTGATTTGTACCATGTACATAACATAACTTATATCTATTATACTATTGTACTTATATTGGGGTCAAGTATGTGACGTGTGTTAGCGTGCTATTTCCTTGGGCCAATCAGCGAACAATGGCCCAAGGGAATAGCACGTTAACACACGTCACATACTTGACCCCAATATAAGTACAATAGTATAATAGATATAAGTTATGTTATATACATGGTACGATCACAGCACACATTGTGAGCCGTCTGGGATCTCAAATGCGCACAGACACATTGTAAAGAACTTCATGGTTCTTAGCTTAGGCTGACGATGACTTTTTAAGTCAAAACATGTCCCCTTAACCTATGCTTTTATTATATAGTTGTGTTGACTGAAATATATATAATAAAGTGAATATATTCCTCTACCATGTTTTCTGGAGACCTCATAGTTGAAGTGGATGGAGCGGGCAAGGGGGTCAGGAAATACCGCAATGGTTGATGTGCAGACACTCTTGGAGGCCTCTTCGAACCTCTTTGAATATGTCCCTGAGATCTGCCTGTTTCATTGATGAAGTTTTTCCTGACAAAAAGCAGAACTTCTGGTTTTGGGACTACTCTCCTCAAGTGCATAGTTATCGGAATTTCCAAATTATAAGACATAGAATTAATGGAATTTTGCTGTATTTAAATGTTTTATTGCACATTATTTGTGTGTGTGCGTGCGTGCTTCAAGTCTTGAGTGAAGAAACATTTTCGTCCTGATTTTTAAATTTTTACATTGTATTTAATTTTAATTCTAGGAGAAAACAGGATCAAGTAGCTCTAGTTCTCTGGTAGAGGATGGTATGGTGGTTGGTCTAGGAGTGGGTTCACGTTTTCTTACTAGAATGCAGGACAGAATCATAATATAGTGATGACAAATAAGTCCTTTGAATTGTGGCAAAGATCACGTGGGGAGGACCAAGAAGCTCAAATCATACTCGTGATTTAACAACAGGTTAAGTTTGTAAAATAATTGCTTTGATTCACTGTGGAATTTCAAGACAGAAACCACATGGGAGTTGTAGGCATGGATGTAAGGATCACATTCAAGCTAATCTTAGGAGAAATAGTTTAGTGATTGGTTATAGAATGGACTGAGGTTCAATCCCAGCAGGGAGAAGGAGTTTTCTTTTTACCACCATGTCCATTCCAGCTGTGATGTCTGTCCAGGCTCATAATCTTTGGGTACTAGGAGCTCTCCCTGGAGATAAAGCAGCTGGGGGTGCAAAGCTGATTACAGACATCCTCATGCTGATGTCAAGAATGTGTGGGACTGTACCTCCATTCTTTGTTTTTGTAATGTTATGTTTAGTTAAGCATAAAGACAGTTCTTTAGACAAATAAGGTGTGAAGATGACAATATTCAAGTGGCAAGAAATTTTTCTCATGAGCTATAAACGTTTGATGGTAGACTCCATGTCGTGGAGTTTGTTTCTTATCTTTTCAGTTAGGTTTTCAAACGCATTGTGTAACAGCACTTGCATTTTGTTTCTTTAAATTTCTGATGATACATTTGTTAGCCATATGAAATGTGTGAGAATATGATATGTTAAAATTAATTTACCTGTCAGTGATTTGGCTTCATAAATAACAACTGCTGAGGTTTTATAGTACTATATTTCTCCAAATGTAATGTATTTTTTCTGCACAAGCCCCTCCCCCATGTTCATTTTATTCACACACCTGGAAATTATTTGACCAGAAGCTGCTATTGGAAATATTATATATTGAAATGAACAGTCCGTTTTTAGGATGTGTTTAGAGAAGAAGTGTGTGAATTATGTATGAACCAGTATTATTGTGTTTAACAGCCAGAAATTAATTATAGGTCCTACAAAAATATCTGTCATTAACAGTATGTGAATATATTTCTTTCAGTATTAGGGACTGATTATAATCAGTCCCTAAACTTCAAATAATTATTTGAAGTTTGTAGCTTTGGCCAGAATACACACATGTGTGTGTGTGTTCTGCCCTTTATATGTAAGCCACAGTAACATTAGGCAGATAGTGGTGGATATTTTGAGAGCTGCTTCACTAATTAAGGCTTAACTTGTTGAAGAGAATTCACAGGGTCAAGGAACAGTTCCACTAGGAAAATGGGGGCTACTTCTGATCATTGCTGGCTCTATTGGCATAGTGTGCGTCTTTGTGGTGGTGGTCTATAGCCTCTTTAGCTTCTGGAATCAGAATCGCCGACGCCAACGCCAAATACCGTATCGCTCTGAAGATTCAATTGAAGCGCCAGATCATCCCATACTGGGTGGAGTATCATTAAGGGACATGATTGAAATGACCACAAGTGGTTCTGGTTCAGGTGAGATTTTGTTTTCACCATAGATTTCACTGATTTATTCTCAGCACATTGTGATCACTGTTAGGTATGTGTAGTCTCTATTGATCCTTAGTTGTGTCTAGTGCTGTAATAATACACTTCAGCCTAAAGGACCTCATCATACTCATCATAAGACCAGTAGCTCATTATAAAAGATGTGATGTGATGAGTAGTAATATTGAGGTAAAAAAATGAAGGTTAAATCAAATCAAACTTATTAGTTGAGTTTCACGTACAGATCTGTTGCTGTAACTGGTAACACAGGTTTTTTGCTAGTACATATCATTATTTTTGTAACTAATTACAAAAGTTTTCCTATACTATTTAATATGTTCTGACAGGTTCTAATCTCATCGGAGTATAAATGGCGAAGGAAATATTCTAATGCTCTTTATGTGAATGAGTCACACCCTGGTTGCCATGGCAACCATTGTTCCCAACTTTCTCTTAGATAGATTGCCCTTGGTGAAGAGTTTTTACAATTGATATGGAATGTATTTGGTGAGACAGTGACTGACTGTAAAGCATATAGTATGACATAGCACAGCCAGCTGGCCACGCTCTGATACGTGCATCACATAACTAAGTGTAGTTGTAGAATCTGAAGGCCATTTACTTCCTCAGTGTACTAGTGTGGAAGATGGAGAACCAATACCATCCAAACACCTGATCTCCCAAAGATCCCTTTTAATATTATTATTAATTATGAATTTTAAATCACCTTCCATTCATAAATGTCTGATGATTGTACTTTTGCAGGCTTTCTCTATGGTGTAATTAATTGATTGTGTTATTTTGTGTTGCACAAATCTTATGCTTGACACCTGACAAATTACTTACACTGTGATTTTCTTAATTCATATAGAAGGAATTATGAAAATGACATTCCCAAATGTAAATGTTATATACAGTAACACATTTTATATTTCTGTTGAAGTGTGTAAAACTATTGCATTGTGTGGACGTGGTGCAGTACTGTATATAATACACATACAGTATAAAAATATAAAATAAATATACTCTGCTAATTGTAATTTAATTGTAATTTAACCGTAATTTACTACAACATCAGTTTTAATCATATGTGAGACCTGTATTACATAAGCTGAACCAAACGCTGCATATGTCATAGAGGACTCCATGTGGATGGCCTGTTAAATCAGGTCAAAACCTGTTGGAGAACTAACCAACAATAAATAGTATAGTGCAACAAGTTGGTATTGAATTTTGTGAATGTAATATAGTTGTACAGGAAATGTGTAATGTTAAATGATGTAGACTGTTAATTTGTGCTGTCCAGTTTGATTGCTGTTGTTTGGTTACTAGAGGCCCACTTGGTTGGACCTTACCCTTGGCACAGTGTCAACTATTCCTGGAAGTATTAAAGTGTGAAGTAAACATCTCAAGGCCAAATGCTGTGTCTCCGCACCCCACGTGTGCCTTTTACAGCTTGGCATGTGGGCATTTTTATGTACTCTGCAAGGAAATTAGCATATCATACAAATGTGGATTTATTGTAGAGCAGTAGTGTCATGTTAAGTTGTTGTTTTACCGTATATCCTAGGCCTGCCACTGCTGGTACAGCGAAGTATTGCAAGACAGATACAGCTGGTTGAAATTATTGGCAAAGGGAGGTTTGGAGAGGTGTGGCGAGGGAGGTGGCGAGGAGAAAATGTGGCCGTGAAGATATTCTCGTCTCGAGAAGAACGTTCCTGGTTTCGAGAAGCAGAAATTTACCAAACAGTAATGCTGCGTCATAACAACATTCTTGGATTTATTGCAGCTGATAACAAAGGTGGGTGATTGTATGTATGTGGCATCAAAAATCAGAATAGGTTTCTTACTTAGTCGGCAGTTAAATTGCCGTGTTGTGTGTTAGTGTGTACTGTATTTACCTGAGTATCAGAATCTGCATATAAGATGACCCCCACTTCACAATATTTAATTTTCAAGAAAGTACTTGGCAGAACATCCTTAACTTTATGCTTGATTATAGGGTAACTCCAGTTTTTCAGATAATGAATTAGGAATTGTGAAATGAGTAAATGGAATGTTTTGTTCAAGTTGCATTAAATGCTTTATAACCATTTCTTGTATAATGTTGGAATAGGAATTTGTAGTAGCTGGTTGAAAATATTTTCTCGTTCTTGTTTCATATATTTTCTGTAATAATACCTTTAAAATGGCCTCATTATTGTTACAAGCAAGGAACAGTAAGTGGAATGTTGATATATGTAATTATTAGTCTTGACGGCTTTGATTCTTACAGATAATGGTACATGGACACAGCTATGGCTGATAACAGACTACCATGAGAATGGCTCTCTCTTTGATTACCTAAATAGAAGTACTGTTGACACTAGGGGCATGATTCACATGACGCTGTCAATTGCCACTGGCCTAGCACACCTTCATATGGAGATTGTAGGCACTCAAGGTGAGCTAAATAGGAACAGATGTGACTGTCTCCTGTCCTTTGATGTTGGAACCAAGAGGTTCAAAACATAATTCAACAACCTCCTGTTGAAAATTTTATGTACTCAGCTCAATCCAGACCATTTTACCACAGGTGATTTTCCTAAGGTATGTACTAATATTTCCACTCATTGCAGTCTAGGTGTAAGCTTGACATGAAATTTTTCCTCTTTTCACAAGGATTGAGTAAAGCAAAGCATATTTTGTTGTCTTTGCATCTATTTCTTTGTCTTATGTACCTTTTTCCATTGCAGCTATATACACATCATGTTATGGATCCTCTACTGTGGCTTTTGAAGCGTACTTTTGTTCCTTAAAAATAATAAAATTGGACTTGTGAGATAATGGTGCTGTTTGTACATACACATATACACATGTGTACATGTTGCTTTGAACTTTTGAACATATGTCCGGTTCTAAGGAAAAAAAATTCTTTGTTGATTATGATTCAGGTCTATGACCACTTGTATATGAGTACATCATGCTAACCCAAAGGATAAATTGTATTTTATATTTATGTGACCTAAATTTGACACCAACGAGCAACAGGTATAGGAGTGGAAGTGTACACATTGGAATGTAAACTTTGTAAGTTCCGCATGGAACTCTCTGTTGCTAAATGATGTCTCCAAGAGATTTTCCAACCAACACTTTGTATTCATTTCCTGTTTTTCTTTTCCATGCTCATTGTTCAAAGTACTGCATCTTTTCATAGGTGGCTCTTCTTCTGTCATAAGGTGAATGTAATACAGTTTTACAAAACCTGATCCTCTGTATCTGTTAGAATAAATTAATCTCTGTTTCTGGACGATGACAACAACAACAACAACAGTAACAGCAGAACTTCAAGGTAGTTTGACTAGAAATGGTGTTGTTGCAGTTGTTGACATCTTCATCGTTATCTTCGTCTAGGGATAGACAGTAACTAGCTGTAATGGATTGTCTAGGAATAGAGATTAGCTATCTCTAATGTATCATTGTTATCCAGGGATAGCATCAGCTAGGTGTGATAGGTCATTTTTATCTCATAATAAAGATTAGGTAGCTCTAATAAACCATTGTTCTCAGAAGATAGGGTTTACCTAGCTCTAATGAATCCTTGATTTTCAGGGATAGGAATTAGCTGTAGTAGATGGTTTTTGTCTGAGAATAGAAATCAGCCTGCTAGAGGGGATCCATGGGAATAGGTTTTATATTATATTTATATTTTACCTGATAATGGAAGTAGTGTTAACTTCCAAAATATGTATGCTAGATGTACCTCATACAGTGGACAGTGTCCAGCATAATATTGAATTAACCACTGTCACAAAATTTAGTACCAGCATTGAGTTGTCTTTGTCCACAGGAAAACCTGCTATAGCTCATAGGGACCTGAAGTCAAAAAATATTTTAGTGAAATCAAACACTACGTGTGCCATTGGAGATTTGGGTCTAGCTGTGAGGCACGATGTGGCAACAGACACAGTAGACATTCCACTTAACAATCGTGTTGGCACGAAGCGGTACATGGCTCCAGAGGTAAGCCTGTCTATGTTTAATATTGCCAAGGAAACTTAAGCTTCCATTCATCATTAAATTTGAACTTGAATTTAAATTTGCTCTCCTGATTGAGGTTTATTGTGGTTTTCCTCAGTTCCTCCAGGAAAATTTGAACTTTTTTTTCTCATTTAATTGTTTTTTGTAGAACACTGAATGCTTTTTCCTTCCAAGGGTCAGTGTTCATTGTGTCATGTCAATGGGTGTAGGTTGACTGGCAGAAGATGTAAAGTGATCTGAAGAGAAGGCATCCTGTCTGTCTTGTAGTATATACTGCCAGAAGAAAACTATAATTTTATTGACTGGTGTACAGTTTGCAGTATTTAGCATATGCATATTGTAGTTTGTCACATACAGTTCTCATTTCCCATAATCAGTCATTTTATTTATCTTCTTTGGTTCAGTTGTGTCATCATTGAAATATAGCAATCTCAATATTTGTAAAAAGCTCTCTTGTTTCATTTTATTGTCATGAAAGGCTATAGATGTCTGTTCTAGTGTGCCTGTCTAGTAACACGTAATTACATTTCCTTAATAGTCATGGTAGGTATTGAAGAGTGTTGATTGTGTCCAAGTGTTTCTGTGTCTCTCCCACTGACTCTTGCCCAATTTTTTTACAAAAAAAGAGCATATGAATGTTTACAAAGGTAGTGTTTAGGGATATGAGCTGCCTTGTTTTGTTGTAAGCCACTAGTACCCACTGTATTTGTGTAGGTACCAAAAGCTCAAGACTGCATGCTGGCAGTCTGTTATGTGTAGGCTGCATTTGCAAGGTCTTCATCTTTGTTTCTTATATGAAGAAATATATTTACCTTCAGATAACCGAGTGTCAGGATCAGTATCTAATATCAGTTCTTATGCTGTGTGTTGCTCTTTAAGTTGCCTACTCAAACTCATCCTGATGCATTGCACTTGGAAGGAACAAAGTGACCTGTGTTGCATATCTGGCACTTTGAAATTAGTAACTGTGCTTTGTTCATGGCTTTGTAAAGGTAAATCAGTCCTATTACAGGCCTGAGGTGCCCAGAGTGTTCCAGGAAGTTAAGGTTCCCAGATTACATGACATTGGCCCAGGATGGTGGTAAGGTTGTCAGCCTTACGCACTGGCCGCCTTCACCCCCAGGAAATACTCCTGGTACTCATTTCTATTAGAGGCTGAGTTGACCCCGGGGCCATAGTGCGATCGGAAGGATTATGTCAATAAAAAATTCCAATGACACCATATGGAATCGAACCAATGACCTTCTGATTTGTAGCACAGCACCTTAACCACTGTGCTACTGTGGCCCCGTTCATGGTTTTGTACAGTATTACATTCTGCTGAGTCAAGAAATAAGCAACTACTGCTTCTTCTGAGCCATGGCAGCACAAGACAATGATTTGTTCTGTTGATCAATGTTGTTTGCTTTACTTTACATTCTACCCTCCTGACTTTCCCTCTTCCTGTACCTGTTCCCTTGATCTAGAAATTAGTATTGTGTTGAATGTCTGACTTTGCAAGGTTTATCCTAAATTTGCTTTTGGTCTGTCTGTTATAAATTATGGTTCAAGCTATGTAGGTTTGGGTACCAGGGTCCATTTGGTGTTTTGTCAATTTTTTTTTAGGTTGCTCTTTAGTTTCCTGCAATATCTGCAAGTTTTTTATTTTGTACATTTTTGTAAACATATGAAGCTATTCCTTGCATTGTTTGATCAGCTCATTGTGGGGCACATTATGTGGTGGTATATGTATACATATGTGTAGACAGATGGAGGTGCAGGATGCATGTTTAGACAAATGCACTGCAGAGAGAGAAACTGAATTACTGGGTGGAAGAGGGACATTACCAGGAAGTTATAATTTAAAAAAAATTGCACGTAAATCCATACAATTAAAAACAGTGGAATTAAGTATTCATTGAAATTGTTTTTTGATTCTTCATTCTTAACTTCAACGACAAAAAACTAATAACAGTAAATAGCATATTACCCTATGTACTTCTAACAATTTTAAAAATTATGGAAACAGCTATCAAAATATATGTATTTTATAGCAGACTCTGGCACATTGATTTGCTGTTAAAATCCTACGCTTAGCTCTTGGACAGCACAGAAAAAGCAATTGATGCACTACTGAAGACATACCATGTACTGTACTGTGTGTACTGAGATTTGTAGCCTATTTTTGTAATGAGTGTGATATAAACTGTTGTGTGTTTCTTCTTACATGGGTTTGTGCCTCTATTCTTAAGATTATGCTATTTTGGAATTTTTAGCTTAAAAAAAAACTGAGATGTTACATATAATGTGACCAGTTTAAAAACTGGGCATTTAAACAGAATATTGCCAAGGTCATTTGTGTATGAGTTGAATTGAGGGGCCATATGGTAACATTTAAATTAGTTTAATAATTGTAACTTTGTAAATATGCGTGAAATCTAAATATAGTTTATAATGTAAACCTTTAACATCTCATGTTGTTCTGCATAGTGTTACTGATAATAAAGAACTTTATGCTTGAAAAATGTTGGGTTTGAATAAAAAAGGTCATTTTATGAACATCATTTTGATGCTCATTGTTTCAATAAATCATTCCCTGTACAGGCATATTACAGGCTTATAGGGTTCCAGGAGGTTGAGGTTCCCAGATTTTGAGACAGTTGAAACATGAAGGTGGTAATGTTGTTAGCTGTATGAATCAGCTGCCTTTACTCCCCAGAAAATGTTTCTGGTACTAATTTTTTTTTAGAGGCTGAGTTCACCCTAGGGCCATAGTGCGGCTGGAAGGATTATGTCAATGAAAAATTCGACTGATGCCATCGGTAATTGAACCTGTGATCTTCTGGGTTGTAGCACAGTGCCTCAACCAAATGTGCCACAATATACCCCCAGTGTTTAAATAAATTAGTTTTATACATTGGTAAAATTCAAAACAAGAAAATCTATTAACTATTTTTGTTTGAGCAGTTACAAGGTCTTTTTTATGTTTTTTGCATTGTGCATTGTAATATAATTACAGTACAGTTACAATGTATTATGCACAGCACTAGGCTTTACTTGTAGGTTTTAATATTACTGCAGTAACATAATAACCTCATAACTTTCTGTTGACCATTCCCATAACCAGATGTCCTGGGAGCGTACTCTGGTGTGCATGCCCGTCTTCTTACCTTCATTTTGTTGTGCAGGTGCTTGAGGATCTTATCAACATCAACCACTTTGATTCTTTTAAAAGGGCAGATGTTTATGCTCTTGGTCTCATATTTTGGGAGATTGCAAGGAGGTGTAATGTTGGTGGTATCTATGATGATTACCAGCTTCCATTCTATGACATGGTCCAGTCTGACCCAACGATTGAAGAAATGAGGAAGGTGGTGTGTTTGGACCGACAGCGGCCATCTATTCCTAACCGTTGGCAGTCCAATGAGGTTTGTC
>Ga0123354_10019074_pt1 | contig 10773 bp, 4 predicted proteins | sample TergutLab28metaG_2_FD_97872 | JGI IMG/M metagenome (GOLD analysis project Ga0123354, IMG submission 97872) | Labiotermes labralis P4 segment gut microbial communities from Petit-Saut dam, French Guiana - Lab288 P4 | ecosystem: Host-associated > Arthropoda: Insects > Digestive system > Gut ... | reverse complement strand
CCCCCCCCCCCCCCCCCGGGAAATGCTCCTGGCACTCATTTCCGTTAGAGGCTGAGTAGACCCCAGGACCATAGTGTGATCGGAAGGATTATCTGGAATCGAACCAGCGACCTTCCGATTTGTAGCACAGCACCTTAACCACTGTGTCTCCCACGCGTGAAAGTAGAAGAATCGAATTAATTCTTTTTGGCTATTTACCTGTTAATGAACTTCCCTGCTTGCTGTTGAATGATTTAGAACGTCCACTGTCAGTATACGGATAAAAATGTATAGAACTACATTCTAAAACATCGCCGTTTTATGTATTTGACCTCGTTAATTTAATATACTGAAAGTGTAAGTTGCTAAGTTACGTAGCGTCTGCGACACGTGAGTGCGGAAGAGGTATTGATGGAATTAAACTGACAGGTGAAAACTCAAGTTCTCGGAGAAAACCCTGTCTGAATGCCACTTGGTCCACCGCAGACCCAACTTGGACTAGCCTGGGATTGATTGAACCCTGGCCATTGCGGTGAGAGGTCGGCGAATAACTGACTGGTTCATGGCACGGCCTTCAAAGTGACAGAATATCACTGAAAACTAAAACGATGACGGTAATTTTTAAATTCCCAAAACTTCGGTAAGTAATGGTGATTCTCTACATCATGTCTCTAAATTTTAAGTGCGGAAATGGATTAGAAACAATCCGAGCGCCAAGTTAAGTACGTCTGTAGAGGTTCCGTGTTTAAGTAATAAAATTCTTAATGTTGATTTGGTGCTTACGTGGTTTTCCTTTTAAGAGGCTCATTTTATTGCATTTTAGCATGTGTTGTTGAGTCAGTAAGATACAAATTCAGACATAGGAACTTGTAGCGCATTTTTTAATGATCAACACTATGTGTATTCGTTGCGAGGTGAACCAGAGAATTCATTTAAGATTTCTGTGTTTTTTTAATCCCTGCCAGGAAGATGCAGGTGTAGTACTGCGACCTGGAAGTACCTCAGGATACCAAATTCATCATTCATATCTGTCCGTCTGTGTAGGATATATAACCTGTACAATTAATAAAGACTTATTGAATAGTATAAAAGTGGCTGGGCATATTATGAAGTGATGAGCTTTACAAGGATGTGAATTCCTTCACCCACTAAACGTCTGTAAAATGCGAAAATGAGCTTTGGATAAGCAGGTGGGCTAGTTTTCGTTTAAGGAGGAATTTTTTGGTATTTAAATCCATTTACAGGATCGGTGAGACCAAAATGACATACACAAATAATATACACGTCCCCAGAGTTTGATTTTAATGTGATTCTGTTTTTTGTTTTTCTGCGCAGAAGAATTATTCACTGATGTTTTAAATTCATTTTTCAGGTAGTTGAATAAGAAAGAGCCAAATGCGTGCTACTTTTTTCACATTTTACCTCCATGAGAGTGACTTTTATAGTGGATTCTAACTAACAAACTAACCAGCAAACCAATCAATCAATCAATCAACCAACCAACCAGCTAACCACCCTCGATTTAGATAAATTCCAGAATTCCATTTTTGGAACATGTTATGAGTCAGATACTATACGTGGAAACTTACAGTGTTGTAACAACAGTAAACCTTGCATCCACTCCCAGCATTCTTTTAAGTTTTTCCAGTAGAGGAAATAACCTTCAGACGTTCGCAGAGACATCGTCCGTAGAGGGATATAATACAACTGTTGGTCGATTTACGCCGTTCGTCTTGCACATTTTTCGAAACCAGCACCCCTTCTTTAAGTTCCATAAACGTGGAACCATACCTGAATGCTTGTTCATCGCAGAAACCAAATTGATGCACTTGGCTTTAGAAATTTTGGTATGTTTATAAAATAACTCCGGCACTTCAGAATTCAGCAACAAACAGCAGAAGTCACTGTTGGCAGAGAGATCGTCGGTAAAAATGCCATGTCTTAAAACAAGATCATAGCAAGGTGCAGACACAGATAATTAGACAAACAGATACATAAACCAGCAGTTTGATGATGATGAAGTTACCATAGACGCAGAATTTAAAGTAGGCCTTACTAATGTAAGCGTACTGTTACCCGTCTGGCATTTCACCACTACGAGTAAGATTGCCACTCAACCCGACCGTGCACCTGCTGAATTAGCATTAGCGTACCTCATTCTGTAGGACATACTCTATTTTAATGCATGCATGAAAAGAGTGAAATATAAAAACACATTTTTTGTGTTCTTTTATATGGGTATGTAGCTCGCTTTCTTCGTAGCTCCAAGAGAAGAGCGTAGATTGAGTGTATTTTACAAGGCGTTAAGGAAACGTTTGGTTCCGAAAAGAGACACGTGATCATGAAGAGAAGAAAGATGCGTAATAAAGTTCCTTGTAATTTGTACTCTACATCAAATTGGAGTCCGAAATCGTGAATGGAAAAGACCACTTGCGAGACCTGAGCGTAGATGGGAGGGTGATATTTAAAAAAAAGGGTGTCAGGGTGTACTGTATTTTTGTTTAGTGAGAGACAATATCTGTTGTGGCCAGTGACGTATTTCGTGTATCTGATGTTCAGTGAGATTGGCATAGCCATGTCGTGAAACTCTCATTGACTGATTTGATTCTAATACGTGTTTCATCACAGTACAAGTAATTATTTTACAGTAACGTCTGTTTTTGAAGAAGCAAGCCTGAAGAGGGGGACCGATCCTGTCCGCGACACGTAGTAGTGTGTTAAATTTTAATACATACTATGGAAAAAGTACGTAAAGTAAATGAATTCAGATGCCATGCATCATCGTCAGAACCCTATAGAAAAATGCCTTGTCGGATGGCATCGTCTCGGAAAGTGCAACAGTGCATTCAGAACAAAAGATCAGGGAAGGTATCAGACAGTCGTCTTCAGCACTCTGTTGAAATATCTTCGTGAATCGTTCTATACACCGATCTCAAATAACATGAAGAACCAGACACCAGGAGTGTCTGAAGCCACCGAATAAGCAGCCAATAACAACCGTATTAACTATCATGAATGCGAATACAAGCACAAGTACTAGTAGTATGGGCGCACCTTAAGAAGGGCACAGATAGGTCTTAACGTAGATAGTGACATAGTCAGCAGATTATCTGAGGCCACGTGGCTCAGTCTTAGGAGATTCTTGCAGCGTTGAACTTAAGTTCCGGCCAGAGAGCCGTGCCGAAAATTATCCACTATAATTTAAAATTCCATGAATACACGTACAAAATCCAGACAGTGCAAGCATTGTCGACCACTTCGGAAAGAAAATTCGCTGTGGACATGCTGAGACGAGCTGGCAAGAGCAGCAGGAACAAACACACAGGAGCTGTTGGAGATAGTCTTTCAAACGAAGAAAACTTCTTTTATATACTTCGTACGTTGCGTTTTATGCGTGTTTTTAATGTGGTGAATGAATTACGACCACTGTACAGTTGATGCATTTTTTTCTTGTTGAAATTTGATAGGAATTGCAAAGTGGGAAGTGAGATTTTGGCTTACTGTACGAGAAGGAAGTACTTTTGAACTTCGGGAATGAAGCGGTAACGACCGACGACCCAGAAGTAAAAATTGGATCTGTTTTTATTCCGCAACGGTCTACACATTCTTTTGTATGATGGATCTGTGTCCGGAAGTTAGCATCCCATTACGAGACACAGTAGTAGGAAATACCTTGAGGGGGTCCACCCTGCCAAGTTACTGTATTTAATATTTTGCTATCATGTTCATGGCATGATGACCATACGGAGATTAAATGTTGTTTTGGCGCTGGTACGTGTCGTACCACTTGGTCCTTGGGCTGTATGAATTCTTCGTTACGAATTCACAAGGTGTTAAATGTGAATATATACCAGTGATTTTCCTTTACTTTCGTTTAACGTATCAGACATTCTAATCAGAAAATAAATATTTGCATTCGATGTTCAATGATAGATAAAGTCGTCACAGCGCTAAACTATTTGGCTGTGAAGACGGATGTTGATGTGGATGTAAATTTGTACGCATTCTAAACTTGGGTATTAGATGATCTGAGGAGTTCTCTTCACTTCCAGCTGCTATGGTATAAAATACTTCTGTTTAGTTAACCGTTTCGGTGTACATATAGTGGCTCGTGATTTTTCGGCATTGTAATTGTGTGGTTTTACCTCCGAGATTACGCACCGTCAGTTGCCTTGCTTATCTACATGCATACACAGACACATACATTCATACATTATATATTCCATTAATTCAGAATTTTGTCAAAGTAACAATAGGTTGTGAAATAAGTCATAAATGTATAAAATATACAGTACTAGTAAAGGTAAAGCAGTCCTTTACAGGCCTGGAGTGGTCCAGATGGTTCCAGAAAGTTAAGGTTCCCAGATTACATGAGACCGGCACAGGATGGTGGTAAGGTTGTCAGCCTTACGCACCGGCCGCCTTTACCCCCAGGAAATGGTCCTGGTACTCATTTCTGTTAGAGGATGAGTCGACCCCAGGGCCATAGTGCGATCGGAAGGATTATGTCAATAAAAAATTCCAATGACACCATCTGGAATCGAACCAGCAACTTTCCTATTTGTAGCACAGCACCTTAACCACTGTGCCACTGCCTTCCCCTACAGTACTAGTACGGTACAAAAATATTATGATTATTTTACATGCTGTATTCAATTGTTACACTAACTCCATTACATACAGGCGATTAGATTCACGAGTCATGCTGGGATTCTAAGAATTCATTAACAGAGAGAAATGATTGTGTATTTAAGTGTCTTCTTAATGCTACTTTGAATTGAGCCTTACAGTCGTATTAATATAAGGTAAACAGTTGGAAATGTCGATGCCAGCATAGTGCATACTATTTCGAAAACATGCAAGTCTGGCAGTTTATGACGGCAGTGTTCAGTTCTTGTATTTATACTGTGTACAGCTGAATTTGTTCGGAGTATCTCGTGGTGGTTATTTCCAATGAATTTAATTAATGAAAATGTGTATTCGTATTTACGTGGAAGAGGTGAAATACCTAATATCAGATTTGTGTTTGAATTTCTAGGTTTTACACCAATCGTAATTACACCTTTTTTTCGGGGAGGGGGGTAGAGTAAGTCCCCCATATTTCTGCGTGAAGGTTTTGCACCAACCATAATTCTGCCGGTTTTCTTTTGTAGAGTAAGCCGCTTTTTGCTCTAATAGAATTCCCACCCACCCTCAAATTACTCCATACCTCATTACAGATTGAACATAAAGTGCTTAGAGTTTCAGTGTTGCTCATTTGAAACATGACTTAATTGCGTCACATGCTGCACGTGACTTAGAATTCATGCAGTCAATATGTTGTGCCACGTAGTTCGCACGTAAGCGGTATTTCTTACAAGGTTCAGTGGTGGATGTGTTATACATTTCATAGCAATGCCTGTGATCTGTCTTACACAGTATACACACACCTAGCCATGGCCCTCAAAGGAAAAGATTAATGTTGATATCGCATGACACATTTTGTTTTAAATTCGGAAAATCAAATTTAATTATTGGATGTTTGTCAACACCTATTAACGAACAGATTATCAAGTCACTGTTAAGTGCCACTAATATTGCTGCCACTTCGGAAGTTAGTAGGCCAAATATTCGTGTTGATAGCAAACTGAAGCTGTCGAAGTAGATCTGGGCGGTTGAACACCGGCATCACCATTGCGTGCCATTGGACATGATCATCAACCAGTCTGATCATCACCTAAGATGCTTTGAATTTTCGGTTAACCTCCGTCTAACGTGTCGGCTGAAGAACTTCTATTTGTCGACTTTTTAGTATTCCTATATTCAGCAATTTTATGTACCTGGAGGCGAGCTGCACCGTCCACCGTCCACCACCCGTGGTGTGGTAACAAGGGGTCCACTTACCATGGTTCATTTATTGTAATAATGTCCTGTAGCCCGTTAGAGCACAGTAGTAGCTACATTTGTGTACCATCGCTTGTAAAAAGCCTTTCACGAAATTTGCAGCGTAAACAACACTTTTATATTGCCTAGTCGGCATTGTAAGTAGGCTAAGGGTTGGACGATCCGACTTTCGTTTCATGGCAAGGGCAAGAGATGTTTTGCTTTTCCAAAGCGCATAGTCCGCCCTGGGATTCATCCACCCTCCTGTTCGGTGGGTACCGGCTTCCTTCCCGGGGGTAAAGTGGCTGAGGCGATGCCCCCCTCGTGCCGAGTTAAAGAATGGCGGGAGGGGGGATATTCTACTTCCCCTGTATGCCTTTGTGGCGTGGACGGGGAGAACTTTCTATAAGCAGCATTAATAGTCTGGTCTTTGGAAGGCAGACAGTGTGCCTTCTTTGCGATCGACTAAAATTTTAAATAGAGATCTAATTATTTGGGTTTCAGGCTTGAGAGGATAATGTAAATGCTTAGTGAATTTCTGTTCGTCAGCTCATCATCTTGTCTCAAGCAAGCGGGCGACTGTTTTTTTCAAGCCCATTGTGTATCTGTGTGTGTGTGTATGTATGTATGTATGTAACGCACCGTGCATATTTGTACTGTGCGCGCTCTTATAGGCATGTCTGTAGCTCTGTGAGAGGTAGATATCTGCATGTGCAATAACTGAACACAGACACCAGTGCCAGCAAAAGTGCCAAGAACGTTTTGGAATTTGCGCACTTGTGTAGGCCCACTTACCTATATTCTTGGCAGTAATCTTTAGGACTTACAACCCGAGAATTTCAGCACTGTGGAATGCACAGTTACCGTGGGTTGTGCATGTTGTTCCTACTTTATGCTAGTGTAGTAGAAAATTTATTGTTTTTAATTTTTGTCAGCCTAACATATGTGAGCTTGTGTGAAAATTGAGTATGTTGACTAAAGGATTTGTGCAAATTCTGCTGTTTGATAAGGATATTGGCAACAAAATCGTGAACACTATTATCGACACGTAGACATATATCAAGAGGCGGCTTAACGATGTTAATAGCAGATTAACTCCAGTACATTTGTGCGTAAAACATACAAGTGTGGAAATTCGTTGGTACGATCCATATTAAATTAGGCCTATGATTTTATAAAATGGGTAACAATTACTGTGGATCAATTCTTCTAACAGAAATTACCTTGAAATGTATTAGGTTATTGTCGCCATGGCTGATCATTCAGAAAAGGGTTGGGATCTCAATGGCCTTACAGTTCCAACATGCCTTTTAGAACCCATAACATAGGTCTGTTTGTTTTGGTTCCATGCGCTTGCTCTGAACGACTGCGGACAAAGAAAAATTCTCATCTTCCCAAACATATGAGCCTGGCCTCAACTGTAGTTGTCATTTGTTTGTTAGCTGACTTTTTCGAGAGAGGGTTTCACAAGAATAGCGTAAGAAACTCCTTCCTTATAAAGTATACTTATTTGTGTAATGCCATAGTTTAAACTGCCGACAGACCTCTGGATTGGTTCTTGTCGTTACGTGTAAAGATTAGCTCCACAAACATATTCATTGCGATAGATCTCATTGTGTTTTGAACACCTCCGGTCCTCAAATTCTGGTTAGGTTGGTGTCAAATATGGTAATTTCCATGAGAAGTTAACATGCTGTTTGATATGTTGGTATTCATGCCGTGGCATCAGCATTTAACTTATTCTGTATCGTGTGAACCCCATAAACTCTGTTCTGCCTACCCTCTATCACTGATTGCGTCATCCTGATATAGAGCTTCGTATGCAGCTTGCTGGTCAGTGACTGCTCCCAGTATAAATAATTCAGACTTACTTAGAACGGAACGTCAGGTCGTCAGTACATTGTGTTAGCAGTTCATAGATGGCAGCAAGTATTCAATTAACTGTTCACGACAGAGTTGTATTTTTTAAAGGTGCTTTGTTATTACAGATGTGCTGTAAAACTAACATTTTTATTATTTGCTGGATTTCTTAAAAAGGAACAGCACTAAAATGTTGAAATTACTTGACTATTGTTAAAGTATTGTGATTATATGTTTCTGCCGGTCACAGTGGCCGCGCGATCGAAGGTGTGGGTCTACGACTACCCGCGTACTGGGATTGCAGGTTCGAATCTCGCGGGCGGCATGGATGTATGTCTGTTGTGAGTGTTGTGTGTTGTCAGGTACAGGTCTCTGCGCCGGGCTGATCACTCCTCCGGAGGAGTCCTGCCGAGTGCGGTGTGTCTGAATATGATTGTGAAGCCTCGATAACGAGGGGTCCAGCCCTACTAGGGGCTGTTACTCCATGGAAAATAATTATACATTCTCATTGACCAGTTTGCTACTCTTTGTCGTCACGACAGCGTATAATGATTGCCTTTTGAATGGTGCGTATAGATCGCTTCTGCACTGTAATAACCGGTTTAATGATCGCCTAGCAACTAGACCATAAACGGAAAATGTTGAACACTAGCTGAAATTATGAATGGCGCTGTGTACTCTGACGTCGCTTGAATAGTAGACTTTAGAGAGTATACATGTAGACCTGTGCGGATTAATTAAATACCCGGCCTTACTCTCGTACCATGTTTACTTGAAGATCTGAAGATTCTGTATTTGACATACATTACTTTGTTAGGCAGTTTTTTCTTGTTACAAACACCGTAAGGAACAGTGTACTACCTGCTGCCTGTAGAAAATTTCAGTTTTTGGCAAAAATGTGCTAAAAATTTCACCAACACTGTTACCTACCAAAGTACAAGACAAAGAGAAGACGCGCATTAAGATGATCGGAACTTGGTATAAATATATGCTAGCGGACATTATAGACAGGCACATACACATACTTTTGTTCATGATTATCATACACATATTTGGATGCATGTTTGCACACACACATACGCACACACACACACACCCACCCACACACACACACACACACACACACACACACACATACACACACACACACATACATACATACATACACACATACATATGCACGCACGTACGTAACTATTTAAATACGTACATATGTGTGAAATGAACGTCTCTAATGTTTAGTTAACGTCTGTTACGTTCATTCAGCTTGTGACGAAATTAATACTGTCCACTCGGCTGAAAATTTCTCTGTAATATTTTGCTTTCTTCTGGAATCCAACAAAATCCAAGGCGACTAGGCAGTGGTCGCTTAGGTTGTCGAGAAATAACCGTCCTTTCGTGGAACGGAGGGCTCTATACCACGTTCTCAAGAGCCCACCATCCGCCTCTTCCCTAGGCCGTATGAATCGAGTCTACGTTCCCGTATCGTATCTCTTTAAGACTCATTTTAATTCCATTCTCCCATTTATGCGTAGATGTGCCAGGTTGACTCTTTCCTTCAGATTTTGGGAAGGAAATTCATGGCCATGTCGTACCATATGTCCCACACAAATTAATTAACCGGTAATGTTTTGAGAACTCTGTGTATCTGGCTGTTAATTTGAAATGTCGTCGTGGTCTGGAACTCGTCTATAGGTACTTTAGTCTTAATATGAGTATGACTTTTGACTGCTAAACCACAAATTACGTCTTTGAATTTTTGATCCACATTACCGAAAGGTTCAGTTTCTCGTCGTATATCTTATCACGAGTTGTTTACATTATTTTTTTAAATTTTTGCACTTAGTTTGAACCTCATCTTTCTCTTCCTCTCTTGCTTGTCATTTTATTCTAGGTGACTATAAAAAATCAGTTTTATAGTTGATATAAGTAGTGGCTAAGGATGACCTTTTTTGGAATTGCGCAGATTATTTTAGCTTGTTTTGTTGCCGCTCGATCATTGTGGATTAATACTGCTCCCTGGTGTAAGTTGCAACGCAGCCTGTTCATATTTGATATTTAATAAGACTATACTGTACCACCAGCGGAAAGTGGGACGACCTGCGCAACTCGTTCTGTGTGTGTATGTGATTTTATTGTATTAGCCGTACTAGCAGCCCATAATTAGATTTAACGTGAAAGGAATATCTGAAGGTTAAAATGAAAGTTATGCCAGTATAAATTACGAGCTACAGCTGCCACGTGAAAGATATTGTTGTTATTTTATTTTTTTTTTGCTCCGTTTCATCTTCAGCGCAACTCCAGCCATGTTCTGTTTGTTGCAGAGATGTTATCTAAGTCACGATTTACAGGAAGAATCAAATATTAATAATACTGTAATTAAAGCACTGCAAAAACTTTACGGCAATACAGCACAAGTGAAAACTGGAAACATACTATCCCACCCTTTCAACATTAGTAAAGGACTACGCCAGGGATGTTGCATTTCCCCTACACTTTTAAGATTTACATACGAAAAGCTTTAGAAGAATGGAAACGTAAATCCTCTGGAATGGGTAGTCCTCCAGAAAATACAACATTATATACACTCCAGTTTGCCGATGATCAAGTAGTTTTAGCGGGCGACAAAGAGATTTGGAATATATGACGCGTAAATTAAAAGAAACTTACGAGAAATGGGGTCTGGACATGAATTTGAATAAAACAAAGTACTTATGTATTGGGGAAACTCACAGGAATTTGAAATTAGATACAGACAGCGAGATTGAATTTTGTCAAGAATATAAATGTTTAGGAGTTATTTTTGACACTAGCGGAACAGACGACAAAGAAATAATACAAGAAGTAATACAAGCAAGGAAATGTATAGCATATTTAAACGGGATACTGTGGAGTAAAGACATAAGAAAGGAGAGAAAATTGAACATTTATAATGCATTGATTAAAAGTAGTTTATTGTATGGTTCCGAAACATGGAGACTCACAGAAAATAATAAAAGACGGGTCGAAGCTACAGAGATGGATGCCCTGAGGAGATCCTCTAGAATATCAAGAAAAGAAAGAATTAGAAAT
>Ga0123354_10019072_pt1 | contig 10773 bp, 10 predicted proteins | sample TergutLab28metaG_2_FD_97872 | JGI IMG/M metagenome (GOLD analysis project Ga0123354, IMG submission 97872) | Labiotermes labralis P4 segment gut microbial communities from Petit-Saut dam, French Guiana - Lab288 P4 | ecosystem: Host-associated > Arthropoda: Insects > Digestive system > Gut ... | reverse complement strand
TGGATTGGGCTGGCCCAGGATAGAGACAGGTGGCGGACGCTTGTGAGTGCTGTAATGAACCTTCGGGTTCCGTGAAATGCGGGGAATTTCTTGACTAGCTGCAAACCAGTTAGCTTCTCAAGATGGGCTCTGCACCATGGAGTAAGTAAGTAATTAAGGAGGAGCTTCGAAAGAGCGGTTGCGAAAAGCGGCTATTGGCTCCGTCATGTGTATCCGCCCCTCTGTCCGTATGGAACAGCGCGAATTCCACCAGCGGAATTTTCGTGGTTTTATTATTGGAATATTTAACGAAGTTTGTGGGTCCATTCCGATTTTGGTTAAAATCGGACAAAAATAACGGACGTGTCACATAAATACCTACGAGCATTTAAGACATCTCGCCGTGCTGGCTGTTTGTAACTGATATCCACTATAGGCTGTGAGATACGCGCTGAGGACGAAGATGTACGAAGTTTGTGATGAAAACGTATGAATCGAACGCTATCGATTGCAAATCTTTACCTTTACGGAATAAGTGATTTCTAACTCGAATATGTAGAGTAATCTTTCAACAGAAACGCCTTTGGCCAAGCTGTGGTGCAATATTATTGATAATAATGATGATAAAAATCGCATACAAAAATAACAGCGTCAATAACATTACAATTTTAAAAACTTTTGAAATGAACATTTTGTTAAGTATGTAGATAATACCGTTCCGTTTAATACAATTTGTAAAAGAGAAGGCCAGGTGCTTAGTAAACAATCCAATAAAAATAAACAAACACAGAGCTGTATGCTTTCTTCTGGGTAGTTCCCTGGCGCCTGAATTTTATATGCCGACATTTCAGAACACTGTTCCATCTTCATAGGCAGGTAGGTGCCTATGAAGATGGAACAGACATAGTGTTCCGAAACGTCGGCATATAAAATTCAGACGCTGGGGAATTACCAAGAAGAAAGCATACAACATTCATAACACGAAGAAAGTTTGAAAACAAGAAAACATAGAGATACTGCGCAATAACTTTACAAGGGAATAAAAATAATAATTAATTCAAGTTCATTTCAATTAAATTCAAGATTATTTACGTGCTAAAACAACAGACCGTTGGCCAATTAAGGAACAGCACAAAGCCGCTAAAATACAAGCATCTAAGGCAAAACATATGAAAGTAAAGTGTAAGAGAATATTTTATTTACCATAACGCAACAGTTCTAGTGGGCCAAGGCCTCCTCATTGTCGAGGGTTCAAGATCACACTCAGACACACCACTCTCGGTAGGACTCCTCTAGACGAGTGGTCAGCCTGACGCAGAGACATCTACCTGACAACAAACTACACTCACAAGAGACAACCATGTCCCCGGCGGGATTCGAACCCACAATCCCAGCAACGAGCGGACGCAAACCCACGCCTTAGACTGGGCGACCACTGGAACGGGTGTAAGAGAATATTACAAACAGCAAATATCAAGTGAGACAAAATAAATATTTTAAATAGGAAAATACGAAATTGGAGTAAAATACCTGGTTATTTGACGGATAGAAGGAAATTAATAAACGGAATAAGCAACGAAAAAAAGTATGAACCGTGGGAATGGCAGTAGGTATAGAGTAATAGTTGAATTAAATAGCAATAGTTGATGATAGTACTACTAATAATAATAAGCTTGGGGAAACTATTGACCACGTAACATCAGGATGCCCGATTCTGGCGAAGAATGAGTACTGTATGAGACAAGACGAAGTTGGTGCCCATGTACATTACTCAACATTCAAAGCAGTAAGCATCGAAACGGCAGACAAATGGTGCACACACACACACACACACACACACACACATGCACACACGCACACATGCACGCAGGCACATACACTTTCACAACCAAGCCAATATGAATATGTAAATGTAACAGTGTTTTGGAATCAAGGGTTACACAGATAGAGGAGTTAAGACAAATAGACCAGATATAACAATTTAAAAAAAAAATTATATGTGTACTGATAGACGTGGGAGTAGCAGCGGGCAAGAATGTCGTGCAAAAAAAAACAGAAAAGAGAATAAAATAAAAGTGTTTATTCATACAAATAATACGAATGTGGAACATGATATGTGTGATTATACCGGCAATATTATGAGCCACTGAAATAGTAACAGAAGTTTTTCAAGAAACGTTTGGAAGCCATAGCAGGAAAACATGCCTATATATACTTGGAACGTCGCACATGATGCGAAAAGTAGTGCAGTGTTGAAACTTGAAGCCGGAGCGGTGGGGATCGCCGTTAGTTTAAGAGAAGTACCTGTGAGAAAAGGCCTGTGACAATAGACGAGGTTCTGATGATGATGATAAGGAACTGCAGGAAACAACCACATTGTGCACTGCACACATTCTTCGAAAGTACTATTTTAAAAATACATTCAAAATATAAAATACGTTACATGTACCTTAATTCGTAAATATAGAATATCTACAACATTATATACAAAAGGAACATGGTTTGTTTTAGGTATATAAGTGTAAATACACAGAATAAACACAATGATGATGATGATGATGATAATAGTAATAATGATAACGACCACAACAGTAACAACAACAGCAGCAGCAACAACATGCACAATAACAACAACAACAACAACAACAACGACGACGACGACGACGACGACGACGACGACGACGACGACGACGACAAAAACAACAACAACAACAACGCGAGTGGGCTGTTTTGCCCCACGGCGTGGCCTTTCCTCGGGTTGCGGATGGAGAAGACGGCCACAGATAATCAGCTGGCTACGAACTGGCTGAACACGCAGTCGTGGGTAGCAGACGGCCAGCGTATTCACATGTTTAACCTTAACATTTTCTGTGTTGCTAAATGTTTAGCAAAGCGGGCGGATTTTTTTGGGATATCCGAGGAAACATTTGAAGTCATTCTAGGATATGGACTTGTTAAGTCACAGGCTACGGAGGTAAAGAAGTACAACTTCGGTGCAGAGTATTTGGGAGGCAAACATTAAGACGGACCTTAAAAAGCGAGGACTGGAAGTTGATGGAACAACATGCAGATCGTGCTTAATGGATAGGTTTTTTTTTACTGATGGCACTCGACGTTCAATTTTCGATTTCCGTTCCTGGACTGCTAGCTGTTATAATTTTTCCTTTTGTTGTTTTATTCAACATCAAGGTTAGTTTAGTGGAGATCCATTTAGTAATTACGCACCTTCCAAAATATCAACATGGAGGCGGTGCGAAATGTTACGTACCGAGATTCAGCGTAGATTAATCATTTTCCTACCGGCATTCGTGAAATGTCTATAGTAAGAGCTTTCATTTTGCCAGGGACAATCTTAGTACAGTAGGACTCCACTTATCCGGATTAACTGGGACGGCGAGCCATCCGGATATGCAGAAAATGCGAATAAATTGATTTTTATTTGAAAATAGATTAGTTTGAAGTTCGGCTGTTACTATTCACAGTATGCACCTTTGTCTATACCTTTCGACCACGCCTGATTTGAGGTTTTGTAAGTCATAACCCTATACTGTACTTGATCCGAAAACCGGTAATTTCAAGGCAAGTTTATTTTGTAGATTTCTCGACAAATTTAACCGAACGGCCAAGCCGATTCAGATGACCAGCGCCCGGATAAATGGAATTCCACTGTAGTTTACAATGTGTTAGTACGACTGCAGAGCGGATATACTTACTAACGTCAATGGATGTCAACACGGATTTCCTTACTACTATAAGGAAATATTTTGCTACATTGTAAGCACTTACGACACAGATGTACTAATTCATTTTTCCCTTGCTCTTTTCTATCAGATAGGCCGATTCCTGTGCTAAACGTTCTGACTATATATATTTGACCTGTGAAATAAACATGTTTAGAATAAACTGTGGACGTAGTAACCGAATTTGACCTTCGAATTGGAATTGTGTATTCACGAATAAAAAAAATTTTACATTATAACAGAAATAGATTGTTCTATATTTTAGACGGGATAGCGTAGCCGCTATAGTGACTACCCTACATACTGGACGATACTGGATTCGAATTCCGGCATGGGAAGAAACGTTACTTTACTAATTCCTCGACATTTGCTCTGGGGCAGGAGAATCCTCATAATCAACGGATAGCGAGATTCTTTCTCGGCGATAATGCGACCAGGGCATTAAGTTAACCACTTAACTTCTTCCAGTGCCAGGATTAAGCATGTGTGGTGCTATACCTTTTCTCCCCCTATACCTCTTAATGACGTGGACAGGAACAATTTTACGTGTGTACAAGCTGTTGTACATACATCACCATTCACATTCCTGCTACGTGAGAATTCTGGCTTTCGCATTTCGATTAAAACACAGTTGGAGAGAAGGGATTTAGATATTATTGAACTCAAGATTGCGTTTTGGGTTTCCTAATAAATGTTGTATCTACAATATGATCCCGGGCTTATAAATGTGAGCACTCCTCTACTTTCTTTGTCACGGCAAGTGTCTTTTATTTGAGAGTATATTAAGTATAAGGGGCTCGTGTGAATGGATGTGTATATCTGAATAGCCGTAACTCCATTTTCATATGTGTTTCCGTCCTTATTCCTCAGTCACACAGTGACGGTGGCCCCATTTCATTCTAACACTAACGTAAGTCAATCCAAAAGGGGAAAAATTTAAACCTAACATAAATAATACGAAACAAGATGGAAGACACTCTTATGATGATTGAATATGATCACATTTGTATTGTAGGGAAGTTCTACATGACCATGAGGTTACACAGAATTAAAATGCGTGTAAAATACTTCGAAATGTAATACATAGAGCAGATGGGTGCAGCAGTCATTCTCTTGCCTTCAATTTGGGAAAGACTCGGTTTATGTATGTATCTTGGCCTGAATATAGGACATATCTCCTGATGTGCTTGTTTGTGTTATTCAGGCCTTAGGGCAAGTGTCAGGATGTTGTCTCAATCAAGTCACGACAGCGTAAGTCTAGGATGTTACTAAGTCCGATGCAAAAATGTATTTGAAGTCACTAACTAAGCATAGTGCTGAACTGACAATGTCAATTGAGCTGAGCAATGTACCAATATTTTAGAAACAAAATCTAAAATACAGTCTTTCTAGAGGCCGTCGTACAGTCTGTTCCCCTGCAGCTGACAACACATTAGCCTTAAACCTGCTGTGGGTGACGAGAGATTTTTCCAAATACTTTGTAGTTCTTCAATCAACAGTCATTTTGGTATCGACGTCATAGTCTCCTGACAGCATCATAAAATTAGCCGAATAAATAAATATGTGTAAATAAATAAATAAATAAACCTAGAACACGTTGAGAGCCTGTCCCAGCAGCCGCGCTGTCAAAGGCGTGCGTCTGTAGCCGTTCGCTTGCTGTAATTGCGTGTTTGACTGAGTCTGGGGGATGCCTGTCTGTTGTGATTTTGTTTTTTGTCAGGTAGAGGTTTGCGTCGGAATTATACTCGTCCACAGGAGTCCTACCGAGTGTGGTGTGTCTGTGAGTGTGATCGTTAAGCCTCGATAAAGAGGAGACCCTTGCACACTAGGGGTTTTGCGACCTGAAAAAAAAAACATATTAAATACAATTATTGCTTTGATATTGCTTTCACAGATATATGTCTGAGTCCTATACTACGTATGAACAGAGAATTCAAATTTTCCTATCTCCAGCTCTGTTTCACAAGTTTCTGCCTGTCCTTGGATCACTTCTTAGTCCTTTTCTCATCCTCACGTGGAATGTTCCATCAGAAACGATCTTAACAATGAAATGATAAGTCAGTGAAACTTGAAAAGAAGCGCATTTATTCCACTGAATTATTATTATTATTATCATTGAATGCAATCTTCGAGTACACTAATGCAATTTCAGATTGATAATGTATCAGAATTTTTAAACTGATGACAAGGAAACATAGCCATGTAATTACCCTCAAGGATTATGTTGAGAAACATTGACATTGAATGAAAAAAATGACATGCGTTTAAAGTTGTATGACATTCTTATTTAATTTAAATGGCGTAGGAAATTTTGCTTGTGTAACAACTTTCGTCAGTTGTGTACATTTCAGGGGTGTACAAATTTCACAGAAGTCTGGGAGCCATCTGAATATTCTAGGCACCAGCTGGATGATATGAAGCAATTTCAATAATAAGGTCCCACAAATATTAGAGGCCCTTTTCAAAATTTAGTCGTTGCGTCGAACCGAATCCCGGCACTTGTGAAGTCCTAAATGAAATTCGTTTAAGTACGTTTTTGTTTTTATAGGTCGATTAAGGATATAATTGTAGTATTCTGTTCCGTAAGTTTCTAGCTCGGTGCAGAAAAGAGTTTTGTTGCACAGCAGCATGAAGTTCATTAATTCCCTTAATATAGCTGTGACAGTGTGCGAGGTATTTGATTCATGCGTGAGAAGTATGAAAGAAATGCACACCCACCCAACCACCCACACCAATATACACACATACTGTGTCGCTGCCTCCTCAGGTAGAGTGCTGTGCTGTGTCTCCTTCATCGCGTACTCCGGATTTCAAATTCTCAAGCAAAGAACTCCATTTGAATGCAATATCTCGACCCCCCACGTGTTGAATTGCTTTACACTGAAGAATCCTATGGTGAGGCTTTACGTTCTTGCATGTGATAAGGGCTGTATCTGAAAAACTGGAATATTTATTTGTAATCATATACAGCACACTGAATCTTGGTCACATGATTTCAAGTATAACGTATCCACAAGATTTGTTTTTATTAATAATGTATCTTTAAGATAAATCCCTTCATTAAATTAATTTATCATTTTTGGATTACAACATGGCGCTTTTATAGCTGGATAGCTTATTTAAAGGTAATGCAATCCCATTACAGACCGGGACAGGCCTAGAGGGTTCCAGGCGGTTGAGGTTCCCAGATTTCAAGACAATCGGTACATGAAAGTGGAAAGGTTGTCAGCCCTAAGCACCGGCCGCCTTTACACCCAGGAAATATTCCTGGTATTCATTTCTGTTAGAGGCTGAGTCAACCCCAGGGCCACAGTGCGGCCGGAAGGATTTTCAGTGAAAACCAGTGACACCATTGGGAATGGAACCCGCGACCTTTCGACTTGTAGCGCAGTGCCTCAACCAGTTGCGCCACCGAGTACCCCCTGGACAGTTCATGTAGCTTCTAATAATGGGGAGACCCTTTAATAGGCTATAGAAACAAGCGGTTGTGCCCAGTTTGAAAATAGTGTTACAGAATTGGGCTGGACAGCCCAAAAAAAGGAAAGGCTTCGTAATTTAAATCGGTCTCCAGGCCTGGATTCAACCCCGCGGTGTTCCAAATACGAGGCAGAATTACTAACGTCTCAAATGTGAAGTCTTTTGGATTTATAAATTGAAGGACATGCATGAAGATAAGCACAAAGAATTATGAAATAATATTAGTGCATTTAAATTACGGCACTTTCAATAGCTTTTATTTGTATCGTAGATTTGTACGCACACAAGAAATGCTTCTAAAGATTTGTGGAGACAACTTTAGGAATGGGGAAGTAAGTATTCAAATTTTAACTGTCGCAACGGAACAGCAAATTGAGTGCATGATTAATGTACTCTATTCCCTTGGAGACGGGATAGCGTAGTCGGTGTAGCGACTCGCTACGGGCTGGACGGTCCGGGGATCGAATCCCGGTGGGGGGGGGGAATTTTCCACACCTCTCCAGACCGGCTCTGAGGTCCACTCAGCCTTCTATACAATAAGTACCGCGTCTTTTCCGGGGGTAAAGCGGCCGGGGCGTGGCATTGACCACCCACCCCCATCTAGCGCCGAGTAGAGTAGAGCTATACGTCTCCTCCCCCTCTGGACTTTTGTGGCCTGTTCTATAGTGAACCTGAAACGTAAATCAGTCCCATTACAGACCCGAGGTGCCCAGATAGTTCCAGGAAGTTAAGGTTCCCAGATTACTGACAATGACCCAGAATTGTGGTAATGTTGTCAGCTTTAAGCACTGGTTGCTTTTACCCCCAAGAAGTATTCCTGGTACTCATTTCTGTTAGAGGCTGAGTTGACCCCAAGGCCATAGAGCGATCGGAAGGATTATGTGAATGAAAAATTCCAATGACACCATCTGGAATCGAACCAGCGACCTTCCGATTTGTAGGACAGCACTAGGGTGAGCTTTACCTTTACCTTTTTTTTACCTTATTCCCATAACTATGATGTATAGATTCTGCCCATATATACCAGTCACATAATATAGTAATCTGTGAAGTTATATGCAGGAAGTTTCCACTTCGATTCCTGGTGGCGTTCTCGTCTATCCTGGCTTGGAGTTTTGTTGGCTGCCTCAGTATCTAGAAACTGCTGGGATTATACTTCGATAGAAATCAAGACCGCGTCTTCCAAGGTCGTAGAATTATGACATTTCTTGGTAGTCTTCCTGTCTTGTTAGACGTAATGCCAGTTCGGCACTTGATGCAATTTCAATACTGGCCTCACAATCAAGTAGTCTATCGCCTATAATGTCTACTGGCACCGTAGGTTTGCATGGAAACGGAAGTACGTCAATAGTTTAAGTACCATTGTAGTTGTAAGCCAAAAAGTATTATTATTTCAATATGTTATAATCCATTTCTTGACTTGGGTCAGCCTGTTCGAATAAGGTTAGATGCTTTCGTAACTGTGGAATACGCTAGATAGGAGTCAATATAATTTGTTCAGCAATATATAGGATAAGCTCTTTAAAAAATGGATTTTTTTTATCGCTACAGTCAGTCAATATTTTTAATGTTCCTTTGTAATTAGTGTGAATATTTTAAGACGAATACTATATCGCGCTCTCTTGAGAACTCGCTTTGGAGTAGGTTATGGAACTGTCTGTAGACATCATCTGTAATGGACGAATGAATCGTCCACACAAATATTTATTCACTGTATTAGAGAGTTCAGAAATTGATGAGAGCCGAAAACTGACATTGACAAACACAGGATTGGACTTACTTGTATATTGATACCTATACACATGAGGCCTGTACCCTTGAACCCTATGTAGTCCGAAACATTTACACACCAGCCATCTGTAGAATGACACCTTTACTTATTAATTAGCCCTCTGTAGAAAGTCACAACTCGCTTATCATAGTCCCTCTGTAGACAAACACTTGCAGTCATGAACCCTCTCTAGACTGACACCTGTATGCATGAAGCACCTGTAGACTTAACACCTGTAATGTGTTCATAAGCCTGCTATAGACTGACACATTTCTATCCCTGTTCCATCTGTAGACGAATTTGACACCAGTACACATGAACCTTCTATGAACTGGCACTTGTGCCCTTATAACCTGCGTGGACTGACAACTATACCAATTATACCTCTGTATCCTGACACTTCTAACAATGAACCCTCTGTCGACTAAAACTGTACCCATGAACCTTCTGTGGTCGGACACCTGTACACATGCAACCTCTGTGTACTGACACCTGTACCTATGAAACCACTGTGGACTGAAATCTGTACCTATGAGTCCTCTGTGTTCTAACATCTGTACACTCGAGCTCTCTGTGGACTGACACCTATACCCATGAACCCTCTGCGGACTGACACATGTGCCCGCGAACACTGTGGACTGACACCTGTACCAACGACGCGTCTGTCGACTAACACCTGTACCCATGAGCCTTCTGTAGATTGACAGCTTTATTCATGAACTCTCTGCGGTCTTATGCCTGTACCCATGAACCCTCTGTGGACTAACACCTGTATCCATGAACCGTCTGTGGTCTGACACCAGTACCTCTGAACCTCTTACAGACTGAACTCTGTACCCATGAACGCTCTCTGAACTGACACCTGAACGCATGTACCATCTGTGACATGAAATCTGTACGTGTGAACACTCTGCGGACTGACACCTGCACTCATGAATCCTCACTGGACTAACGCCTGTACCAATGAACACTCTGTGGACTGACACCTGTACACATGAACCCTCTCTGGACTGATAACTGTACCCATGAACACTTTGTGGACTGACACCTGTACCCATGAACCCTCTGCGAACTGACACCTGTTTTCATGAACCCTCTCTGGACTGACGCCTGTACCAATGAACAGTCTGTGGACTGACACCTGTACCCATAACACTTTGTGGAATGAAACTTGTACCCGCGAACCCTCTGTGGACTGACATCTGTACCCATGAACATTCAGTGGACTGACACCTGTACCCATGAATCTTCTGTGGACTGACACCTGCATCCATGAATCCTCTCTGGACTGACACTTAAACCAATGAACCCTCTGCGGACTGACACCTGTACCCGTGTACCCTCTCTGGACTGACTATTGTACCTATGAACCCTCTCTGGATTGACGTCTGTACCCATGAACTCTTTGTTGACTGACACCTGTACCCATGAAATCTCTCTGGACTGGCACCTGTACCTATTAACCCCGTCTGGAATGACACCTGTACCCATGAACACTCTGTAGACTGACACCCGTACTCATGAACCCTCTGTGGACTGACACCTTTACCCATGAAACCTCTCTGGACTGACACCTGTATCCATGAACACTGTATACTGACACCTGTACACATGAACACTCTTTAGACTGACACCTTTTGTTCGCTCTGGTTCGAACACAAGTTGGGTGAACAGTCTGTTCCAATATAAGAAGCTGGTTCAATAAGGATTTATTTACTATTAATAATCACTGTTAAACACAAAACGTAAATGCACTTAATTGCTTCCAAAAATTAATAGTTATGTACTACGTCACTATAATGCACT
>Ga0123354_10019069_pt1 | contig 10774 bp, 6 predicted proteins | sample TergutLab28metaG_2_FD_97872 | JGI IMG/M metagenome (GOLD analysis project Ga0123354, IMG submission 97872) | Labiotermes labralis P4 segment gut microbial communities from Petit-Saut dam, French Guiana - Lab288 P4 | ecosystem: Host-associated > Arthropoda: Insects > Digestive system > Gut ... | reverse complement strand
TTTTTTAAAATTTTCTTTGTTTTTCTTTCCCTTGGGGGTTCCCCCCCCCCCCCCCCCCCACTTATCCTGTAGTAGGCGAATACTTCGTCATTTTTCCATATGACAGCGCCTTTAAATATGTATCACCATCACCACCACCATCCGTCACGAGTTAGGCCTTGATAGACCTGTGTCGGCCTCCTCCAAAAGTCTCATCCGATATTACGAGATTGTTTTTCGTTAAAGCCCTGTAGCAGTGGTTCGTTCGACAGCACGTTGGACATTTCGTTGTGTGATGTAATTCGATGCACATAACGTGTATGTGAAAATTGGGTGTTTTAAAATATGAAACTTCTGTAAATATAAAAACAAGGAGATATTCGCCACGCGGAATCTGCATATAAATTTTGGTGTTATGTAGATTGTAGCTCTAAATCATTTAATTTTATTTGTGGAGATCATAAACATAGGCTTTCGAAAATCTGTGAATGAAATGTATATATAATTTGCATACGAACAATTTCACGCATGACGTTGGTGTGAAAATCTGAATTTGTTTTTAGTATGCTCAGAGTAATTGCTGGTGGGCTTCACAAGAATGTATTATTGAATTTTTTTAATTATGGAGTCGTAATTTCTTCTATAATTCAGATAGAAACAATGAAAAAATAATATGTTTCGGAATTTCCCACCGAATCTTATGTCTATACGTGATTACCAACTCCGTCAATTTAACCAGCCCAAACCGAGACACTTAATACCCGGACTACTAAGAATTCTGCCCTCGTTGGATTTCGACCGCAGTTCGTTGTGTGTCTGTGCTGTTTTGAAGCTATTCTGCAACTAAATTTTGAAATAATAAATTGACCTATTATTTTGAAGGGTGGAGATATCTCTGACGGGGGGGGGGGGCTTAATAAAACATTTCTGCTGTGTATTAACGCTCTTTTGAAAGTATGCTTGACTAATTACTGGAATAATGCATTGATCCATCATAGCGGGAGACGGGCGCAGATGAATTATTGAATACGTGCAGAGGAGTTAGCATTACGATTAGAAATTATGTGGATTGCAGAGGACCGCACGGGTCGGAATTTTAGACTTTTACCAGACCTGCCCTGGAGCATTCAGCCCGAATCGTGAGTACGTTTAAGTGCTTTACCGTACAAGACCGATGCCCCATATCATTTTGTTGTAGCTCTAATAAATCCCGTTGTTCAGTGTGAAGTTCGCATAACACAGTACTAGGTGGAATAAATTTATATATTCATTATATTCATTCCACAGCATGTTTCGGCCAATCTGTCTGGTCATCATAACGTAGTCATACAAAACGTGTAAAATGATTTATTGTTTTAGGGAGAGGCCTCCCCTTTACAAACAGCGATTATCATTTATTGTGTTCTTTATTGTTTTTATTTTGCACTATGACCAAAAAATGCACAATTATTTCACAAATTATCACACTTCTACATGTTCCTACACCATTGTGTCATCCTTAGGGAGCTTGTAATCAAATATTTTGCAAAGTTACACAAGTATTTCAGAAGCATCTGTTGGTAATACAATTTATATGTTTGACATATGTTTTATGCAAGATCTCATATTACAGTCATTGAAATCTCAGTATTATAATCTATATTATTCAGTGACTATAATATAAGAACTTGCATAAACCTATGTGAAACATCTTAATTGTAAATTGTATTACCAACAGCTGCATTTGAAATATTTGTGTAACTTGGCAAGGTATTAATTAAAAGCTCCCTGAGGATGACACGATTGTGTCGAAACATGTAGGAGTGTGATAATTTGTGAAACAATTGTGCATTTTCTGGTCATAGTACAAAATAATAAAAGACGCACAATACGTGTATTAAAATAAGCTATTTTTTTTGTTTTGTTTCAGTGCCTCTTCCTAAAAAAGAAATCCTTTCATACATTTTGTATGACAACCTGTTGATGACCGGGAACCGCGGCAGCACAGTGGTTAAGGTGCTGTGCTACAAATCGGAAGTTCGCTGGTTCGATCCCAGCTGGTGTCAGTGGAATTTTTCATTGACATAAAATCCTACCGATCGCACTATGGCCTTGGGTCGACTCAGCCTCTAACAGAAATGAGTACCAGGAGCATTTCCTGGGGGTAAATGCGGCCGGTGCGTAAGGCTAACAACCTTACCACCATCCTGTGCCGTTGTCACGAAATCTGGGAACCTTAACTTGCTGGAACCCTCTGGGCCTGTACAGGCCTGTAATGGGACTGTTTTACCTTTACCTGTTGATGACCACATATCTTGGCCGATACATGTAGCTTGAATATGATGAGTATATGTCTTTGTTATACTGAGTGCTGTGTTATTCAGTCCTTACACTTAATTATTGGATTGATCAACACAACCCAATGATGTTACCCACATTAAAGCCCGTTGTATTTACAGTGTTGTGTCATTATTACATGTTCCTTTCAAGGCATAAATGCCAGTAACCTTCCACTGAATTGTCTAACGAAGATCTAAGAACATCGTCTATTTACATGGATATCGGACACAAAACGTTCTCAAATGTTATCAAGAACTATTTATTTGAGCTGGCAGCTACAAAGAGCGCCCAAGAAATCAGATCTGGGTTGGTGTCCCTAGCCCAATTAAACCAAATTTCCCAGGCTTATTCTTTCAAAAAATTATTAACTCACCATTCGCTGTGCACCTGAAGTCCGATCGCAAGCAACCCGATGGTAAATATGCAACGCACAAATAGCGTCACTTATGTCTCTAGGCTAGTTCATTTTCCGACTGTCGCAAGCATAAAATGAGTTACAAATAAAATATTTTGCGAATAAAAATGCCCGGAAGAGACCGCAGTATTTCACAAAACACTTCATTGCTATCATTTTGAGTAGGAACAAACGCAGCCCTAATCCGAACATTTTCTGTGCTACCAGGCTGGGGTCGATGCTGACCTCTAGCGGAGTGGACGTCTAGAATAGACTGTAAAGTATTCGTATTTTGAAAACTGGTAATTGAATGGATTTTGTTATTATTTTGTGTAATAAATATAAATTTAATTTAGTTCTGTTGTCATTTTATACTCTGGACTAATCTTGAAGTAAGCAAACCGTAAAATCTTAGTAATTAACCAACTTAATGCAAAAAATCTTGTTTTATAATAAGTTTATTATATGCCTCTACATGTTTCGAGAACTCTGTGCTCATCATCAGGAGGTCAAGATTGTTTTACACAGCATCTGGTATCATCACACACAGGTGTAATGATACCAGATGCTGTGTAAAACAATTTTGACCTCCTGAAGATCAGCACATAGTGCTCGAAACATGTAGAGGCATATAATAAACTTATTATAAAACAAGATTTTTTACATTAAGTCGGTTATTTACTATACTAAGATCATACTGAGATGCATGGTCAGCAAAACATGAAAACCATAAAACGTAGTGGTCAGATTCATAACGAATCGTCTGTTGCTTGGGAGGAACGCAGTAATCCATTTCATACATTAATAATCAAGAGAGAAACATTTGTGATACGAAAGTACAGAAGTTGCTGGCACATGTAGCACCTAATGACGTGAAATTTTCATGTCATATAATTTCTTCATTCGCTGGGCAGTGTTTGGGTGTTACCTGCAAAATGAGTCAATGCCACGCCCTGTCTCCATTTCTTCCCAGCGCACACATCACACTAATCCTCGTGACGCTGTCCATAATCTCAATTAACCGCACACACGATAAGTAAGGAAGACCCTACCTAGTCTTTCAAGCACAAATAACCGCGACTGATTTCACAGTTATTTAGTCCAGTTTATTAATTATGACTCTGGTGAGACCATTAAAGCAGGAAGGCTCTGGAAGCCGCCGTGTTAGGTTGTCTGAACTGTAATATGTGTTGGGCGAGACAGATTCAAATCTGGACGACCACTGGCCACATTAAAGGCTTATCAGAATATTCTCAGTCTGCCCAAGCAAGTGGTAGAAAAGTGTGTTGAAATATGCCACAACTACATTAAACCACACCTGCTCTTCTAACATTCGTGATATTCACTTTCTCTCTTGTGTTGTTAAGTCCGTGCGGTTGACGAGGATCTTTAAATAACCCGACGGCGAAGATATACGAACAGGGCACCGCATCCGCTATTTACTCGTTTTGTGGTGATGGCAGAAACGTAGAAGGCCTTACCGTTAACAAGTAGTGTATTTGTAAGATCAAGTGTGCATATTGTAGGCGTTTGACTCTTGTCTGTGTGTGTGTGTGTGTGTGTTTAAGTGTATGGGTATGAACGGTTGGTGGAATAATACAGACAGGGGTAAACCGAAGTACGCGGAGAAAACCCTGTCGCATTGCCACTCTTTCCACCACAAATCCCACGTGATCTGCAGTGGAACAGAACACGGACCTCCACGGTTAGAAGTCCGCTACTAAATGTCTGTTGGATGAATTATTTTTCGCAGAAGTAACGGTAGAGTATTCTGTAAATAATTTCGTCCCTACGGAGGAGGACATAAAAATTGCCTCCGAATATTTCTAAAGTTTGGTTTAGTTATTTCTGTACTCTTCTTTTGCTTTTACATATTTTTATTGCCGGTATCTTGTCATTGATATAATCCTGGTTTCTGATTATAAAACTGCCCTTTTGTACATTACTTTTAACGTACGAAACACTTGTTACGCAAAATTTGTGGGTATCTCTTAATCTTATTTTTACGCCTAGTTTAAAATTTCAATGCATAACCGTCAGAGTGTGATAGCCGTTGCTATTACGTTACAGCTGAACATATATTTTACATTGTTATCATAATGTTAAGAGTATTTTTCACTCTACAAAAGTAACATTAACCTGATATCCATATTTTTCGAATACAGGGATATCGCCGCTCAAAATTTGTTGTCATACATCATTATCCCTTTTCGATGTTCACAGGCTGTCATTTTGCTGTTAGCAGCGGCAGAATATTAATGAGATCGCATTTAGGGTAATATTTAATGGAATTACGTCCATACGACGTGTAATTTAACTTGGCATTTCGTATAAAACTTTTAGTATATAAACGCGCGAGGAAATAAAGTAATTACAAGCCTAATTACGCCATGACCTCCATTCTTCACATCGTATTTTCTTGAGCATATTTATGTGTAATCCTAATTTCCATTAATTGGATTCGCTATTGATTAACTTGCAGGACGGAGTGATGTTGCCCAGTTCGTTTGAGGTAATTTCCATCCTTGCCCGCTGATCAAGACCACTGACTCACTCCCCACACATTCATAAGTACACCACAGAATACAATATGTTATTCTCAGTACAAGAGTTTAGGATGTACTGCTACGTAATGCAGCAATAACGGTCTTTGCGTAATGAGTTTAAGCATGGTTTCAGATGTCAGAAGCTGCCTGAAGTTTCCATTCATGTGCAGAGCCATTCAATGGACTGTACGCCCATTTGTGCATAATGAACGTTACAGAACGGCTGCTAAATCTCGTGGCATAATTCGTACTGTTCATCGAACGTGTGGAAACACCGAGCCGATATGTTATACCAGTAACATTAACGACCTTATTCAGTCATCATTTTCTAAAACTGTAACGGCCTAATTCGGCTTGTAGCTTGTAAATTAAAAATCATTCGGTGGCTGCGGGACGACAGGAAGGGGGAAGTGGGGAGTCCGCACTCTCGAATGAACGTAAAACGCCGTTATCTCTTTAACACTGAATTCCAGCAACTTCTGATTTTCTCAGTTATATACTAACTAATATTTTGAATGTTTTGCGAAAGATATTCCCATATATTTGGTTGTGATGCAAGCTTTAGGCCTATCCTTGGATAAGGTAAAAAGTATAAGATGGGGATAAGGCGTCTAATTATAGACCGAATTAATCTGGCTCATTATACGATCCACTGTTGGACTTTTGTAATAACGATAATTAAACTGCAGCTTCCGTGAAAGGCAGGGAATTTGACAAGATAAGCGACTACCAGTTTCTCAAGAAGGTCTGTGCTTCATATGTTTTATCCCTGAAAGTGCTTTCAATTAATTGCTGGTGTAGTACAGGTGGGTGTATAATTATACGATTGTGATATTAATCATTTAGATGCAGCAGGATGTGAGAAACAGTAATGAAAGTATCCGGCTTTGATCTTGCACTAATGATTAGGCTACCTGTTACGCATGATACCGACACTAGGATACGATTAATATATTTTGTTTGACGAAAATGTTAAACTAAAGTAATATCTCCATGAATGCGTGATTATGGGGCTAGATGGAAGTAGGTGGTGACTACCAAGCTCTATCCACTTGAGCCCCTTTGTAGGAGCATCCGATACTCACTGGATGGGAGGTTGGATGTGCTGGAAACTGATCCCGACGTGGTGGTGGAATGTTTGCCTACACTTGAATGGGTATTATCCCATTGGGAGAGCGTTTAATGTGTAGCTAACTGGTCTAGGCGTGAGGGTGTGCTAAAATAAACTATAATTTATTATCAAAGTTTTATTTATTCACCAACTGTTGCACTAGTTAGTAGTCTTAAAAACAATATTAAAATTTACATTAAAACAGTTCCGACATGTTTCGGTGTTACAGCTACACCATCATCAGGTGTAACTGTAACACCGAAACATGTCGGAGCTGTTTTAACGTAAATTTTAATATTTTTTTTAAGAGTGCATCAGTTTGTGAATAAATAAAACTTTGATAATATCAAATGCACGGTACGACTGTGAAAAAAATATAATTTGTTATTTATTGTTCATGTCTGTGTAAAGCGATATTCTATGCCACGGAAGGTTGTAGCTCATAATATTCTGTAATATTCTTCATATTGACTTAACTGCCTGCATTTTAAGGGTTCGTATATTGAAATCCATACGAGTGTCGCTTCATGGTAGTATAAACTTGGCGTCTTTTGTGCACCATTGCGGCTGAAAATCGGAATTTCTGGAAGACTCTAGTGAAATCATCCAATGCTGAACCTGAAAACATTTTTGTCTAACGGGTTTATAGGTGAAACTAGATCGCAGACACGTGGACAATTACGACCTCCAAGTAAGTCTTATCCTTTGTTTTTTCAATGCCATAATTATCTGAAGAGAACCGTAGTCAAAGTCTTTTCTTTTCTTTTCTTTTCTTTTCTTTTCTTCCCACAAGTAGCAGAATTAGTAGCCTCTTCTCCCGAGGCCTTTTATTCATGTTGCGCATATCTGACGTCAGTCCTGTCGTAGCAGACTGATTGCTGTTTTCATTGCTCTCGTTGTCTGTCTGAAACTGAGGAGTTTGGAACATTCATATAACTACAACGGTATTCTTCCTATTTTCCGAGTTATTACTTCGGGATAATCTGCTTTACATCTTCCCCAGTATTCAAAACCCTGGTTACGTACGGTGCCATAAACTCTAGCAACAAACAAGCCGTTCCGCCACGTGTACATTAGTGCGTGTTTATTGACAGATGTCTGCAGTTCGGGCCTCTGGAACATTTCAGAAATACACAGTGTGTCAGAATGCTACAAAAACAACGCGGTCTCATTGTTAGAGTGTGTTTTATTATAAGGGAGGGTAGGTGTGACAGTACGGGCTGAACTACTGGCATAGAACTTTCTTTCGCCGCAGATTCAAATAGGGTTCATATTGCTTTGTCCTTCAAATCATTTGAGCCAGTTTAGTTCAGTCGGATACAGACCCACATAAATAATTAACTCTCTGGAGCTGAGGCCTTCATGAGAAACTATTAGGATTCTTTATCTAGTCAAGAAATTTTTCAAATTTTATGGAACCCGAGGATTCATTACCGTGTTCAGAAGAGCTCACCACATTTCTCTATCCTGGGCCACATTAACCCTTTATACGCCGAGTTAAATCCCATCTGCCATCTGCTGTCATTATTATAAGCTCACCATATTCTCCACGTTAGCAGGATAAGGGTTAATTCATTCCATGCCTTCCCATACTTTTCATTTAACATCTGTTTTAATATTATCCTTCCATCTATGCCTAGGGCGGCCGGGATAGCGTAATAGCCACTTGCTATGGGCTGGAAGGATTGGGGATCGATTCTCGGTGGGGGGGAGGTTTTACTTGCCCGTCCAGACCGACCCCGAGGCCCACCAAACGTACTGTACAATGGGTCCCGGGTTTTCCCCGGGGATAAATTGGCCGAGACATGGTGCTGACAAGTCACCCCCGTCTGTCGCCAAGGTTGCGAGTGGTTTGTCCCTTAGCCTCCGCCTTCCTTCTGTGTCAGACATAGGCATGTTGTCGGGCGAACTTTACCTATGCCCAGGTCTTCTGAGTGGTCACTTGCCTTGAAGTTTACCCACCAAAACTCTGTATGCTTATCCTCCCCCACACATGCCACATGCGCTGCCCATCTCATTCCTTTTGACATGATCAGCTGGGTAATATTTGACGGGCATTGCATATCACGAAGCCCCTCACCATGCAGTTTTCTTGTCTCCCGTTACTTCCTACCTTCTGGTACAAATACCGTCCTCAGCGCCCTATTGTCGAACACCTTCTACCTATTTTTTTTTACCTTGGTGTGAAAGCCTCAGTTCCCCACCCATATAAAACAATACTCAAAATTATGTTTCTTTACTTCCTAATAACACGCCCATCCTTGATACATATAGCAGTTCCCAAAGTTTATTTAATACGGTAAAAATTTTGTCTGTTATCGAACAAAAGTGTGGTAGATGAAGAGGAAGATGACCGGAATCGCTGCCTCTATTAATTAATTTTAAGCTCATGGTTCCGTGCATCATAATTCAGTGTTAATAAAAATCCAACTAGATGCAACAGTAAGCAGTCTGATTTATTTTACTGCAAAGTCACTCTACATGTTTCGGGTGTCACAGCACCCATCATCAGGAGTACTAAAAACTGTAACCGCAGCCTCCGGTACACGTCATAATACTGGTACAACTACTTCCCTCCAACAGTCCCCGATCAGGCCACGTTGGAGCTGTACCGATCTAGGAAGTGTGTCATCCCCGTTGTGTGTGTGAACATTGGAAAGGGTATGTAGTCAAACATAGTTGTGTTTGACTACATACACTTTCCAGGCTGTACCGATATTATGACCTGTACCGGAGGCTGCGGTTACAGTTTTTAGTACTCCTGATGATGGGTGCGGTGGACACCCGAAACATGTACAGTGACTTTGCAGTAAATAAATATCTGCATACTGTTGCATCTGGTTGGATTTTTATTAACATTTATTAATCAACCTTCTTCGTCATCATTGCACAGGGGACTCACTGACCGCTGATCAGCACATGAGGTAATGGTATGGCGCGGGTCGAACCAGGATTCCTCTGCGAATTTATTAGCTCGCAGAGGTGGTATTTAAATGACTTTGGATCTTTTGACGAATGTTGCCACTGATCTTTACAATAAAGTGATCAGTAATGGCAATCTCTTGACTAAAACGATTTCCGAAATCTCGCGTGTATATTTGTGTATTGGCTTAACTTGGTTCATAAGGGGGTGGGGGGGGGGCAAATCAACCATTGGTATTACTTACTTGCATATTTACTTGCTTTGTTACTTACTCCATGGAGCAGAGTCTTTCTTGAGAAGCTAATCGGTTCTGAGCTAGTCAAGAAATTACCCGCAATTTATGGAACCCGAAGGTTCATTACCGCATTCTCAAGTGCCCGCCACCTGTCCCTGCCCATACCAGATCGATCCAGTCCATTCCCTCACATCCCACTTCTGACGATCCATCTTAATATTATCCTCCACTCTACACCTGGATCTCCCAAGTTATTAGATCGCACCAGAGTATCAGTCCAGGTCCAAGGCACGTGTTCATGTTTCGTAACAAAGATAGTTTTTAAGTGAGGAGTTGTCAGCACCTCGCTCAACCCCCAAGCTGGAGGATCACCCCTTGTCGGCTGTTCACGACTGCTTATTCAATATATTCGCAGCTATGCTCCATATTGAAGGCCGTTCCTCCATCCGCAACCTGATAACGTGCCATGCCGTGGTGACAGAGACGCTGTTTAATTTGCAAAGCAATTAAGTTACGAAGATGGGTAAACGTTTGCAGTAGTTCTTAGTATGCACCGTCATTAAGTAAAGAGTACATACAATTTAGAGTGCCTCTTTTCCTTTCTAAATGTGTGACTCAGATGCCTTTGAGGCCCGTAAGACGCAGGATTTCCATTTTCTCTGTCTTCACATTACCGAATAATCGTTTAAAGAACGTTTTATATGTTTTATTTACCCCTCTTCAACTCAGTAACAAAAAAATATTCTTAGGTAGAACAAATTTTGAAGGGACATTTCCCCCCTTGCAACAATAAAGTGACGACTGTATGTGCGTTTTTGTTTGTTTGTTCACGCATCCCTCGCATAGCGGACGTAATCCGTTCCGTGAAACTGTAAGGCGGAAAACTGGAAAAGGGAATCAGCGCCAGCGAGAGTGTAAGTGTACTGATCCCCCTTTTACAGAACTTCGGCCCAAAAAAGCGAAAAAGTAGTCTTTGCAGCGAAAAACAAGTACAAATTATCGGTGTGCATTAAAGCTAATATCCGTAGATAATACTCGTATTTAGACCTAGGAGGGACGAGGTAACGGGGGAATGGAGGAGATTGCATAACGAGGAGCTGAATTATCTGTACTCCTCACCCAATATTGTGCGGGTGATAAAATCGAGAAGAATGAGATGGGCTGGGCATGTGGCGCGTATGGGTGAGGAGAGGGGGGTGTATAGGGTCTTGATGGGGAAACCGGAGGGAAAGAGACCACTGGGGAGACCTAGGCGTAGATGGGTGGA
>Ga0123354_10019067_pt1 | contig 10775 bp, 10 predicted proteins | sample TergutLab28metaG_2_FD_97872 | JGI IMG/M metagenome (GOLD analysis project Ga0123354, IMG submission 97872) | Labiotermes labralis P4 segment gut microbial communities from Petit-Saut dam, French Guiana - Lab288 P4 | ecosystem: Host-associated > Arthropoda: Insects > Digestive system > Gut ... | reverse complement strand
CTTTGTGAGCCAGGGGTGTCAGTGTGTGTGGTCTTGGTGAGCCAGGAGTGTCAGTGTGTGTGTGTGGTCTTGGTGAGCCAGGGGTGTCAGTTTGTGTGGTCTTGGTGAGCCAGGAGTGTCAGTGTGTGTGTGTGGTCTTGGTGAGCCAGGGGTGTCAGTGTGTGTGGTCTTGCTGAGCCAGGAGTGTCAGTGTGTGTGGTCTTGCTGAGCTAGGAGTGTCAGTGTGTGTGGTCTTGGTGAGCCAGGGGTGTCAGTGTGTGTGGTCTTGGTGAGCCAGGAGTGTCAGTGTGTGTGGTCTTGGTGAGCCAGGGGTGTCAGTGTGTGTGGTCTTGGTGAGCCAGGAGTGTCAGTGTGTGTGGTCTTGCTGAGCCAGGGGTGTCAGTGTGTGTGGTCTTGCTTAGCCAGGAGTGTCAGTGTGTGTGGTCTTGCTGAGCCAGGAGTGTCAGTGTGTGTGGTCTTGCTTAGCCAGGAGTGTCATTCACAAACCTAATTCGGTAGCTAGTTGTCAGTTTGTATCTATCCTGAAGATGTATGCGGTAATCTCCTCTGAAGCTTGGTAACTGCACGGTATAAGGCGTGGGTCTACGGCCACACGCTTACTGGAATTGCGGGTTCGAATACCGCCGGGAGCATGGATGTCTGTTGTGAGTACTGTTTGTTGTCAGGCAGAAGTATCTTCGACGGGACGATCACTCGTCTAGAGGAGTTCTACGGAGAGTGTCGCGCGTGTGTGTGTATGTGTGTGTGCTCTCTAAACCTCAACAATGAGGATGCCTAGGCCCATTGGGGGCTGTTGCACCACGGCGGGAAAACTTAGGGACTTATCTACCAAACTACACAATGTCATCTTTAGGCGAGGAAAATAATGGCTGTTTATTGTGACAGAAAGACAGAACAAGTAAACAAATTGTGTGGGGGGGAAAAAAAACAGAGTTGCTGTTCAGACAGTTGTTTGTGTGTGTGTGTTTGTGTGTGCGTAGATATATATATGTATATGTATATACTTTTTTAGTGGGCCAGGTAGCTCAGTCGGTATAGCGACTGACTACGAGCTGGACGGTCCGGGATCGAATCCCGGTGGGGACGAGATTTTCAGCCCGTCCAGACCGGCCCCGGGGCCCACCCAGCCTCCTGTGCAATGGGTACCGGATCTTTCCTGGGGGTAGAGGCGGCCGGGGCGTGCTGCTGGCCACTCACCCCCTTCTAGTGCCCCGGTCATGAAGCAGTAAAGCTAAACCTCTACCCACCCTCTGGGCCACACCGGGCCAGTAACGGGATCACTTTACTTTTTTATACGCTTCTACACTCCGCTTTAGAAAGTTAAGGTATGGGATTTAACCGTCAGATAAGGGATAGGCGTGTTCCTCCTGTGGAAGCATTTCACCCACTTATAACTCTAAATACTGGCCATAAGGCAGTCCACGTCGTGTATTTCCCGCCGCACAACGAAGTTTCGTGTTCGCGAGAAATGAACAGCGGCGCTCCTTCTTTCGTGCAGTTAATTTATGTATTCATTTCTTTTTCTGCCTCCAGCTGCAGTCACTTCATCTCCCTATTCAACTCGTCCCTCCACTAGAAATTGATTTTGTGTGCGCCAGGCCTTCTTTGAGATAATAGCGAACTGAAATGAGGTTTGATAATTAGCTGAAGATGTGCAAACAGAACCTGTTTTGAGCCAGCCTGTGGACAGAAGAGTGTATGGATTTTAATTATATCTTTTATCTTTGGAGAAGTAGTAAAGAAGAAACGGGGGGAGGGATTTTGCCGAGAGGCACTACATTTATGATTATGATTATGATTATTATTATTATTATTGTTGGGCTGGACTCAAAATGTTCATATTCTGAAGGTTTCCAAGTAGTGCCTGCCTGTTCGTCCTTCTGACTGGGGTTGGCTGGAGGTAAGATGAAGCCACGGGAAATGAAGAAGGACCGCGATGGGAAGTGGACTGTTGGGAGAGAATAGTACAAGGGAGGAATTCGTTATTGGGGCTCAATTTTGTGTTTGGAGATCGGCGTAATGACAATATTTTCATCGCGTTAGTAGCGCTACGTCTTGGTGCAGACGTCGATGTTAATGTTTTGTAGGGCTGTCCATGAGGGTTGCGCGGCGTTTATTTTGGCCACCAAATAGTCATTTGCTCTAGGTCCGATTAAAACCACGAAAAATATTTCAAACGATGAAATTACCCTGCATTGTACTTAGAAAGGCTGTTCGTACCTCACAGAAAATGGAGTGTTCTTGTCCATTTCAGGGATCGCTCGTTTATTAGGATATATACACTACGTACTGTTGGAATTGTGGGCCGGGTAGCTTAGTCGATATAGCGACTGCCTACGGGCTGGACGGTCCGGGATCGAATCCCTGTATGGACGAGCCCGTTCAGACCGGCCCTGGGGCCCACCCAACTTCCAGTACAGTGGGTTCCGGGTCTTCCCCGGTGGTAAAGTGCGACCGGGGCGTGCTGCTGACCACTCACCCCCTTCTAGTGCCGCGGTCATGGAAGAGTAGAGCTATACCTCTACCCACCCTCTGGGCCACACCGGGCCTCTAACGGGATCACTTTTACTGTTGGATTTACGAGGAATACGAGGAATACATAAATACACTCGCGGTAGCACAGTGGTTAAGGTGCTGTGCTACAAATCGGAAGTTCGCTGGTTCGATTCAGATGGTGTCATTGGAATTTGTCATTGACATAAAATCCTTCCGATCGCACTATGGCCCTGGGGTCGACTCAGCCTCTAATAGGAATGAGTACCAGGAGCATTTCCTGGGGGTAAAGGCGGCCGGTGCGTAAGACTGACAACCTTATCACTACTCTGTGCCTTTGTCATGAATTCTGGGAAACTTAACTTACTGGAAACCTCTGTGCCACTCCAGGCCTGTAACGGGACTGCTTACCTTTACATAAATACACTGCGTAGACAGAAGGCAGAATTTGTGTATCTGAAAGAAAATGTTGTGTTTGTGTTTAATTTCAACTTTGTGACTGCCTATTGCTTGTAATCAGGATACTTGAAGTGCTTGTGTGATACATTCAGTGAGTCAAGTGCAGAACCTGATATATACGAGAATTAAAGTTTCGACAGGCATGTAGTTTAGGCCACTTATCTTCTGGGTCGTGTCGCTGGGTTTATTCTCGACGTTTCGGAGAAACCTAGTGCGTTCTGCCATGGTAAAGAAGTGTAAGAAGAAAGTTTATTCGTTTTTTGTAATCATTGACTCTTGAAGGTGAAGTCGCGACTTTGTTCCGAAACGTTCGCAGCCACTAACACTAACACTAACACTACACGGCGTCACATTACGAAAGACTTGGCTACACACAGACGCCCGCAAACTAATTTGCGAAATAGACATCGGGTGTTAATGCACCGCGTGCCTCGACAGGTTAGTGCTTTTCCCTCTCCATACTTGAAGATGAATGCAGTATTTTGCTGCGAACATCTGGTGACTGTCTAACAAAGTGCGTCCTCTTGCATAGTATAAGAACGCTAATGTTTTTGGACTTCTGCTAGATTTCAGGTTATCACAGAGAATTAGCTGATTATTCATGTCGTCTGTGCTATGACGTGTCCAAGACGTGGCAGCACCAGAGCGCTGTAACTTGTACCACTCCTGAATACGAACACACAGCCTGTTGTACCAACAGACATTAATTTTCGGATTGTGTACGGTGAGTCTGCGTGCGTTCTTTTCGTGTTGGGTCAAATGGTGGAAATAATTGTGTGCCATTTGAAGCGTATCGGCCAGATCGTGATGATAATTAGAAAAAGTACTAGCGCGTGGGTCAATTATGATGATTATTAGGCTTCGTACTAATCGCATCGGTCAAATTTTGATGATAATTGGGCTTCGTAATAAGCGCATCGGTCAATTATGATAATAATTGAGCTTCGTACTAAACGCCTCGGTCAAATTATGGTAATAATTGGGCTTCGTACTAAGGGCATCGGTCAAATTATAATGACAATTAGTCTTCGTACGAAATGCATCGGTCAAATTGTGATGATAATTAGGATTCGTACTAAGGGCATCGGTCAAATTATGATGACAATTAGTCTTCGTACTAAGGGCATAGGTCAAATATAATGATAATTGGGTTCCGTACTAAGCGCATCGGTCAAATTATGATGATAATTGCATCGGTCAAATTATGATGACAATTAGTCTTCGTACGAAATGCATCGGTCAAATTATGATGATAATTAGGATTCGTACTAAGGGCATCGGTCAAATTATGATGACAATTAGTCTTCGTACGAAATGCATCGGTCAAATTGTGATGATAATTGGGATTCGTACTAAGGGCATAGGTCAAATATAATGATAATTGGGCTTCGTACTAAGCTCATCAGTCAAATTATGATGACAATTAGTCTTCGTACTAAGTGCATCGGTCAAATTATGATGATAATTGGGCTTCGTACTGAGCTCATCGGTCAAATTGTGATGATAATTAGTCTTCGTACTAAGTGCATCTGTCAAATTATGATGATAATTGGCTTCGTAATAAGCGCCTCCGTCAAATTATCGTGATAATTGTGCTTCGTACTAAGCGCATCAGTCAAATTATGATGATAATTGGACTTCGTTATGAGCTCATCGGTCAAATTATAATGATAATTGTGTTTCGTACTAAGCGTATCGGTCAAATTACGTTGATAATTGGACTTCGTACTAAAGGCATCGGTCAAATTTTAAAAATTTGGATCCATACTAAGCGCATCGGTCAAATTATGACGATAATTAGTATTCGTACTAAGCGCATCGGTCAAATTTTGATGATAATTGGGCTTCGTACTAAAGTTATCGGTCAAATTTAAAAAATTTGGCTTCGTACTAAGCGCATCGGTCAAATTATGATGATAATTAGGATTCGTACTAAGCGCATCGGTTAAATTTTGATGATAATTGGGCTTCGTACTAAAGGCTTCGGTCACATTTTACAAATTTGGCTTCGTACTCAGCTCATCGGTCAAATTATGACGATTATTTGGTTCCGTACAATGCGCATCGGTCAATTATAATAGTAATTTGGTTTCGTACTAAGCTCATCGGTCAAATTATGATGATTATTGGACTTCGTACTGAGCTCATCGTTGATGATAATTGGGTTTCGTACTAAGCTCATCGTTCAAATTATGATGATAATTTGGTTTCGCACTAAGCGCATCGGTCAAATTATAGTGATAATTGGGCTTCGTACTAAAGTCATCGGTCAAATTTTGATGATAATTGGGCTTCGTACTAACTACATCGGTCAAATTATGATGATAATTTGACTTCGTAATGAGCTCATCGGTCAAATTATGATGATAATTGTGTCTCGTACTAAGCGCATCGGTCAAATTACGATGATAATTGGACTTCGTACTAAAGGCATCGGTCAAGTTTTAAAAATTTGGCTTCATACTAATCGCATCGGTTAAATTATGATGATAATTAGGATTCGTACTAAGCGCATCGGTCAAATTTTGATGATAATTGGGCTTCGTACTAAACGCATCGGTCAAATTTTGAAAATTTGGCTTCGTACTAAGCGCGTCGGTCTAATTATGATGATAATTAGGATTCGTACTAAACGTATCGGTCAAATTTTGATGATAATTGGGCTTCGTACTAAAGGCATCGGTCACATTTTACAAATTTGGCTTCGTACTAAGCGCATCGGTCAAATTATGATGATAATTTGGCTTCGTACTCAGCTCATCGGTCAAATTATGACGATAATTGGGTTTCGTACAATGCGCATCTGTCAATTATAATAGTAATTTGGTTTCATACTAAGCTCATCGGTCAAATTATGATGATAATTGGGTTTCGCACTAAGCACATCGGTAAAATTTTGATGATAATTGGACTTCGTACTGAGCTCATCGGTCAAATTATGATGATAATTGGGATTCGTACTAAGCGCATTGGTCAAACTTTGATGATAATTAGGCTTCGTACTAAGCGCATATGTCAAATTATGATGATAATAGGACTTCATACTAAGCTCTTCGGTCAAATTAAGATGAAAATTGTGTTTCGTACTAAGCGCATCGGTCAATTATAATGGTAATTGGGTTTCGTACTAAGCGTATCGGTCAAATTTTGATGATAATTGGGCTTCGTTCTGAGCTCATCAGTCAAATTATGATGATAATTGGGTTTCGTACTAAGCGCCTCGGTCAAATTATGATGATAACTGGGCTTTGTACTAAGCGCATCTTTCAAATTTTGATGATAATTGGGCTTTGTACTGATCTCATCGGTCAAATTTTAATGATAATTGGCTCCTTACTAAGCGCATCGGTCAAATTATGATGATAATTAGACCCTCGATCACAGTTGTCATACTTGTGATTTTGTGCGGTCCTTATAGCCGGATTTAGAGTTTTCAGTTCCTCGCAATTTTTTTTACTATCCTTTGATGTCATCTTTTGTTTCTAACAGCCATTTGTTTCGTAATGTTGATAAATATTTTATTTTGGTACAGTGTTGCCACTCTCTATTCAAAACACAGCTAAATCTGCAACGTGGTGTAGCTTCTACAGAACATTTGTACATTCTTACAACAAACAGTGTTAATTCTCTTAGTGACATTTCCAGTTTCGTCATGTAATGGAGATGCCGTGTGTTTACTATGAGGTATGAATTGGATGTCTATGTTTTATTTGAGCGAAATTCTTTGTTCCCTTTTTTAGTGCGAGTAGAATATTTGGTGAAATATTTGGTAGTTGTTTAAAGGAAATTCCCAGTGACGTCAGTCAGCGGTTCCTTGCGCTGTAAACGACAATTTAAATGCATGCAGCCCGATAACAAGCCGCAATCCAATCTACATACTAGCTTAAGAGATCGCCCCATCGCCGCGCTCTATAGTTTAGTGCAGTTCTGAGGGTGTATCGTTACACAGGCTGTACGGCTCGCAAACTCTCGATGTGTTTGTTAAATGACGCTGTCACATCAGCGTGCGATACTGCGGACTGCAGCACGGCCTTGTTCTCTGTCATCAATCGGTCCCGATAGTGCCACTGCGATTGTCGATTTTCGCTTTATATCTAAAACGCGAAGCCCTTAGGAGATACCAGCAATAAAAATGTAAAGTACCCAAAAAAGACATAAAGAAACTTGCAAGTTTCCTTTGAGTGAATCACCAATAGTTTTTGGAAGCACAACAAACTTTAAGTGATCGATAGAGAGCCTCAGAAGGCTCTGAAGCAATAGTACACAATGAACAGTTGTTTTATATCCGTGGTTCCGTGAATCTTAATTCTAGGTTGAAGGAATCCAACAAGATGCAACTGTAGCAGATATTTATTTACTGTTAAATTACTGTACATGTTTCGGGCGTCCATCGCGCCCATCATCAGGAGTACATAAAACTGTAGTTGCAGCCTCTGGTACAGATCATACTGTCTGGGGAGCGAGCTTCTTCAAATGTCTCCAGATAAGGACTGGTTGGGACGGTCGATCGTCCCAACTAGTCCTTATTTAGTCACGTTTGAAGAAGCTCGCTCACCAGATAGTATGATCTGTACCACAGGCTGCTACTACAGTTTTATGTACTCCTGATGATGGGCGCGATGGACGCCCGAAATATGTAGAGTAATTTAGCAGTAAATAAATATCTGCATACAGTTGCATCTTGTTGGATTCCTTCAACCTAACAATGAACAGTGTTTGACTGGGTTGAGTGTGATCTGTCCAATATTAGGAAAATGAGTGCAGTCGGTGTGACCGTGTTCAATACAAACCCCATTAAGTCGTCTCATAAAATATGCAACTAAGTATCTCTTTCTTCGCAAAATTATTTGATAACCCGACACGATTTTGGTACAGACGGTATATCATAAACAGCAGTACGAGTCTTTTTTTAAATCTTCATCGTTGCACCGTGCATTCTGTAGAGTCATTCAATTAGCACACCAACTAATGCACATACATACATTTCTTTTTACATTAAAACATTTAAAATCGCTCCAACATGTTTCGATCCTAAGTGTATAGAGTTGTTATAATGAACTGTATTTGGTTCAAATCTCTGGATTGTTGGTACACATGGGCACTATTAAGCAAAACACGTCTCTTCCAGCTACATCGGTGCTCACTGCTGTGGTCACACTGCTGCTGAACTGAACTGATACATAAAGCAGCTACAGTTGCATTCAACAACGCACACATTGCTCGAGCGATAAACACTGGGTGCAGACTAATGAAAACATAAAGAAAGAGAAGGAAAATACCTTCCTCTGCCCAGTCTGCTTATATGGCGAAATGAAATCTTAAATATACTCCCCCCGTGATATACCATATCACTAAAGTTTAAGATTTCTGCATTATTTCACAGGCAATTGCTACTAATTTATGAATCGTTCGCTTAAATTGTCCAGAACTGGTTTTCACTGTTACTACTCTTACGTGTCCATCTGAAACTGGAAATGTTTCACTAATAATTGCCAAACTCGAAGACATGAGAGGTAAGTTATCTTCTCGAAACAGCACTGGCATTCCGGGCTGGAGGTCTGGTTGCTGGCTGCGCCATTTTCTGCGTTGCTACAAGCTGTTCAAGTAGTCAGCTGACCACCTTTTCCATAACTGCTGATTGAAGCGTTGAGCTCGCTGCCATCTGGATAAGCTGTTCGTTGTTGTATTGGTAAAGTCTGGCTCAGAAATGGAGGTCAACGGAGCACCAATAAGAAAATGATCTGGGCTCAAATAACTAAGATCATTAGGTTCATTGGATAGTGCTATGAGCGGTCGTGAATTCAAACATGCTTCTACTTGTGTAAGCAAAGTGCTAAATTCCTCAAAAGTCAATAACGCCTTTCCAACAGTTCTCTTCCAGTGATACTTTAAAGACTTAACACCTGCTTCCCACATTCCTCCAAAATGTGGTGAATTCGGAGGAATGAAATGCCACTGAAATTGTGTCTTTTCTGCATAGTTGTGCACTTGCCTTAAAAACTCTTCAGGCTTAAAAAACTCCTTCAATTCTCTATTTGCTCCTACAAAGTTACTGCCATTATTGCTATAGATGTGATCTATGAACCCTCTTCTAGCTATAAAGAGTTTTATTGCTGCAATCAATGCTTCAAATGTTAGATTAGAAACCGATTCTAAGTGTATAGCCTTAGTGGCCATGCAAATGAACAATGCTACGTAACATTTAGTTGTAGTTTTGCTTCTAGTATTGCCACTATTTATCTCAAATGGACCCACATAATCTATTCCTGCATTTACAAATGGGCGTGACACTATTACTCTTGCCAAAGGTAACTGACCCATCAGCTGCTGTGATGCTGCTGCCTTTAACTTGAAACATGGCAAACAACAATGTAACATTGGACGAATGACATGCTTCATTCTCGGTATCCAGTACTGCTGTCTCAAAGAAGCAGTCAAAAGTTGTGGACCTACATGCAGAAGCCTCAGATGTTCGTTCATTATAATCAGTTCTGTAATATGATGCGCAGGAGGCAAAATTAGTTGATGTTTGGAGTCGTGTGGAAGATGTGAATGCTGTAATCTTCCACAAACTCGAAGATAACCTTCCTTGTCAAGGAATGGATGCAGAGGTTGCAATTGGTTCTTCGACGAAACCTGACCCATCTTGCTGAGGTCACTGATTTCTTGAACATAGATGTCCTGCTGTGCTATTTTAATGCAGGCGTGCAGTGCATCTCGTAATTCTGTGCTGGTAAGAAAACCTGACCTTTTAAAAGACGGGTTTCTTGCATTGTGAAAACATCTCAAACAATACGCTGCTACTGTTTGCAGTCTTGATAGCGTTGAAAATCTTGTGATAAACTCTGCTGGGGAACACTGAACCATAAATTTAACTGTTGTAAACTCCCGTTGTTCTGGTTGTGGTTCTGGATGCCTTAATAATGGTGTGTTAAGCCACTGTTCTTGATGCTGACTCACCCATTCAGGACCTATCCACCACAACCTGCAATTCTTCAAGGTATCTGGATTTTTGCCTCGTGATATGAGATCTGCTGGGTTGCTTGCGGATGAAACATGTCTCCATTCACATCCTGCGGTCAGTTCTTGAATCTGAGAAACTCTGTTGGCAACAAATGTTTTCCACTTACTTGCTGAAGCTGCTAAGCATGAACGCACAATCGTAGAATCTGTCCATAACAATATTCTGTCAATCTTCAAATTCAATGCAGGTACTGTTTTCTGTATCAATTGTGCTAGGAGTAAAGCTCCACATAATTCTAAACTTGGGAGTGTGAATTTCGTCACTGGGGCAACTCCCGATTTGGAGCAAAGCAATTTAGTTGTTACTTCCCCTTGCTGATTAACAGAGCGCAAGTACAACCATGCTCCGCAAGCCTTCTCGCTAGAGTCACAGAATCCATGCAACTGAATTTCTGTTGGCTGTCCCTTTGCTAAGACTAATCTATCAACAGCTATCTCGTTCACTTGGGACAGATGCAAATACATGTCCATCCACTGATTCAACAGTTCTGATGGCAGTTGCTCATCCCAATCAAACTTGTGCAGCCACAACTGCTGCAAGAAAATTTTGTATACAACAACTGGACTGATTAAACCTACTGGGTCATATATGGCAGCAACGGTAGAAGAACTAACACGTTTGCTAACAGGAGAGTTTTTAGGCTCTCGCAATCTTTGAGCACATGTTCCCTTGCCATTGGATGCCATAGCAAACCTAGTGTTTTAATGGTTTCATTGCTGTCCAGCTCAATGGGTACATCCATTTCTCTGCAATCAGGAGGGACTGCTTCTAATATGCTGGGGTGACTGGCACAAAACTT
>Ga0123354_10019066_pt1 | contig 10775 bp, 10 predicted proteins | sample TergutLab28metaG_2_FD_97872 | JGI IMG/M metagenome (GOLD analysis project Ga0123354, IMG submission 97872) | Labiotermes labralis P4 segment gut microbial communities from Petit-Saut dam, French Guiana - Lab288 P4 | ecosystem: Host-associated > Arthropoda: Insects > Digestive system > Gut ... | reverse complement strand
GCGCGCGCCTGCGCAGGCGGCCGATGAGGGGCGGTGGACTAGGTGAAGATTCTATAAAATTTATAGCTGCTTCCCCAATATCCAGCAAGTATTTTGATATTAAAATATCTGAAATCATCGCTATACACCGACAACCAGCTATAAAAACAATAGCTTTCTGCCGTCATTTCCGGCCGCAATGACGGCCATCACGTGCTCTCGCGCACCACCAGTTGGTAGCCCAAATCGACGCATGGTTGCTCCACCGGCTCGCGGGACATGAGGGACAGCAGCATGCGGGCGGCGGCAGCGCCGATTTCGGCGCGGGGGGTGCGCACGGTGGTGAGCGGAGGCAACATCTGGTCGCTGCCGGTAAGGTCGTTGAAACCGGCCACAGCCACCTGGCGCGGCACGGCCACGCCAAGGCGCAGCGCGGCGAGCAGCGCGCCCTGGGCCAGATCGTCGTTGCAAAAAAAGATGGCGTCCACGCCGGGGCGCTTGCGATCGCCGCCGTTCACGCCGATGATCTGCGTGAACATGTGCGCGCCCAGCGCGAGCGAGGAAGGCTCGGCGGTGAGCCATTCGAGCGCGGGATCGTACAAACCGGCGGCCTCGAGCACCTGCCGCCAGCCGCCTCTGCGCTGCAAGGTGCGCGGATCGAGTTGCGCGGCGGCAAAGGCGATGCGGCGGTACCCGCGCTCGAGCAGATGCCGCGTCAGCGCGGCGCTGGCGGCTTCCTGCGAAAGGCCGATGCTGTAAACGCCGGGCTGGCGCGAAATGTCCATCAAATGCACGCACGGCACGCCGCTGCCTGCAATCAGCTCCTGCGTGGCCGGATTGTGTTTCAGCCCCGTGACCAGCAGGCCGGCGGGGCGGTGCAGCAATTGTTCGCGCAGCAATTGTTCTTCCTCGGCCGGGTCGTAATGCGTGATGCCGAACAGCGTTTGGTAGCCCGCCGGACGCAGCGTGCGCTGCACGGCTTCCAGCAGTTCCACGAACAGCGCGTTGGACAACATGGGAATCAGCACGGCCACGTGGCTGCCGTGGCGCGAAGCCAACGCGCGCGCGGCCGGATCAGGCACGTAACCAAGCCGGGACGCGACCGCCCGCACGCGCTCGGCCAATTCCGGAGTGACCGTGGGCGTACCGCGCAACGCGCGCGAGACCGTGATGGGGCTGACGTTGGAAGCGCGCGCCACGTCGGCCAAAGTAACCCGTCCGGTGGCGCGTGATTTATGGGAGGCAGCAGACATGCGGGCAATGATAGGTACCTTCGGGATTCGCGGAATTTTCTACTATGCAATCACGCCAAGGTAGATTAAGATAGCGCTACCTCAGCATGCAGAATTTCATCGTCATCATGGGTGTGGCTGGTTGCGGCAAATCGAGCCTGGGTCAAATCGTGGCGCAAGCGGCGAATTTGCCGTTGGTGGAAGGCGACGACTTTCACAGCCCGGAGAACTGGGCCAAGATGAATCAGGGCATCGCCCTGACGGATGCCGATCGGCACGACTGGCTGGACCGCCTGAGCCAGCAGATTGCCGCGCACCGGCAAGGGCTGGTGCTGACCTGCTCGGCCCTCAAGCGCGCCTACCGCGACCGGCTGCGCGAGGCGTGGTCGCGGCTGCGCTTCGTGTTTCTGGACATTGACCGCGCCACCGCGCGCGCGCGCGTGGCGCAACGCGCGGGGCAGCATTTTTTCCCCGCCGCGCTGGTGGACAGCCAGTTCGACACTTTGGAATCGCCCGTGGGCGAGGCTGGCGTGCTGTGTCTGGATGCCACGCAGCCGCCGCTGCAACTGGCAGCGCAGGTACGCATCTGGCTGGCCCGGCCCGATGCGGTGTTTGGCTGTGCCTGCCGCGAATCTTCTTCCATCGCAGGATTGCGCCCATGATGAAACTGCTCTCGCACCTCGCGGAACGATGCGTGGAATGGCTGATGGTGATTGCCCTCGGGCTGATCGTGGTGCTGGTGTTTTCCAACGTCGTGGCCCGCTACGGCTTTGGCGCCGGTTTCGCGGGGGCGGAGGAGCTTTCGCTGCTGCTGTTCCTGTGGCTGGTGTTCCTGGGTTCGATCCTGGCGCTGCGCCAGCGCGCCCATCTGGGCATGGAGTTGGTGCAAGCGCTGCTGCCGCGCCCGTGGCGGCGCGTGTGCGCCGTCATCACCCATGTGCTGATTCTGTACGTGCTGTGGCTGTTTCTGGCCGGCAGCTGGACGCAAACCGTGATCGGCACGCACAACTATTCGACCGTGCTGCATTACCCAAGCTCGCTGAAGGCCGCCTCGGGCCTGATCTGCGCGGGATCGATGCTCATCATCGTCGGCCTGAATCTGGTGCGCATCCTCATCAACAGTCCGAACGCACAGGTTCCGGGCGATCCGCCGCCGCCTGACGCGGCCCCGCTGGACCACGCCGCGCAAACCGCGCAAGGCGGGCCGCAACCATGACCATCGCGCTCTTTCTGGCGGTGCTGGTGATCTCGATCGCCCTGGGCATGCCCGTGGCCTTTGCGCTGGTGCTCACCGGCGTGGCGCTGATGTACCAGCTCGATTTCTTCAACGCCCAACTGGTGGCGCAGAACATGCTGGCCGGCGCCGACATTTACCCGCTGCTGGCGGTGCCCTGCTTCATTCTGGCCGGCGAAATCATGAACGCGGGCGGCATCTCGCGGCGCATCATCACGCTGGCTTCCAGCATGGTCGGCCACATTCGCGGCGGGCTGGGGTATGTGGCGATCGCGGCCACGCTGCTGATGGGTTCTTTTTCCGGCTCGGCGCTGGCCGACACCGCGGCCGTGGCAACCCTGCTGATTCCCATGATGCGCGACCACGGCTACCCCGTGCCGCGCTCGGCGGGGCTGATTGCCGCCGGCGGCGTGATCGCGCCGATCGTGCCGCCGTCGATGCCTTTCATCATCTTCGGCGTCACCACCAACACCTCCATCAGCAGCCTGTTCATGGCCGGCATCGTGCCGGCCCTGATGCGCGCCGGCGGACTGGTTTTTGTCTGGTGGATGCTGGCGCGCAAGATGGAAGTCATCATGCCGCCGCGCGAAAGCTGGGCCAAACGGGGCCGCGCGCTGCTCGATTCGCTGTGGGCGCTGGCGCTGCCGGTGCTGATCGTCGGCGGCCTGCGCCTGGGCTGGTTCACGCCGACCGAAGCCTCGGCGGCCGCCGCCGTCTATGCCCTGCTGGTGAGCCTGCTGGTGTATCGGGAGCTGAAGATTTCGCAGCTTTTCGATCTGTTCGTCAAGGCCGCGCGCACTTCCAGCATGGTGATGTTTCTGGCGGCGGCGGCTTTCGTGTCGTCCTACATGGTGACGCTGGCCGACCTGCCGGCCCACATGAGCGACCTGCTCGGCCCGCTGATGGCGCACCCGCGCCTGCTCATGACCGCGGTGATGGTGCTGCTGCTGGCCATCGGCAGCGTGATGGACCTGACGCCCACCATCCTCGTGCTCGGGCCGGTGCTGGCGCCGCTGGTGGTCAAGGCCGGCATCGACGCCACTTATTTCGGCGTGATGTTCATCCTGGTGGGCACCCTGGGGCTGATCCACCCGCCCGTGTGCACCGTGCTCAATACCGTTTGCGGCGTCGCCCGCATCTCGCTGGAAAGCGCCACGCGCGGCGTGTGGCCCTTCCTGCTGATGGAGGCGATTCTGGTGTTCCTGTTCGTGGCCTATCCCCAATTCATCACCGTGCCGCTGGGGTGGTTCCACTGATCTCGCGTATCTGAAAACCCGTCTTTCTAACCCAAGGAGCAAAGCCATGAAACCGTTTGATCTTCCCCGCCTCAAACCTCTGCGGGTCGCGCTCGCCGCGCTGGCCTTCGGCGTGGCGTCGCTGGCGGCGCCCGCCGCGCAGGCCGCCAGCTATTCGCCGCACGTCATCCGTTTTGGCTACGGCCTGGTGGTGGAGAGCAACCAGGGCCGCGCCGCCCGCTTGCTGGCCGACGATTTGTCCAAGCGCACCGGCGGCAAGCTGAACATGAAGACCTTCGGCAACGCCAGCCTGGGCAGCGACATCCAGATGCAGAACGCCCTGATCGGCGGCGCGCAGGAGATGATGACCGGCTCCACCACCACGCTGGTGGGCATCGTCGATGACTTCGGCGTGTTCGACCTGCCCTTCCTGTTCGCCAACGAGAAGGAGGCCGATGCCGTGCTCGACGGCCCGATCGGCCAGAAACTGCTGGACAAGCTCCAGAGCAAAGGTCTGGTGGGACTGGTCTTCAATGAAAACGGCTTCCGCGACCTGACCAACTCCAAGCGCCCGATCGAGAAGATGGAAGACTTCAAGGGAATCAAGCTGCGCGTGATGCAGAACCCCATGTACATCGACCTGTTCAACGCGATGGGCGCCAACGCGATCCCGCTGGCGTTTTCGGACCTGTTCACGGCGCTCGAATCGCGCACCGTCGATGGGCAGGACAACCCGATCAACACCGTCGAATCGAGCAAGTTCTACGAGGTGCAGAAATACCTGACGATCAGCCACCACGTCTACACGCCCTTCATCGTGCTGGCCAGCAAGCAGTGGTGGGACACGCTGAACCCCGATGAGCAGGCTGCCATCAAGGCCTCCGCCGCCGTCGCCCGCGACTCCGAGCGTCTGGACACCCGCGCCGAGCGCGTCCGCATTCTGGATCAACTCAAGTCGCACGGGATGCAGGTCAACACCATCAGCGACGCCGAACTGGCCCGCATGCGCACCGTGGCCCGCCCCGTGATCGACAAATTCAGCGCCACCAGTCCGGAACATGCCCAACTGGTCAAGGACATCGAGGCGGAACTGGCCAGACTGCGCGGGCAGAAGTAAACGCTCGTCATCCTGCGGCTGCGCTCGGCTCGGCGCAGGATGACGCCATGATGGGACACGAATGGTTCAGTCCGCCAAAAACAGCAAGCCCCACATCGTTTCCATCGATATCGGCACTTCGAGTGCCAAGGCTATCGTGTGTACGGCCGATGGCGCGCTCGTGGCCGAGGCGAGCGCGGCCTATCCGTGCTACTACCCCCAGCCCGGCTGGGCCGAGCAGGACGCGGACGAGGTGCTGGCGGGCGTGGTCAAGGCCATCGGCGCGCTGATCCAGCGCGCCGGCCTTGCGGCTTCCTCGGTTGAAGCGATCGTCTTTGGCGGCATCTGGCAAAGCCTGCTGCCGCTGGATGCGCAAGACCGGCCGCTTTGCCGGGCGCTCCTCTGGTCCGACCAGCGTTCGGCCAGGGAAAACGCGTTGCTCAGGGCGCGGCTCGACCATGAGGACGTGAAAGCGCGGACGGGTTGCGGGCTGCACCCGATGTACTTTCTTTCCAGGCTCCTCTGGTTCAAGACCGAGGCGCCCGAACTCTATGCGCGCACGGCGCGCTTCGTTTCCATCAAGGAATACATCCTGACGCGGCTTTACGGCGTGCGCGTGGTGGATCGCGCCATCGCCTCCGGCACCGGCGCGTGGAACATGGCCCGGCGCGACTGGGATCACGAACTGCTGGCGGCGGCAGGCGTGGCCGAAGCGCGCTTTTCCGACTGCGTGGAACCGGCCAGCATGGCGCGCGGGCTGAAAGCCGATTACGCCGCCGCGATGGGACTTGGCGAAGGCGCGCCAGCGGTGATCGGCGCCGCCGATGGCGCGCTGGCGCACCTGGGCGCGGTGGGGTTTGCCGAAGGCCGCATGAGCCTTTCCGGCGGCACCTCCATCGCGCTGCGGCTGCGGCGCGCCGCGCCGCACACGGTGCGCGGTTCGGAAGCCTGGTGCTATTACCTGGCCGACGGCAATTGGCTGCAAGGCGGCGTGGCCCACGGCGGCGGCAATGCGCTCACCTGGTTTGCCGACAACATTCTGGGCGCGCGGCCCGGCGCCGAGCCTTGGGATGGCATGAACGCGCTGGCGCTCCGTGCCGCGCCGGGCGCGGCGGGCCTGCGCTTTTTCCCGTTGCTGGGCGGCGAGCGTTGCCCGCGCCACCGGCCCGAGGCGCGCGGCGCGATGCTGGGGCTGTCCTTCAACCACGGCACGGCGGAACTGGCGCGCGCATTGTATGAGGGCGTCGCCTTTTGTACGCGCGCCATTTACCGGATGCTGGCGCCCGATGGGCGCGCCGATCTGGTCGTCACCGGCGGCATTCTGAAGTCTCCGGTCTGGCTCGAAATCGTCGCCGCCTGCTTGGGCAAACCGCTCTGGCGTCCCCACGTGGGCGAAAGCGCCGCCTGGGGCGGCGTGGCGCTGGGGCTGAAAACCATCGGCGCGTATCCCGATCTGGCCACGGCCTGCGCCGCGCTGGTGGGAACCACGGGCGCCGTGGAGCCGGACCCGCGGCAGCAGGCTGCCTACGAAGAGATCATGCGCGACTATGAAAAGCTGTACGCGCAGGTTTATGGCGCCTGAAACTATCAAATCAATAGCTGCTCCCCGGCGTCGCGCAATGATTTCAAAATGAAAAGTATCTAAAATTAAGGATTCACCTTGGCATACAGCTATCAAAACATGAGAACTCGTTTTCCATGAAAGAACCCGCCATGTCTGAAACTCCCTTTGCCGCCTTGACCCGGATCGGCGTCGTGCCCGTCATCGCGATAGAACAGGCGGGCGACGCGCTGGCTTTGGCGGATGCCTTGCTCGAAGGCGGCCTGCGGGTCGCCGAGATCACTTTCCGCACCAGCGCCGCCGCCGAGAGTCTGGCGCGGCTCCGGGATGCGCGGCCCGAACTGCTGCTTGGCGCGGGCACGGTGCTCGAAGTCGCTCAGGTGCAGGCCGCCGTGGCCGCGGGCGCGCGCTTTGCGCTGGCGCCGGGATTCGACCCGGAGATCGTCCAGGCGGCGGCCCGGCATGGGCTGCCGTTTGCTCCGGGCGTGATGACGCCCAGCGATCTGGGCGCCGCCGCCAAATGCGGCATCCGCCTGGCAAAATTCTTTCCGGCGGCCAGCGCCGGCGGCCCGCGCGCGCTGGAGGCCATCGCCGCCCCATTTGCCCATTTGAATATGCGCTACATCCCCACCGGCGGCGTGAGCCTGGACACCATGCAGGACTGGCTCAAGCTGAAAATCGTGGCCGCGGTGGGCGGCACCTGGATTGCGCGCACGGAAGACCTCCGCGAGCGGCAGTTTGCCGCAATCACGCGCAAGGCCAGGGCCGCCGTGGCACGCGCCGCCGAAATTCGCGGCGGAGCCTGAAAAATGCCGCGCATTCTTGTCACGCCCCGTTCCCTGACGGCAACGCCGCATCCCGCCGTGCTGGCCCTGCGCCAGCGCGGGTATGAGTTGAGTTATTGCCAGGCCGGCCGGATGCCGGACGAGGCCGAGCTGATCCGGCTGGTTCCCGGCGTGGCTGGCTGGCTGGCCGGCGTCGAAACCATTTCTCCGGCGGTGATTGCCGCCGCCGGCGATCTGCGGGTCATCAGCCGCAACGGGGTCGGCGTGGACAATCTGCCGCTGCCGCTGCTGGCCGAACGCGGCATTGCCGTGCGCGTGGCCCAGGGCGCCAATGCGCCGGGCGTGGCGGAATTGACGATCGGGCTGATGCTGGCCGCGCTGCGCCATATTCCGCGCGCCGACAGCGGCATCAAGCAAGGCCAATGGCCGCGCACGATCGGGCGCGAAATACGCGGACGCAAGATCGGCATCGTCGGCTGCGGCGCCATCGGCAGCGAGGTGGCGCGCCTGTGCCACGCCTTGGGCGCGCAGCCCCTGGTGCATGACCCCGCAAGCGAGCTTGCCGAGCGCCTGCCTTTCGCGCGGGCGGTCAGTCTGGCCGCGTTGATCCTCGAATCCGACGTCATCACGCTGCACTGCCCGGCAGCGCCCCACGGGGCGGCGTTGCTCGGCCCTGCACAGTTTTCGGCCATGCGGCCCGGCGTGGCGCTGGTCAACACGGCCCGCGCCGCGCTGGTGGACGAAGCCGCGCTGCGCCGCGCGCTGGATGCAGGGCAGGTTGCGTGCTATGCGGTCGATGTGTTCGATCAGGAACCGCCGTGCGCCGGTTCGCTGGCAAGCGATCCGCGCGTGATTGCCACCAGCCATATCGGCGGCTACACCGAAGAAAGCGTCGATCGCGCCACCGCCATCGCGGTCGCCAATCTTCTCGACGCGCTCGAAGCCCCCGCGCAAGGAGACTCCTCATGCAAATCGGAATGATCGGCCTTGGCCGGATGGGCGGCAACATGGCGCGCCGGCTCTTGCGCGGCGGCCACAGCGTCGTGGCGCACGACAAGGACCACAAGGCCATCGCCGGCCTCGTGGCCGAAGGCGCCCAGGGCGCCGGCACGCTGCAAGAGCTCGTCGCCCAACTGGAAAAACCGCGCGCCGTCTGGGTCATGCTGCCCGCCGGACCCGCCACCGGAGCCGCGATCGCCGCGCTTGCGGACCTGATGCAGGCGGACGACGCCATCATCGACGGCGGCAACACCTTTTGGCGGGACGACATCCGCCGCGCCAAAAAACTGCGGGCGCGCGGCATGCATTACGTGGATGTGGGAACCTCGGGCGGCATCTGGGGAATGGAACGCGGTTATTGCATGACGATCGGCGGCGACAAGGCGGCGCTGGAGCGGCTTGACCCCATCTTCGCCGCGCTGGCGCCCGGCGCGGGCGGCATCCCGCGCACGCCGCAGCGCCAGGGCCGCGATCCGCGCGTCGAGCAGGGCTACCTCCACGCCGGCCCGGCGGGGGCAGGACATTTCGTCAAGATGATCCACAACGGCATCGAATACGGCCTGATGCAAGCCTATGCCGAAGGCTTCGACATCCTCAAGCACGCCAACGCAGCGGCGCTGCCGCCCGACCATCGTTTCGATTTCGACCTCGCCGACATTGCCGAGGTCTGGCGCAGAGGCAGCGTGATCCCGTCCTGGCTGCTGGACCTGACGGCGGCGGCGCTGGCCGCAAGCCCGGCCCTCGCCGAATATTCCGGCCTGGTGGACGATTCCGGCGAAGGCCGCTGGACCGTCAACGCCGCGATCGACGAAGCGGTTCCGGCCCAGGTCCTGACCGCCGCCCTGTTCGCGCGCTTTCGCTCGCGCCGGGAGCATGGCTTTGCCGAAAAAATCCTCTCCGCCATGCGCGCCGGCTTCGGTGGGCACAAGGAGTTGCAGCAAGATCCATAGATCAGAGCGGTTTCCCCCTCTCTGTCATTCTGCGCGAAGTCGCAGAATCCAGGAACGCAACCACCCGCGCCACATCCTGGATCCTGCGACTCCGCTTCGCTGCGCGCAGGATGACGAGAAAAAAGGGAGCGCGCAGGATGACGAGGGAAAAAGGTTCTCTGTCATTCTGCGCGAAGTCGCAGAATCCAGGAATGCAGCCACCGGCGCCACATCCTGGATCCTGCGACTACGCTTCGCTGCGCGCAGGATGACGAGGAAAAAGGTTCTCCGTCATTCTGCGCGAAGTCGCAGAATCCAGGAACGCAAGCACCCGCTCAAGAGCGGTTTTGATTGAAGCGCTGACACTTTCCCGGCGCGCTGCACGGTTGCGCCATTCAGCATCGCCTCACACCTTCCACTTGGCCAGCAGCTTCTCCGGCGTGAGGGTGTCGTACACCTCGAACGGCTGGTGAATCCAGGGGTTGGTGGGCAGGTCTTCCACCGCGTAGTCGGGCTTGAAGGTGGAGCAGCCCTTGCTCCAGATCACGGCGCTGCGCAGTTCGGTGATGGAGGGGTAGTTGCCGCGCAGCCGCTGCACCACGGCTTGCAAGGTGATGCCGGTGTCGGCCAGGTCATCGACCAGCAGCACGCGGCCGGCGATCTGGCCTTGCGGCGTGGTGATGTAGCGCGCAAGGTCCAGATGCCCCTGCTCGGTGCCGGCCTGGGCGCGGTAGCTGCTGGTGGACATGATCGCCAGCGGCACGCCGAAGATGCGGCTCAACACATCGCCGGGCCGCATGCCGCCGCGCGCCAGACACAGGATGGTGTCGAAGCGCCAGCCGGAGCGGTGCACCTGCAGGGCCAGTTTTTCGATCAGGCCGTTGTATTCGTCCTGGCTCACGTAGAGATGTTTGCCGTCTTCCGTCAGCATCGCCGTGCTCCTTTTTCAATAGCCACTCTCGAAGACCCCGGCGTCCGGTCACACCGCCAGGAACGGGTGCCGCATCATGATGGTGTGCTCGCGGTCCGGGCTGGTCGAGATCACGTGGATCGGCACGCCCGTGGCCTGCTCGATGCGTTGCAGGTACAGCCGCGCGCCCACGGGCAGCCGCGCATGGTCGGTCACGCCGACGGTGCTTTCGCTCCAGCCTTCCAGCGTTTCGTAAATCGGCTGGCAGCGCGCGATGTCGTCGGCGCCCAGGGGCAGGATGTCGATGCGCTCGCCGTCCAGTTCGTAGCCGACGCACAGTTTGAGTTCGGGCAGGCCGTCGAGCACGTCCAGCTTGGTGATGCACAGGCCGGTCAGGCCGTTGACCTGCGCGCTGCGCTTGAGCAGCGCCGCGTCGAACCAGCCGCAGCGGCGGCTGCGCCCGGTGGTCACGCCTTTTTCGGCGCCCACGGTGCTCATGTGCCAGCCGGGCGTGCCGGGGGTTTGCCAATCGAGTTCGGTCGGAAACGGCCCGCCGCCCACCCGCGTGCAATACGCCTTGGTGATGCCCAGCACGTAGTGCAGCAGCCCCGGCCCCACGCCCGCGCCGGCCGCCGCGTTGCCGGCCACGCAATTGCTGCTGGTCACGAACGGGTAAGTGCCGTGATCCACGTCCAGCAGCGTGCCCTGCGCGCCCTCGAACAGCAGGTTGGCGCCCGCGCGGTGCGCGTCGTTCAGCAGGCGCGAGACATCCCCCAGCATCGGCTTGATGGCCTCGGCGTGGCGCATGGCCTCCT
>Ga0123354_10019065_pt1 | contig 10776 bp, 10 predicted proteins | sample TergutLab28metaG_2_FD_97872 | JGI IMG/M metagenome (GOLD analysis project Ga0123354, IMG submission 97872) | Labiotermes labralis P4 segment gut microbial communities from Petit-Saut dam, French Guiana - Lab288 P4 | ecosystem: Host-associated > Arthropoda: Insects > Digestive system > Gut ... | reverse complement strand
TGTCTTATATTTTTTTTTTATTAAAAAAAAAAATATATATACTACACAAATGTATGTATACTGTATATATATATATATATATATATATATATGTGTGTGTGTGTGTATATATATATATATATATGCAGTACATACATATTGTACAGGTCTGTACATCCACTAGCGGTACAGCCACGCACTGCATAGCATGAGACTGTCTATCCCCTAACCCCAAGAAAATGCACCATTTTAAATGGGAATTTTGTGCTTGATCTATGCAGAATTTTTTAGGAACGTAACCCTGGCATAAAACTAGAGCTGCCTGTAGTATCATCACTCACTCCAATTACAGTTACCAGCAGCCTAATATGCAGCCAGTATACCTCAGTTGGCACAGTGACTAGACTATGGGCTGGGACAGTCTGTGGTTAGATTCCCAGCTGGGGCACAACATTTTTATCTCCTCCAAAACATCAAGGCTTACTCAAGGCCCCATCCAGCCCCTATCCGATGAGTAATGGGAGTCCTCATCTCCTCTCCCCACAAGTGAAAAACAGCTGCAGTGCAAAGTTGAAGTTGGCTACTCACATCCACGTAGTGCTGAGGTTAAGAATGAGTGCAGCTGCACTTCAATTCCATGTATATGCCTCCATGGCATACCCATGGACAACTAATATACAATATTCACCCAAATATTAGATGAGAATTTTTCACTAATTCATCATATCATGCACAAAGTTAAACATGTTCTGCATAGGTATTTTCCTGGAAACTGAAAAGAGTAAAGTAGGGTCATTTTATATTCAGGTTAATACAGTGCAATAAAACCTCATTAATTTGAAGTGCCTGGGGTTGAAATACAGGACTACAAATCATGTGACATCAAATTACCCAATTCTTTCAGTAAACACTTAGAGGTTACATGGTTGGTTGAGTGCCTAGTGTTATGTTGTAGGATGTCACTTTTTTTTATTTAAATGAGTATACTGAAAATCCCCTGCACATACATATGTTTTAAATGCCTGCTCTGTAATTTAATTCAGTTTATTCAAAATGAAAGCCAGCAAACAATAATTCAGGTATGTCACACTTTTGAAGGTAGTTCACTGCTTCTTGAAATGTGACTCAACTGGCCTGTTCCAGGGGTGCCTCATGTTTACAACAAATGTTTATGCATACAGCACAGATAATAATACATCACAGTAGGCTTCCAATGGTCAAGAATCATTGGGACTGAGGTAGTGTCAATAATATTAGGAACATCTTAAAAAACTCTACAACTTCTTTTTCAACATTAGTGTTACATGCTTCTTCAGACCCTCACTACTGCTAGTATCCCTCACTTGCCTTAGACACCACTATTGCCATCACATGGTTATAAATATTCAAAATATAAGTCAAAAACACTTAAGAACATGGGTATACCTAACAATGGAAAATGGCAGGCTGAGAGCACACGGAATGGCAATGAACTGACTTGGTATTATTTTCTTCTGATGTTGCCATGAGTCTTTTTTTTTTGGGTGGGGAGGGGGGGGGGGGTCAAAGCTCATTCACAAACACTCACCAGTTTTTCTGCCATACTAAAGGGAATGACAGGTCAAGTTCTGTACTACTGGAGTTTTACTGTTTTTCAAACACTTCAACTTTCAGTAATCAGAGGACCATGAGCTCCAAACACAAAATTAAATATATTTAGAATTATCTCCATTAAAACGTACATACAATCCTATGTTATAAGCTGTGGAGCATCAGATATTTTGAATTATATTGTGTTTTGAATCAAATGATTTAAAATGAATGAAGTTTTACTGTACATATAAAATGTAACTTTCCTATTTGTTTAATCTTCCTGCCATGGACCTAATAGAGAACAGCCACAATACTATATAATTTACAGTGTACACTTGCCAATGTGTGCTACAGTCATGGCTGTTACACAGATGTGCAAGCACTGTGGCAGAATTTTTGGAAGTTATTTATGTGATAACCCTAATTTTTATTATTATTATTATTATTATTATTATTATTATTATTATTATTAAAGCTATATAAGTAAACTTTATTTTCCCAACCCGTGTTATTTCAGATGAAGTACAGCTACTCTGCATCCTGGAAATAAAAAGTTTTGCTTTACTTACCACAGTTAACTATATGAACAGATACATTAATAAACACAACAGGTTGTTCCTCCTCATGCAGATAAGAGTAGTGTGTCTTCCATGTATTAGCCTGTCAGAACCTGGACCATTTTATGCTATGATCAAATTGAACTTATGAAGGCCTACTGTGTGTATGCATATGCACTCACGAACCTGTCAGCATTTGGACCATTTCTTGTTATGATCAGCTTAAGCTACTTATGGCTGCAGCATGTATGTGTCTGTACACACCAACCTGTTGGAATCTGGACCATTTCTTTCTATGATTAACTTGAGCTTACAAAAAGCTATTGTGTGCATATGACTATGCATACCAACCTGTCAGAATCTGGACCATTTCTTGCTATTATCAACTTGAGTTTACTCAGACCTCCCACAGGAACCCGATCACTTCCAGTAGCAAACTGCAGTAACTTCCTCTGTGATTCAAGAGGCATCTTATGGACTATCTCCCAGAAATTTCGAATTATGGGACTGTCTGATGTGTAGCCACCATCATACTCTGTTGCTTCCTCCAATTCGTTGAAGTCAAAGTTCTGAACAGAAAGGAACACAGTTAAGTAATGGCTGATCTCCCTTACGCCTGCTTTGTGAAGTTTTTAAATCTGAAACTTATTTCCAGAATTCATCTTCAGATTTCACAGAAGTGGACTTTATTTAATGACACTGCCAACTGCTGATATTATGTATGGCATGAAAGCAATATGAGAATTAAGCATTACTGGAATGATAATGCCAAAGAAAAACTGAAGAACATGTAGAAAAACCTGGCCTAGTGCTATTTCGTCCACCATAAATTCCACGTGGACTGGCCTTGGATCAAACTTGGGCCTCCCTCATTTAGAGCTCCAGAAAATAATCTGGTTCAATAATAGATTACACCCACAGGTTCAGTAACAGATTACACCCACAGTTTCAATAACAGATTACACCCACAGGAACTGTCATTATCCATCATTTTCCATATGAATATCAGGACACACAAGTTAAAGCTCAGCCACTAGGACCACATTGCCAGGCACTTTAAATCTTCAGCCTCCAGAAAATAAATGTTGTGTGGATATACTAGTAACCTTGAAAACAGAAAATGCTCAAAACAAACAATGAAATTCAAACTCAGGAGTGTAAGAAAGAGTCACATATATAAGAAAGAGAGGTCCCCATACTACATTCACACTTTTTTGTCAAGCAGAGTGGAGGAGACAGATTGAATTCACATGCTCAGAAAAAATCATGAAAAGGAATGATACTTAGGTGAGGCTCTTACCTTACTACCACATACCAACTGCTCTACTTCCTCAGGCCTGAAAAGCAGATGGAGTGGCGATTCATCGGTCACCATCTGGAAGCCACGTCTAAAAGCTCTAAATTGTTTCTCTACTGACTTGTTCAAGAGGAAATCTGCATATAAATCAACAAACTCCTGCAATAAGAAAGAGAGCAACAAATAGTTACTTTACACATGTAAACACACACACACACACAGTAGAAGTCCTTTAATCTGGCACTCCTGACAGTTCAACACTTGAGGAAAATAGTCCCATGACCAAAGTTCCACTGTCCATAACTTTCAGTGCATGTACTGATTCCATGATTTTATCTTGGGTTGGCTGGAATTTAACGTATGCACTGAGCTATTACAATGGCTTCATACAATACAAAGATGAGTATACAAGGTACTGCTGGCAACAGGAAGCATGTAATTTTAATCTTTCCTCAGGAACATGAAATAATTAGGAAGCTTGAAAGTGTGAAAGGCAATGAGAGGTTATGGCTTTCTACCTCAATGAATAATGAACTATTTATGATACAAGGACACAGCAGGACCAATTATGATTGTTTATGGCATCAAGTGAAAGTGTCAAGGACCTTTTCAAGTGCCAGAGCCTAAATTAGTGCAATTGGACAAGGTGTAGTAGAAGTGCTTTACAGCAATTTGTTCTAAGGGAAAGCCTGTTACTGGATCTATGATAATTTAAAGAGTTAATTGCCCATATGGTGAAATGAAAACAACTGAAAATGCACATTTTCTGAGGGAAGGAACAAAAAAATTACCAGAAAGAACTTAGGTCAGTATAGGTACTGTCTGATAACCCAGAATACTTGATAATCTGGCACATGTCTGGTACTGTGGATGCTAGAATAAAAGAATTCTACTGTACTGAAGCATCATAATGTAAGTATGAGATCTGAGTTTCTCATGACGAACATAACGCAGGGCAGTTTGGGAAAAAAAGTTACCACTGTTTCAAAAGAACCTACTGCCTCCATGTTTGGACCAGAAGATAAAGGCTAAAGGTTCCTTTAAAACACTGCTTTCTGGCATTCTACACAGCATCAACACCAGAAACATGTCACCTCTTGACATAAGGGCATCCAGTAGAGACTGTCCAATGTCTGGGGCTAAGCTGATCAGCACAATGCTTCAGAAGTAAGTGTCAGCTTTCAGATAAAAAACATGGACAGAAAAGAAACATGTAGGTGGAATCATAACACAAAGTCTGTCCCTGTTAATCTTGCAGCGTCAACTACACCAAATTATTTTCTGAGTGAGCAACAACAGTTCAACATTAAATAATTATGACTTTCAAGAGACTATACAGGCAAAGTACACTTTTCTGTACATACAACTGCCATAAAGTACTAAAAGTGCTAACAACTGCAATATCAAGTAACATAATCTATAACTAAATCAGTTTCAAAACTACAAAGAAAAATCATTAGTTGTACCACAAACCATCACACTCTTTATGACAGGAACACTTTAAGAAGTACAAATAAGTTTACTTCAAATTATTCTGCTTTCCATTCCAATGTTAATTACCTCACCTTCTTGTTATCTTGGCATACATATATTTGATCACCTCCTTCCTTCAACTCATGAAAGAAAGTTGTACCAAAAACATCTTGGTAGCAGATACGGAATGTCTGCACAAAAGTTTCTTCCATGTCATCTGCTTCATATTCCAGCATTCCTTTTAGTCCCGTGAAGAAGGTCTGAAAAGTTTATATTATGATACCGTGTGCATAAAAACAGGTACACACACACACACACTTTAGTATCACCAGTATGGCATGGCAATAAGAAATCACACACAAAGTACAGTATATAAAAATGTTAACAGGTTTCATACTGGCTACATAATATTCAAGTTATTCCATGTGCAGTCTTTCATGAATATAATGTAATCTGTTTTCTGTACTACTTTAGGTTTTGGCCACCTCCACAGCATATGTGAAACTCTGTTAAAAATAACTCACAGTACACTAACATTCATTTAGTTATCTATGAAAAATTTTTTTTTTTACATTTTAAAACCTGACAGTGCTAGAAGAAATAATATTTAATCCAATTTAAATGCAATTAAATTAAGAATCTGGAATATAAATATGGCTACCTGCCTTTACATTCTGTGCAATAAAAGTCAAACACTTGAAATTTTCCAGATCAGAATGACAAAAGCGCACAGCTGCCTTCATAATTCCATTCTTTCACAATTTCCTTACATCTGTTCATGTGTGATTTTTCTCTGCCTTCAGCTCATTATATTTATTTAAGCAAGATATCTAATAACCAAAGACACCATGCCAGCCTAATTTGAGGATAACCATGGATTAAAATGCGTTTATCTTCTATGATGTGACTAGGTTCTGCTTCAATGTGTAAATGAAGATTTCAACAACCATGTTAACACACAGTTCAGCTGACAAAGCAGAAGACCACCTAGCACACACAATACAACCAACAAATGCACTAATGTTCAAATTACATTCTTACACACAATTTGTCATAACTCCAACATGTTTTGATCTATCTTGATCATCTTCAGGGGGTTATTTAACATTAATAGAGCATATATATAAACACAGATGGATTAAACGGATTAAAATTGTCCATAAAATATCCACAGATATCACAAAATTTGCTTGTAGCACTGGAGAACTAGTTCATAGGTTGTAGAGGTTGTAGTTTTATAGTTCTTTACAATGGTTCTGGAATTAATATACAATTATAGTAAATAGTAAAAATAATTACAAGTATCTGATTAATTGTTATACACAGTCATTTCAATGGTTCTACATACCACATGAGGTGAATGCAAAGTTAATGACAAATTTTGTGTAAATATATAATTTCATCATGAGTGCATTTGTTGAGTTTATCATGTAAAAATGTTTATTAATACACAGACATGAATAATATTAAGAACAACACCCAAGTGTTTTTTTTTTTTTTTTTTTTGCATACATTGCATTTGCAGAGACACTTATTGAAAGTGTGCAGTTACGCTACATAACTACATGTTTCAAAAGTTTGTGCTGCACTGGCAAGGCTAGAAGTGTGAATGAAGCAGATATTTCTATTATTTTTCCATCATTTGTCATTTACTGATTTTTCTGGTTTAAAAGGACCACATTTAACAGTGAGTGTCAGCAAACATCTGGCAAAAAATACATTCTTTACAAGTGTTTTGTTACTTGAAGAATGTCACACAACACAAACCAACAAAGAATGTCACACATAAAGATATGAACTAATATGTTAATCCTTAAAAGTGCTGTTTCCAAAGCACTGCATCTTTAGTATTATGTCCACAATCCACTCATCAACGATGAAATGCATGGATTCAATGGCGGATCAGACATGATGCTGAGACGAAGCAACCTCATCCTAACCATCTGATGGAAGGGTAAAGACAGCATCATTATTTTTTGCAGGAAGGAGAGGCCAGGCTTCCTGCATGGTTCTTTTCACCTCACTCCACACATTCTTAGTTGGTTCAAAGCAGGCACTTGCTGTGGCCTGTCTGTCAGTCAGTCAGAAATTGGTCTGCAGCAATAGCCATTCCTGAACCAAATTAAAATTGTCAATGAAGGAGTGGTCTTTCTGGAAGTGGAGTAGTATAGTGGGTATAGTGACTAGGATATGGAATGAATGATCTGGGGTTTGAATCCTGGAAGGGGCAAGAGATTTTTCTCTTCTCCAAAATGTCCAGACCGGCCCTGGAGTCCACCCATCCTCCTCTTCAATAGGTACTGTGGTTCTTCATGGGGACAGTGGCCAGGGTGTGAACTCACCTCCATGTTGAGCTGAGCCTTCAAAGTGTGGACATGGAGAACTTTACTTTTACAGAAGACACCATTAAGTTCTCAGCATGCTATTACATTGAAGTGCTCTTCTACGTAATGGAGCATTCCCCCCCAATGTATGTAGAAGATGAGATATTTAATGATGACCCCATGGTCTGTACACTAATACTGGACCATTTGCTGTGTTAAAAGTTGATTCATCAGAGAATATGAATCTATCCCACAGGTGATTTACTTTGCTCTCAGCAGGTGCTGGATGGTACAATTCATGTTCACCAGTAAAGAGATCCTTCAGTTCAGTGCAGCATACTCTAAAACCGGCTTCCATAAGTCTAGAATTCACAGCACATTTATGTCCAGGAAAGATGATGGCAACCTTAGGCTTCCTTGCACTGATAAAAGGGTCCCTTTGAACTTTGGCTATCAAATGCACCATCCTAAACGCAGCTGAATACACACCACAACCAAATTCATACATGTCTTCCAACCTATCGCATCCACCTGGTATTTCTGTAACCATGCTCCTTCCACAGACTTTGGGATACCATACTGTCCACTGCAGTGCCTGCACTGAACTGTCCCTCCTCAACAAGAGCTGTGAAGCGCTTGCAAGTAATATAAAGCAGTAAGCCACAGTGACAAGAATGAAGAAGAACTGGTTTGAGTCCCATACACCACTTATGTTGTAGTAGATCCAAAGTAATGTTTGAACACCCCACCCCTACATTTACAACTGCCCTTTCAACTGTAAACAAAAAAGCATAACTATATACAGAGGAACCACCCAGCATATGATGCTATCTCCGAGTCTCTGTTGCTCAAACAACAAGTGTATTGATATCTGATTCAAAAATAACACAAACCAACCCACCATTAAGTTAAAATGCATAAGCAATAACTTGTTTTGTCTGAGTGTTATGTTCAATCCATAAGTATTCCTTGCTGAAAATGAAGGTGATGTGCAATCCAAGCTCCAGAAGTCTGGACACCATATGGAAGAAGCCATGCCTTGGAATGAGCCATTTCATGCGCTAACATCTAATTCGTATTTTGTATAAGTGGTATACTTCAGGAAACAAAATGCTTTTAATGTGTGTGTTTTGCAAATAAAGTTGTCTGAGTACAGTCACATTCAAACATGAACCCTTTCAATCACAATGCCAATAAATAACAAATCACAGAAAAATAACAGGAATTTCTGCTTCACTCACACTCCTGGCATCACCAATGCAGTACAAATAACTTTTGAGGCACGTACTTAAATAATGTAAATGTACAGTTTCAATTAGTATCACAGCATGTTTGGTGGGAGGGGGGAGGAGCAGTAAAAAACTTATGCCCATACCAAGACTCAAAGTAGCATATTGGATCTCCAAAAAATACCAATTTCCTGTTTGACCACTCAACCATGACTGTAACTGTCAGTTGAAGATTTTATCTACACTTTGCCATGGAGCATCATGATGTCAGCAAAATAATCACCTTTAACCCATGTTTATCTTCAAGTGTGGAAGACATTTTGGTGTATTTGGCTAATAAATATCTGGCATAAATAACTCTAGTGAATAGAAGGTTAGGTAAATCCAAACACAGACAAAATACAGGAAAATTAAAAATGACTGGAATTATAATGGAAGCTGTAAACTTATGTCACTTAGAAACATTTAGACACCTGACATTTTGCAAAGGGTACATAAAGAAATTTCAAACGTAATATAATATGGGTTAACTTAAAACGAGAAGCTGATATAACAGTGAAGTGGATACATTTACACGAATGAACACTAAAATAATTAATGTGACAATGTCTGTGATAGTACACCCAACCCCTACAATTCAGACATTCAATTTATGGGCTGTTGTTTTACCACACACTAATTTGTACATGCTCAGGTGTCCCATTTTCTGGGAAGTGAAACAGTGCCACAACCCACAAAATACAGACCTCAAATGCACTGCTTGTTTTTTTCCTGTAAGGATTACTTTTTAACTTTCAAGGACAAAGGGTCTACAAAGCAGGACATGCAAGCACATACATCAGTACATTTGCTACTGTGCTTTTGCTTTATGGATTTTTGACTTATGAATAGTTTTCATAGAACAGTTCATATCCATAACTCAAGGAATAAGTGTATTATACTTGAAACTTGAAATTCTCAAAATATGAGGCAATAAATTTTTTGGAGAGGATGCTTCATGCTCCTCTGAAATACTAATACCTACAATGCCAGATTATTCAATAGAAATGTGCCTCAGATTAGGGGGTCCACATGCCAATATTTGAATGTTATTACCATTGAAAGCAAAAAGAAAATAAATATATAAAACATAATTAAGAAAATACAGGTTTCCCCCATTCTAAGTAACTGAAATGCAGTAACCATAAATACAAAGTTGTTCCTGTGCACACCATGAAGACATATGGAGATGTCATGGTATTCCACCTGTTCTTAACATTGGTGCCAGTTGTGACAGCAAACAATTTCATGGCCCCGTTGTTTTCCTCCAGTGTAAAAACCCCCAAGTACCAACTGGATAGGATGTCAGGTGGACAAAACAGCTGGTCTAAACTTTTGTAGAAGAGAAAAATCTCTTGCCCTTGCCAGGAATTGAACCATAAATCTTTGAAAATCCAGCTCATAGCCTCATCACCGTCTGAGCTCACAATACAAAAACATTCAAAAAATTGTTGAGTATGATACCACATTTTCTTTTAATTCCATTATAAAAAATAAAAAAAAAAATGCCCCGTTTAACTACCAATATCACATCCCAGTGACAATTTATGTTTCTCTGCACAAAGCACAAACTACAGGTCCTCTACATTATAGTGAAAGTGTAAAGGTTCATATTCAAGAAATGTTAAAATAGTTTTACATGTTACAGAAAATGCATTTAAGCCTTACTTGGTTCCAGTCTTCAAGGTCATAGAATGTGCCCTTCTTGCCCATAAGTTTCTTATAAACCACCATTGGAAAATGGACATCCAGAATAATATTGTTGTATATCGCTAGACCTAGTACAATTCCAATAAGTGTAAACTGAGCATCACTTTCAAAGGAAGTTGGATTAAACCATACAGTCTGTGATTCATTTTGAAATGTAAACATTCCTGCAACAAAAGACCACTGAAGTCAGGTTACACAGTATATGTAACAAACACAATAATGAGCTACAAGGTTCTCAAAATGGTGCCCATGACCATTACTACCATTACTGTTATTATTATGGCACTCCAATTGGGTGTTGCCCACCATGTGATTCAAATGCGGCATTTTAAGACCAATATGTTGGGGACTGGCTCCATCTCCACCCACAGATGATTCAGTCTGGACCATGAAATAAACCTGACCTTCAGCAGTAGGCCTTCAAATGGGTACCCTTGATCTGACTTTATGTGATGAATGAAAATGAGTCAAATTCTGTGCAGCCCCCTCCCCCCACCATTTTCACCTGAGGACAGAGACAGCATACCGTTGCTAAATATGCTCCTTTATCAAACAATGGACATCTAATTGGAGTGTGATGATGATGATGATGATGA
>Ga0123354_10019063_pt1 | contig 10778 bp, 6 predicted proteins | sample TergutLab28metaG_2_FD_97872 | JGI IMG/M metagenome (GOLD analysis project Ga0123354, IMG submission 97872) | Labiotermes labralis P4 segment gut microbial communities from Petit-Saut dam, French Guiana - Lab288 P4 | ecosystem: Host-associated > Arthropoda: Insects > Digestive system > Gut ... | reverse complement strand
TGTATTCAACCATAATTTCCTCGTCCGAAAACATCATGAGGATCTGCGCGAGCGCGCCGGGCCGGTCGTCCATACGCACAGCCACAACAGGCGTCAGCGACGCGACCCAGCCGTTCAGCTTCAACAGCGCGAGCGCCTTTTTCGGGGAGTCGCTCAGGAAGCGCATGACGCCAAACTCCGACGTATCCGCGATTGTAAGCGCGTTCAGGTCGACGCCCGCCTCCGCAAGCCGCGCCGCAATATCCGCGAGCGCGCCGGGTTTGTTTTCCACAAATACGGATACCTGATCCACAATCATCGTTTTTTACCTCCTTAATGGAGTTGCCACAGCGAGCAAAGCGCGCTGATGGAACTCCTTATGCAAGGATTTCCGAAATCTCCGATTTCGTGAAATCTACTGCATCCCGTTAATTCAAATCTTCCTGTTGTCGATAACGCGCACCGCTTTACCCTCGCTGCGTGCAATCGTACGCGGCGCGACAAGCGTGACTTTTGGCGAAATACCGAGCATCGAACGCAGCGCCGCCAACAGCTCCGTTTCTTTCCGTTCAATGAAACGCACCTCGTCCGAAAACATCTCCTCGGTCATCTCGACCTGGATCTCAAAGGTGTCCGTGTGCCGCACGCGGTCGAGTACGATGAGATAATTCGCCGGATAACCCTGCCCAATCAGCACGGTTTCGATCTGCGACGGGAAGACGTTGACGCCGCGAATGATCAGCATGTCGTCCGTGCGCCCCATCGGCCTCGCCATCCTGACGAGCGTGCGGCCGCAGGCGCACTCTCCGCGCATGAGCATGGAAATGTCGCGTGTCCGGTAACGCAGCAGCGGAAACGCCTGCTTCGTGAGGCAGGTGAAGACAAGCTCGCCCTTTTCGCCGTCCGGCAGCGGTTCGCCCGTATCCGGATCAACAATCTCGGGATAAAATTCGTCTTCGTTGACATGCATGCCATCCTGCCGCTCGCATTCAAAGCTGACGCCCGGTCCGCTGATCTCCGTGAGCCCATAAATATCGTATGCTTTGATGTGTAAAGATTTCTCGATCTCGCGCCGCATCTCTTCGCTCCACGCTTCCGCGCCGAAGATGCCCGCCTTGAGTTTGATCTTCTCCTCGATCCCCGCTTCGTGGATTGCCTCTGCAAGGAAAGCCGCATACGACGGTGTGCAGCAGAGGATCGTCGCGCCAAGATCGGTCATGAACTGGATCTGCCGCTCTGTGTTGCCGGAGGACATCGGCAACGTCAGCGAGCCGACTTTGTGCGAGCCGCCGTTGAGTCCCGGGCCGCCCGTAAAAAGCCCATATCCGTAGGAAACGTGAACGACGTCGTCCTTCGATCCGCCAGCCGCCACGATCGCACGCGCGCATCCGTTTTCCCAGATATCGATGTCATGCTGCGTATAAAAGGCGACGACTCGCCGCCCCGTCGTGCCGCTTGTAGACTGAATGCGCACCGCGTCCGACTGCGGTACGGCGAGAAAACCGGCGGGATACTCCTCCCGCAGGTCGTCCTTTGAGATAAAGGGAAGTTTATGCAGATCGTCGATCCCCCTGATGTCGCCGGGTTCGACGCCCTTTTCCTGCATCTTTTTGCGGTACGGCGCCACATGATCGTAAGCGTGCCAGACCTGGGCCGCGAGCCGTTCATCCTGCAATATGCGCATTTGTTCGCGCGGCATTCGTTCGATTTTTTCCTGATAGTACGCCAATTCTTTCCCTTTCCGCTTACTGTGATAGTAAAATATTATTATACAGGAAACGGAGAAAACATTTCTTGTAATCGGAGAATTATTTGCTGGAATTTATCGGCGTGAAGGCGAGTTTGCCATGAATTTCTGAAATAATGTCAAAAAATTGCGGCTATGGACGAAAATCATGTCCAAAAATCCGAAAATTAAAAGAAAACAGCAATATTTAAGTGAAAAATCGTCCATAACCGAAAAAAAGTGACATAAAACCTGTTGCGTTCTGTCACAGAACCCATGGAAACATGGATTGCCCTTCTATCGCTTCTTTAGGGAAAAGTGGTTTTGGACGCGAAAACCGGCGCGCCTGGTTGAGGAGGAGGGAGAGCGTCGCCGCATATCGCCTTTTCGGTCAGCTCAAAAACAATCGGTTCCGTTCACCGGATGACTGATCCCGTTTGCTCTTTGAGGATCACGTCGTGCGCGCCGCCTTCAACGATGCTCGTCGCGCTCACAATCGTCAGTTTCGCCTTTTCCTGAAGCTCCGGAATAGAGAGCGCACCGCAGGAACACATCGTGGAACGGAGCTTCGCAAGCGTGGAACCCACGCCGTCTTTCAGCGCGCCCGCGTACGGCACATAAGAATCGACGCCCTCCTCAAACGAGAGCGCCTCCCCCTCGCCGAAGTCGTAGCGCTGCCAGTTGCGCGCGCGGTTGGAGCCCTCGCCCCAATACTCCTTCACATAAGAGCCGTTCACCGTCAGGCGCGCCGACGGGCTCTCGTCAAAACGCGCAAAATAGCGCCCGAGCATCAGGAAATCCGCGCCCATCGCAAGCGCGACCGCCATATGGTAGTCGTAGACAATGCCGCCGTCGCTGCAGATCGGGATATAGACGCCCGTTTCTTCATAATACCCATTTCTCGCCTTTGCCACATCCATAACCGCGGACGCCTGTCCGCGCCCGATGCCCTTTTGCTCGCGCGTGATGCAGATCGACCCGCCGCCGATCCCGACCTTCACAAAATCCGCACCCAACTCCGCAAGGAAACGAAAGCCGTCGCGGTCCACGACATTGCCCGCGCCGATCTTCACGCTGTCGCCGTAGCGCGCGCGCGCAAACGCAAGCGTCCGCTGCTGCCATTCGGTAAAGCCCTCGCTTGAATCGACGACGAGCACATCCGCGCCTGCGTCCACAAGAGCCGGAATGCGTTCCTCATAGTCGCGGGTGTTCACGCCGGCGCCGACGATATACCGCTTTTGTGCATCCAAAAGCTCGCTCGGATTGCTCTTGTGGCTTTCATAATCCTTTCGGAAGACAAAATGCGTCAGCCGCCCCTGCTTGTCGATGATCGGGAGCTGGTTGAGTTTATGGTCCCAGAGTATATCGTTTGCCTCGGAGAGCGAGATGCCGTCCTTGCCGTAGATGAGGCTTGAAAGCGGCGTCATGAATTCGCTGACCGGCGTATCCACCGGCGTCCGGCTGATGCGGTAATCCCGGCTCGTTACGATACCGACAATCCGCCCGTCCGGCGTCCCATCCTCCGTGACCGCGACCGTACTGTGTCCGTATTTCTCCTTCAGCGCGAGGATATCGGAAAGCGTCTGGTCGGGCCGAATATTGCTGTCCGAGCGGACAAAGCCCGCTTTGTGATCCTTTACGCGCCGCACCATCGCCACCTGGTTCTCGACGCTCTGCGAACCGAAGATAAAGGAGACGCCGCCTTCCTTCGCGAGCGCAACCGCAAGCCGGTCATCCGAAACCGCTTGCATGACCGCGGACGCCATCGGGATATTGGCCCGGAGCGCGGGCTCTTCGCCGGTACGGTATTTTACGACCGGCGTCCCGAGATCCACGCGGCCCGGCTGGCAATCCGACGACGAATAGCCCGGTACGAGCAGATACTCGTTGAATGTCCGTGACGGATCTTTGAAATAAAATGCCATAATGTCTCCCTTTCCCCGTATCCTGTTTCGTGCTTATTATTCCGTGATGACAGTCTCTCCCGTAATGCGGGAATTTTTCGGTACGCTTGTCGTGATGAAAGCATTGGAGCCGATGACGGAATGTTCGCCGATCACCGTATCCCCGCCGAGGATTGACGCGCCCGAATAGATCGTCACATGATCCTCGATGTCGGGATGCCGCTTGCTGCCGCAAAGTTTGCGCCCGCCTTTTGTCGAATGCGCGCCGAGCGTCACACCCTGGTAGATCTTCACATGGCTGCCGATCGTCGCGGTCTCCCCGATGACAATGCCAGTCCCGTGATCCAAAAAGAAATATTCGCCGATTGCCGCGCCGGGGTGAATATCGATACCCGTCTTCGAATGCGCGGACTCGCACATCATGCGCGGGATCAGCGGAACGCCGAGCTCCCAGAGTTCGTGCGCAAGCCGGTAGACCGTGATCGCGTAAACGCCCGGATAAGAGAGCACGATCTCGTCGCGGCTTGTGGACGCGGGGTCGCCGTCAAACGCAGCCTCGACATCGAGCGCAAGCAGGCGCCGCACCTCGGTAAGCCGGGAGAGAAATTCGTCCGTAACGCGCGCAGCCCTGACCGGCGCCTCGCCGTCCACCTCATCCGTTTGATGCCGGTACGCGCGTTCGATCTGCGTAATGAGCGAGCTGCGCAGCGCAAACAGCGTGTCGCGCACAAAGAATTCCTTCGTATACTCGCACATACTGCCGTTATCAAAAAATCCGGGAAAGAGAAGCTGCCGAAGATTTTCGATTGCGGCCTGTATCGCTTCGCGATCGATATGGTTGCGCTTCCCGATGCGGATAATCTCCGGATATGCCGCATAACTTTCCATGATTGACCCGACCAGGGTCCCGATTTCTTCTTCTCTTTCTTCGTAAATCATGTATTCTCCATCTTTTCTAAAGAAAAACTATACCTTATTTTTCAATCAGCGTTTCCGGTCGTTACGGGAAAGAAACTCACTTCCACGCTCTTCGGCAAAAAAACCGGATACTCCGAGCGCTCGGTCAGGACAAGATGCTTTTCGGCGTCGCGGGCTTTCTCTTTATCCTGCCGTGCGAGTTCCGCGAGATACGCCTCCGCATCATGGAGCGAGCGGAACGGCTGCCCGAACTCCAGCTCCGCTGTGATCTTCTCGAACGAATAACCCCGCTTCGCCAGATGGCGCTCCGTTTCAGGTACGCCCAGCACTTCCGGCTCATCCGGGATGGGCGGACGCGGGCGGACAAAGATCAAGGCCCGCTTCCGCGCGCGTTCGATCAGGCTGTCCAACAACCGCGCGTCCACACCGACAAAGGCGAGCAGCACGGCGTCCCAGCGTTCGTCCGCGCCGAGGCCGCCGAAATCCCGCAGTACCGGCCTGATCTTCCCCGCTGTATCCGGCTGCTGCGCCGGCCGCGCGGATAAAACGCGCTCCGTTTCCGCACGGAGGCTGTCGATCGCGGCCTCATCGTTATCGATCGCCGTAATCCGCGAGACCATCGGCGCGAGGAAAAAATCGAACAGCCCCGGGCCGCAGCCCAGATCCGCGAGCGTCCACGACACGTCAAGCCACGGCTCGGCCAGCTCGCTCAGTTTTTTGTAAAACCCTGTGTATGCGCCAGCCTCCCGGTATCGCCTGATATTTTCCGCCGTCCACTGATAGTTCAACGTTTCGCGCAATCCGCTTCCGTCGTCTTACATTGGATTTTTGCGGATGGCTTCCATCTCCTCGTAAAAATCCGAGCCGAGGAAATACCGTTTCGGCGGCTCGATCTTCCCGCCGGCTGCGAGGATATCAAGCCCCGCCTTTATTTTTTCGGGCGTCGCCGGCAGTTCGTAGACGCGCACGCCGCAGGCGTTTGCGATCGCGTTGATAACCGCCATATGGCCGCTCGACTGGAACGCTTCGGACGCGCCGGAGGAACCAAACGGATTTTGTGCGCGCGGGTTTTCGAGGAAGGTCACCTCAAGGTCGTCGGGGATATCCAGGACGGTCGGGATGCCCGCGCCGAGCGGGTTATTGTGTTTGTGCACATCCTCATAATCCTCCGAAAGCGCGAAGCCGATCGTGTGGCTCATGCCGCCGAAAACCTGTCCTTTGACCGCCGCGATATTGCCGACAACGCCGACGTCCGCGACCGCCTTCATCGCGAGCACATGGACTTTTCCCGTCGCCGTCTCGACCGCAACCTCCGCGAGGAACATCGCGAACGTATAGTCCGGCGTCGGATTTCCTTTGCCCGTGTTGGGGTCGAGGTCCGCAAGCGTGCCGAATTCCTCGTTCAGGAACTGGTTTTCGTACCGCGTCGGGAGCCCGTCGGCGACCATTTCATCGTAGGTCCGGAGCGTACCGTCCGGTTTCAGCATGGCGTTATACAGCTTTTCCGCGCAGGCTTTGGACGAAATGCCGTTCATGAAATGCGAACGCGAGGAAGCCGTAGCGCCGTGATCCGGGCAGTATTTGCTGTCGTTCTGAATCAGCACGACGTCATCCTTGTCGATCGTCCGGGCGCCTCCGAACGTCGTGCGCAGCGCCTCAAGCGTGACCATGAGCGAACCGATGTCGCCGCCCTGGCCCTGATCCTGCCAGGTGTCGTATTTATAGAATTTTCCGTCCTTGCCGAGTTCGATCGCGACCGTGCATTGGTCGGCGGTGCCTTCCGTGACGTTATAACCGCCCCAGACAAGCCCGACACCGCGGCGGAGTTTCGGTTTGTCCGCATCCTTCGCGCGCTGGACCGCCTCATCATAGAGAGGTTTCATCGCCTGCATGATCTGCTCGCCCGGATAGGACGTGTATTCGTACCCGTTGATATTGAGGTCGCCCGGGCGCGCCACATTGCGCCAGCGGATCTCAAACGGGGAAATGCCGAGTTCCTCGGCCATGATATCCATCATCGCCTCGGAGGCGGTGTAAGCCTGCGGCGATCCGTACCCGCGGTACGCGGTGCCGTAGCTATGGTTTGTCGCGGCTACGCGTGAGAGCCCCATACAGTTCGGCACGTTGTACGGGAAATACATAAAGCGCGCGATGCGCGTCGTGAGGTCGTCGCCGAGCTCGCTGTACGCGCCGTGGTCAAGCCCGTTGTCCCACTCGGCTGCGATGATCTTCCCGTCTTCGCCGCACGCGAGACGTGAGTTTGTGAACGACGGCGCGCGCTTGCCGGAGAAGGACATGAACTCCGCGTAGGTCATCGACAGCGCAACAGGCCGGTCGTCGCAGGCCATGCAGGCAATCGCCGCGATCGCGTATGTCGCGCTCGCGATACCCCATCCGAACGTGCCGCCCGTCGGGTTTTCGACAACACGCACCTTTTCGGGATCAACGCCCGTCGCCTCGGCGATATCGCCGATATTCGCGTAGATCGCCATCGCCTTGCAATGGACGGTCAGCATTCCGTCCTCGTCCCAGTACGCCTGCACCGTATCGCCTTCGATCGGCATATGCGGCTCGCGCTGCGAATAGAAACTGCCGGAGACAACATGGGGGGCGCCGTCGATCAGGCCTTTGACGTCCGGATCGCCTTTGACCGTCGGCTGCATGCTCCAGACATTCGTATGTTCTTCATGCACGCGCACCGCGTCAGGCAGAGCCGCCTCAAGATAGGAAAGCATCTCGGGGAGCTGTTCGTATTCGACCGTGACCTTGCACGCCGCCTCACGCGCATGGCGCTTCGTATCCGCCGCGACAAGCGCGACGATATCACCGTAATTGAAAATCTTGTCCTCCGCGAGCAGCACGTGCGTCTGCTTCGTCGCGCCCTCGACCGTACGCGGCAGGAACTGAAACATATTCAGGCGGTTGGAGCCTTTGACGTCTTTGTATGTGACGATCTTGTAGACGCCGGGCATCTTCGCCGCTTCTTCCGCATGTACCTTGATTATTTTCGCATGGTGCGCGACCTTCGGCTGCACCATCACGACGTGCAGCGTGTCCTCGGGCATCTTGAGTTCCACATCGTCGCCGAAATCGCAGACGCCCGTCACTTTCGCAAGCGCCGCGGGCCGCACCAAAGCCTTCCCATAATACTTCTTGTCCGCAGGCATCTTCACCTTGATGTCCTCGACCGTACATTCGCCGCGCAGCACTTTCGCCGCGTCCATGACCGCGTCCACGATCTGCCTGTAACCCGTGCAGCGGCAGATATTGCGGTGCTTCTGGAACCAATCGCGCACCTCTTCACGCGTCGGAGCCGAATTTTCCTGCAGCAATTGCCAGGCGGAGACGATGAAGCCCGGCGTGCAGAACCCGCATTGTATCGCGCCGTTTTCCATAAACGCGACCTGCAGCGGATGCAGATGCATCGCCGTCCCCACGCCCTCGACCGTAATGATCTTCTGGCCGTCTTTCATGGAGCTGATCTTGCGCGTACAAGAACGGATCACCTTGCCGTCCATGATGACGCTGCACGCACCGCATACGCCGGTGCCGCAGCCGACCTTGACGCCGGTCAGGCCGAGCCGCCTGAGCACGCTCGCGAGCGTATCGTTTTCCGGATCGCACACAAAGGTCCGGTCCGCTCCGTTGATATTCAGTGTCAATTTTCGCAGTTGTTTCATCATGCACCTCTTTCGTACGTCGTTGTTATTCTTCTCAAAATCTATAACTCTGTTTCAAACTTGAATTTGATTTCTATTATTATATCAGCAGATTCCACGAAATCAAAGAATTTCGGGAATCCTCACAGGAAATCTAACCTGATTCAATTTGTTTGCGTTCGGGAAACGGGAACTATCGTAATAGAAATATTTTCATTATTGCCTGTATGTGGGCAGTGTCTTGTAAATCTCGTTCGTAGGTGCATATCAGATTGTCAAACGGAAAAAATCCATATTGAGCGTATAGGGCTAATTTTTCAACAGTTTTATGCCGATACCAACTTTGATCCATACGGCCGAAATGTTCCCACAAAATAGTCTTCCCGTCGAAAGGCCTGGTGATCGTATAATCCGGAAATCTGTTTTCGTCGCCCAATGTCAAAGCAGCCTCATAACGATATGGAATTCCGTTTTTGTCTAATGCATCGGCAATTGTGCGCTCAGATTTAGAACGGACCCGAAGCCCCGAATTCGTCAAATAGACCAATCCTTCCGTATGGCCCGCACCTCCTTCCGGAATATTTTCAAACCGTTCATGCGCAGACGAATGAAAGAAATAATCAACCGGAAATGTCTGATAAAAAGAAGACAATTCTCGAATAATTTCCATTGGCTCTTCTGCCTTATATTGTTGGGTCAATTTTTTCGCTAAGGCATAATTACACTTGAGATTCTGCAGCCGCCGCAATAAATACGCCTTGCGAACCAGGCGCTTGACTCTCGAGAGGTCTTTCGTTATCCCCTTTTGAACAGTACCTGTTCTTTCATAATAAATCATTCCTCGTTTAATCAAGTACCCATCGGGCAAACTTTCCAATTCCCGCTTGATTGCCTCTACCTCGTTTTCATAAAACCGAACATCTTTCAGGTTCATTTCTCGATTCCTTTCCCTATTTCATTGTTTTATTTTCCATCAACTGCCGTCGGCGCCTATTTCGCGATTCCGGCTCTCGTCCTTCATTGATTGCCCTTGACGTTTATCTCGCACCTTTAGCTTTTGTTTTTCACTGCCGGTTATTGGCGCCTATTCCGTACTTCTGATTTTTGTTTTCCTCTGCCGGTTATTGGCGCCTATTCCGTACTTTTAGTTTCTGAAATTAAAAATGTTATTATTTTGAAATTATAACATAATTTTGATGTATTGCAAAGAAAAATAGCGATTGGGTTGAAGAAACGTCACTATTTTCTTGAAAAAGGTTGATTTCGTGACAATTTTCCTCCATTTTTACCCGTTCTAATCGCTCGAATCAGGGAAATTGTCACTAAAAAACAAATATTGAACTTGCAGTGACAAAAAATAATAAATAAACAGGTCTTTTTCATTCCGCAGTGACATTCTACTAGATACCGACAGGTTTTTATGCCCCTTAACATGCCAAAATAATAAATAATTCAGCTTTTTATTACTCTCAGTGACTTTTCCGATGAATTAACGGGTACAGCCTGCCGCATTTTTTCGGGGAGGAATATGATAAGATTCTTATTATGAAAGATGTTGTGGATTTTTTGGGACAATTCGACCGCTGTCTCGCAAGCGAACCGGCCTTTTGCATGGCGGCGTGCCCCTTCCACTTGGATGTGCGCGAATTCACGGAACGCGTGGAGCAGGGGCGGGGCCGGGCGGCGTACAGCCTGTACCGCGAAGCGACCGGTTTCCCGGGGATCGTGTCCCGAATCTGCGAGCGGCCCTGCGAAAAGGTGTGCCCTATGCGCGAGAAAGGCGGCGCGATCCGGCTGAGGGAGATTGAACGCGCCGTCTGCGCCGACGCGGAAGGCGCAATCCCGGAATCTTACAATCTGCCGGCGCGCGGAAAGTGTGTCGCAATAATCGGCGCGGGGCTCTGCGGGCTCGGGTGCGCGCTTCGGCTTGCGCAGAAAAAATATGACGTGGAGATTTTTGAGGCGCGGGACGCAGTCTGCGGAACCGGATGGGAGTCGAAAGAACTTCTGGAGACCGCGCAGAGCGAGATTGAACGGCAGTTTAAAAATGAAACGGTTACGTTGCATCTGAACACTTGTGTGGAAAAGCGCGAAGACCTGGCCGGCCGCGGTTTTGACGCGGTCTTTGTTTGCACCGGAGAGGGCGGGGAAACGTTCGAGACGAAAGGGACGAAAGGGGACGGTTCATCCGGCTCACGAGACGAAAGGGGACGGTTCATCCGGCTCGAGACGAAAGGGGACGGTTCATCCGGCTCAGAATCAAAGGAAAACCACTTGGCCCATTCTCTATATGGCGAAGTCGGCGCCGTTTGGCTTACAGGCGGCGCGCTGACAGGGCATACGGGGAGCGAGGCACTCGCGCACGGTTTGCGGGCCGCCGCTGCGATTGACGCTTTTTTACGGACCGGCAACCTGGTTTTTCCGAAGGACGTACGTACGACAAAAATGGTGCTTGCACCGCTTAAATTGGAACGTATCCCCGCAAGCTTTCCCGAAGAAATACCGGTTGACGAAACCGGCGCGGCCGCAGAGGCGGCGCGATGCCTCCGATGCCGCTGCGACGCCTGCATGCTGTACGCGGATCTGCCCGCC
>Ga0123354_10019062_pt1 | contig 10778 bp, 7 predicted proteins | sample TergutLab28metaG_2_FD_97872 | JGI IMG/M metagenome (GOLD analysis project Ga0123354, IMG submission 97872) | Labiotermes labralis P4 segment gut microbial communities from Petit-Saut dam, French Guiana - Lab288 P4 | ecosystem: Host-associated > Arthropoda: Insects > Digestive system > Gut ... | reverse complement strand
TGACAATCCGACGAGCGTTCACAACACTTACACAGTCATCGACCGACTGCCGGCTACTGACGCTTTCTATAGGCGGGAAAAAATTCACGCATGCGCATAAATGTCCCCTCCACATCTACAATGGTGGACACTTCCCGTGCTTGATTTGTTTATGCGGGAAAAATTAAGGTCCGATACTTTTTGAACAGACCATGTACATACATACACACATACATGCATGCATGCATGCATACATACATACACACATGCATACACACACGCATACATACATACATACACACACACATGCATGCATACATGCATACATCCATACATAAAGACAGGCAGACGGGCATGATGAACCCAACATTCCCTTTTCGCAATTTTGTGAAAGCGTTTAAAAACGCAACAACTTTTTTTAAAAAAAGTACAAAAATTGATGAAGAGTTGTAATTTGTTATGGTATAAATGGTATCCATACTGTTTTATTGTGGCACCGAAGATGAACGTATGTGTTAGATAAAAATCGCATAAATGCAGCCTGGCAAGGGTATCCACTTGAGAGCAGCACCGACCTTCGGTCAGCTTAATTAAGTAATTACACACATCCCAGCTGTGATAATTGGCTTTTATATTCGAATCTCAGGCCACGGATGCCTAGTTTTCGAGACGACTGTTATTACTCTAATTAATAAGTCTTAATAAGTTGTGTGGTTTATTTTAGAATGTCAATAACTCGGAGTACAAAGCGTCGAGGGTAAGATGACTGATGAATGGGAAAGAACTTGGAAGGAGGTCGTCGTAGTCTAATCAGGGCACTAAGCCTGGTATTTGCCTGGAGGGTCAAATTATGAGATAACTTTACATGAAGAATTAGAAGTATAAGAAAGGAAATGGTAAATAATACCTGTGCCCATACCATATAGGCGTAGGAAGGTAAAGTGCGTGCATTCTAGACCTCTGTAATAGACGATATCTCCTGCAGAGGATTCATTTGAAGAATAATGATGAATGCTTGCAAGACCAATAAAATTCTTCTGATCACCCGCCGTGTCATAGGATGCAATTACGTTGCAGAGATATTGTCCAATAAGGCTCTCACGCAATCACCAGATGCTCATATTCAACACACAGTATTACATGCAAATCATTAAACAGAGACAATAAACGCATCGACGGATACACGTGTTCAAGTCTCTTGATGTACTGCGCAAAACGGAATGCAAATCTACTGCAATATCAGATCGAGATATTCAGATTACCAGCACTGTAGCAGCATTGTACACAGTCGGTAACACAACCCTTCGAAACATCCTTCAATCGAAACAACGCCTATGGATGTGAGATCCGACGTTTCGGGAGAGCTTACTGCCTCCATCTTCAAGACAGTCTTAAAAGAATGCTATTTCGTTGGTGACGTTTCGAGTGGTTTACTGGCTCCATCTTCAAGGCATTCTAAAAGAATGCTATTGCGATGGTGACTTTTCAGGTGAGATTACTGCCTCCCATCTCCAGGGCAGTCTACGAAGAATGGTAGTTTGGTGCCGGCGTTTTGGGGCAGTTTAAGAAGAGTAAATGGCAGGAAAAACTCCCTTTTCATATATCCTAACCAATAAAACGACTCTTTCCTTCCAAATCCTTGCCTACTTTCAAATCGCGATGACTGCCCCATCTCATTCAGCATTACCCCCCGCAGTCTGAATAACATTTTTAAATAGTTCCTCAATCCTTCGCTCTCTCATTCACTCACTCAATGTTAACAACATCTGGCACCACAGAAAGTGGAACAGAACCGAAACAGTAGCGTGTCCAACAAGGTGCCTACATCAGCAGGCACACACAGTGTATCTACAGGAGGCTCCCACACCACAATAACCCTTTAAAATAGAGTAGTTACTGTATGTACCATCTAGTTCAACATTCAAAACCTCTGCACGTTCCGCACAGAGAGCATTTATTGCTTCAGAACAAACAAGTCATTTCCATCACTATTAACCGTCTAGTCCTTGTAAAGAATAAACTGTTTTCTGTGGAAGTAGGAGCTCAATTTCTTAACCTCTAGAAAATTCAGCTTTTATGCGACATGACGCTGTACAGTTCGGTAAATAGTTCCCGACGTTTCGGAGAAACCTTTTGCCTACATATTCACGGCGACAGCAGATATAATTCGTACTTCATTGAGTTAACCACGATTTACATGAGAACATATGAACTGCAGATTGCAGTGTCTGTATTCGTTTGTACATTTACCAAAGCGAAGACAAGCACATGGCGAGATACTGATTTAATATTCCATTAAAAATGTTCCCCAGAAACAAAAGTAAAATAGTTATTTACTTTGAACACGCTGTGCAGACAACCTAAAAAATGAAACGCGAAGAGAGCACTGTAAGAATCAACTCAGATCAGCGAACAACGTCACTTACAGCAGCTACGTTAACAGACATCAAGGAAGATGTGAGGGGCAGGTATCTGGTAGCGGTAATCACAGTTCTGTGGGCCCAGTTACTCTTCTTACTGCGTCGGTAAAAGAAAAATGAATCTGCTAATTGCAGTTGATAAGAAAACAGACTGGCTGCCTCGCACATAATTGTTAAAATGATCAGAGCAGCCAACATTTATGTCTTTCTTCACTGGTAGGCCTACCGGGTGTTCTCTGTAGTAAGTTAACTATGTTGGGCAGCTCCCATGTGCCCCCCATTGATGTACGCACTTGCTGACTGGAATGCACATTCAAAATTTTTCCGGCAAATTTAGTTTCGTTCCATACACCTATACACTCAGCATGACCGTGACGTAACGTTCAGTATAAAATGTAAATATCGCTTTAAAAACGGAACAGCATACAAACATTTGGTACATTATTAAAAAGACATAACCTCATTCAGCCTGTAAGTTTGAATAAAAATACTTTTCGACCTGGTAAATATTTACCGAAATACAATAAACACATCCACGAGGCAGACGTTTTGGGTTTCGACATGGTGTAGGATCATCGGGTGCCACGAAAGTTGGGAGTTACAGTATGTGCTACCTCTACATTTACTGTGACGGAATTGCATCCAAGCGGAGGCGCCAGATGCCGGCCTGTAGGGTGTCTAAACTTAAGCCAGTATCACTAGAGCACAACCCACCCTGAAAGCCTACAAAACATATTCCTGCACTTTTATTTTAACATTAGTACCGTGCATCTTTATTTTTTGTGTAATGAACCAACAAATGCGCAATTGATCAACACTTTATTATACTGCTCTTTATTACACTGCCTCTACAGGTACTGACTACATGCTCCCTGAAAATGATGCAACAGCGTCGAAACATGTAGGGGCAGTGCAATAAAGAGCGGTATAATAGTGCTGATCAATTGTGCATTTGTTGGTTCATTATACAAATATTCTTGCACTATTTGCAGCGCGATATCTGTAGTACTGTCGCTTTGTGACAAGACGTTCGTATCTGTATTTAACGACCACACCAATAACTAACTGACTCTCCTTCTTGAGAAGCTTACAAGTCCTCAGCCCGCATTTTATGGTACCCGAAAGTTCATTATCGCATGCATAAGAAACCCCCACATGTCCCTGAGCCAGATCAATCAAGTCCATGGCCTCCATTCCACTTCTCGAAGATCTATTTTAATATTATCCTCCCATCTACGCCTAGGTCTGCCGAGTGGTCTCTTCCCCTCAGATTTCCCCAAAACACCGTGTGCGCACATCTCCTCAACCAGCCCCGCCTATCTCATTATTTTTAATTTGATCAGTCGAATGTTTGGTATGGTGTACACCGTATGTTGTCTCCTCCACAACCAGCCCCGTTACTTCGTCTCTCTTAGGTCCAAATATTCCCTCAGCACCCTACTCTCGACAACCCTCAGCCTATTTTCCTCCTTCAACGTCAGAGCCCAAGTTTCACACACGCGCACAACAATACGAAAAATTATATATATTAATCTTTATGTTTTTATTTTTTGAATAGCAAACTGAAAAACAAAAGATTCTGTCCCGAATGATAGCAAGCATTCCCTGAGTTCAATCTGCTCTTAATTTCTTCCTGAATGAAATTCTGATTTGATAGTGTTGTTCCTAAATACTTGAAATGTCCCATCCTTTCAAAAGAATGTGTGTAAAACAAGGAACAGTCCGGCAAATACATGCACTCTGTTAGAGTGTGTGTGTGTGTGTGTGTGTGTGTGTGTGTGTGTGTGTATCTTAATCTTACAACTCGTGTGTATGTGTATGCCTGTCAGAAATATCCTTCTGTTAAGGTACGCTAAAATAGTTCTTTAAGTTTAGCAACACTCTCAAGTTATTTATTACAAGTAAACTTGCGAAAATGCCTGAGACAGAGAGAGCTGAAATATTTTTAAGTAGATACTGACTACTGAGGAGTGGAATTACCTGCGAAATTAAACAAACAATGAATGTCAAATGCACTGCATAATAATGAACTGTGGTGGTGTGGAAATGGAAAACAGACAACTAACACCAGCAACCAAGGGTATGTACAGTGAATCTTTTTCATTCTAATAATAAACCTGCACCCACATAACGACGGGCAATGCAATACACCAACACGAACATCACACACCTTCAGCACATTTGACACACTCTGCCCACCTCACAGCCAAAGACACACAATAATATAACTCCCACACACACACACTGCACATACTTAACACTACCTAACACTCATTATATATTTTCATCCTTGCAGCATTACACACCATATGCGGCAATAACACAAGTACAGTCTCGAGCTCCTGATGATGGGCATATAAGTGCCCGAAACATGTTGAGCTGATTAGAAGTGCAATAAAGCATTCAGCAGCATCTAGTTCACTTTCTTCTCTACGTTTATACTACGCTGCACGGACAAACATACATCAAAGACAACTAACAATTAACACGAATAAAATGGACAGAGCTCGAAGAATCAGGACCGTCGACATCCAAAATACGGTCAGTACAAGACGTATAGACACAGTAAGAAAAAATGTGAGGGAATGAGACACGTATGATCTTCAGTCGCGCAGTACAAGTGGGAAGAAATCTACAATAAAAGTTACAATAAATTTTTTCAAATCTTATTTTCGTCTATTTTTGTCCAATTCAAAATAAAAGTTCGCTGGTACTCTAAGACCTCATTAATGCAACAGGTATGCATCTTCTAAAATTCTACACGGAAGTTAGATAACTGGAAGAGCAACACCATGTACAAAACTGAAAAGTAGGGGAAAAAAATTGGAATATTTCCAAGCATGTAATATGTGACACAGGCTTCTAACGGTATAACCGAATTTATTAACACGGTCCGCCACAACCTGTTTTGTTGGGTTAGGGACACAAACTGGAAAGAATTCAATAGCAACACATTAAATACGTAAGTAATGCACTCCTTGCAGCAGTGTCCTTTAGAAGCAAATATTCGATCAGCTGAACAGTAAGATCCCAGTTTTGTGGCACCCAATATTACCGTAAACTCAAAAGAGCCCCACCAACCATCACTACTCTGATTGATGCCAATCCGCTACACATTTAAGATCCATTTCACACTCTTCTCCCATCTAGACCTACGTTTTCAAAACAGTCTCTTCCATCCAGATTTCCTGAAAAAAACAAATTGGACGTATTTCTCCCATCTCCCAAGGGCGCCATATACCCCGCCCCACCCCTCCCATATTCCCTGATCTGATCATCCTAATAACTTTTCTTTCATCGTGCAACAGCCCCCTAGTGGGTCAGGGCCGCATCATTTTCGAGGCTTCACGATCACACTCAGCCACACCACACTCGGTAGGACTCGGACGAGTGATCAGCCAGACGCACAGACCTCTACTTGACATCACACAACACTCACAAGTGACTAAACATCCATGCCTCCGCAGGATTCGAACCCGCAATCTCATCAAGCGAGCGGCAGCAGACCCACCCCTTAGACCGCTTGACCACTGGAATCGGCCACCCTAATAAAATATGGGGGGAAAAAGCGATTGTGAAGCTCGAAACAATTCCATCCAACCTCCTATTGCTCTGCTGTAGGACCAAACGCCCTCACAACGCTCTACACTCACAAAACCCCTATCCATGTTGTTCCCGCAGGCGAGGAACCGCGTTTCACGCACACAGAAGCCATTATGCAAAATACAAATCTTTACGGTTTCAGACGGTTTGAAAAGAACAAACCGTTGACTGTTCTCGGCACGCTTCCCTTTGTGAGGCACTGAGGACTACTATAGAGTAAACAGTATGCAGTGGTGCACATTTTGCAAGGTAATACACGCCACTGCTGGCTGGAGGCGGGTCGCCTAATAGGATAATCACCAGCATCCTCATTAACAGCAAGTGGAACGGTCGAGCAGCCCAGGTCGACATTTAAAACTAGTACTAAAAAATGGCAACATGAATTACGTACGGACTCCTGTCCTTAAAATTACCATTCTTTTTGCATGCAGCTCATGGATTTCGGCAAATATTAATTGTTCTGCTTTTTTCGGATCGAGACTATTATAGGGTACATTTTGACCCACAGCAGGAAATCCAGAACGGTATGTGGGAATTCACCCTGCAGATGGATGAGGAAATACTTGACACGATTTGACTTGGAACACTAATTGCTCAAGATTCTTGGTTCAGTTATTAGACAGAACATGTGGAAATTGGTAGGCTTTAGTACGTATGGAATTTATTTTAAGTGATCGATGGCCAGGTGCTAAGTACAAGAAGTCTTAAACTTCTCTTTTTTTCAGGCGATGGCCCAAGAGAAGCCTCGCACGACACGAGTCTCCACACTATTGGGACAATGGTTCAAAAGTCAGAGGAGAAACTGAAGGGAAATGGTGACAAATGCTGGCGTCGAACTTGTCCTCGTGAAAAGAGTTACAGCGCGAGATAAGCACATTTACACAGTAACCGGCGAGGGGATGCTTATTTCAGCAAACATCCTTTCCCTACTGAAAAGGCGTCGACATGCCGCCCAAAAGCAGCAGGAAGATTATTCCCGTTTCAGGAAATATTACATAATAAATCATACTGAGAACTCACCTAATGAACTCTCGGGGTCTGAGAGGTCGCTGAGAGAGGGCACTTTCTGTATGGAGCCCAGGCATCGAACTCCACCTGCTGGCACACAGGAGTCATCAGGTCGCTCCTGCTTAATGGCCGGCATGGCGCTGTCAGGCTCCAGCTTCTGCAACAGGGAACACAGGACACCCTCAAGTGGACAAAAGACCGACACGTTCTGATACGTTACCCTTCTTTTTTTTAAATTTCGTCTAGACTCGACAGCAGTTGTCTTCCAACTCATAATATCTGTGCAACACTTATAATTAAATCCGTAATTTCGTGCGAGCCCGCCCTGTAAAGTAAAATTGTACTTCTGGGTGCGAGAGTGAAATATAAAATTTTAAGACATAAACTTCCATTTATACAAACAACATACTAAAGCGAATTCATGAATTAAATAGTGGTGGTGATTTACATCGAAAATAAACCCACTGCCGACCTTCAGTGAGACATCCCCGTTGTGTTGTATAGAATCATAAAATATATAGGTAAAATATAGTCAAACACAAATTTTTAATGTTTTTTATTAATAAGAAGCAACGTAAGAACACATTATTAATAAAAACCATTAAATACGTTGTGTAGTCAGGGTAGGAGGGCAATTATCAGAAGTAGTTAGAGTAACTTCAGGGGTACCGCAAGGAAGCGTATTAGGTCCTCTTCTGTTCCTAGCCTATGTAAATGATATCTGGACGAATAATGAATCAATTATTACACTTTTTGCTGATGAATGTGTAATTTACAGAAAAATTATAAATAATGAAGACATGGAAAAATTGGAGAAAGATCTGGACAGGTTTGGGGAGCGGGCGGTTGAAAATTCGATGAAAATAAATCCAAGTAAAAGTAAGGCAGTTCGCTTCACGAAAGTCAGGGCAAAGGATCCACTAAATTATTCGTTAATGAACGCATTAATACCGGAGGCGAGCAGTTGTAAATACTTAGGAATAATCTTACGCAGCGACTTAAGTTGGGCGGATCAATTCAACTACACGGTGAAAAAGGCATGGAAGGCACTACATTTCACAATGCGAATACTCAAACAGGGAAATAGTAATACCAAACGTTTAGCCTACATGTCACTTGTATGTCCGATTCTTGAATATGGGGCCGCGTGCAGGGAGGGACAAATAAGTGCGTTAGACAGGGTGCAAAAGAAAGCGGCCAAATTTGCACATCATACGAGCAGTTCGAACTGGTAAACTTTGGCGTCGCGTAGAAAGTTATCACGCATATGTGCCTTCTTCACGGCGTACTCTGGAGAACGGGCGTGGAAGGCTATAGGTGAGAGACTACAACGGCCACACTATCTCAGCAGAGTAGATCATGAACGGAAAATTAGGAGTAGGAGGCAAAGGACAGATATAGAGAAATATTCCTTTGTGAATAGGACCATTCAGCACTGGAATCAGTTACCTGAAGAAGTGTTAGGCACTTTCCCCTGCAAACCAATTATTTTTATGAAGAGGGTAAGGAAAGTGATAATCGAGATGAGTTAAAGAAGATAAAGTGTATTGGAAATCATCTAAAAGTGTAGAGAAGCAAAGTGAAGTAAAAACGATACTGTATGGGAAAAGTTTATATGAGTAGTAAAGTGGTGAGAAGTGAAGGGCTGGGGTGAAAGCGTGAGTACAATATGTGTGGGAAAAATTCTAGAAACTCTATACAGTACTTCCTTATATTGGTGTTGTTCACCTTTTTACATGTTGTATTTTAAGATGTCTTGCGTGTATTATTGTTAGTTGTCTTGTGTGTATTATTGTAGTTGGCTTGTTTGTATTGTTGTCATCTTATATGTACTTGTTGTACAATGTGTGTGTTGCTATTTTTTACTTTAGATGCCGGAATGCTGGCTAGAAGTCAGTATTCGGAAGGTCCTGCGACCGGCCACCTCGACACAGGGTTTTCTTGATTTCCCTGTGTCTATAAGCAAATGCTCAGATGGTTCCCAAGATTCCAAGTTGCCACTGCATGCTTCTCATGTAGCCCTCCCGACTTAAATTTATTAGTAACCAATTTCATATTTTGTATACATGTAAAATAACCACTGCCACACAGTGACAACCCAATTACAGTTAATAAATATTATTATTATTATATATTTTATGATTCCACTGCCGACCATGAGAAAATTCTATTTGGCACTGTCGTTATAAGGAAATGTGCTCGCGAAATCGCTGAAGTCTTCCGCATAACCCAAGGGCTTCGCGGAACACGGTTTGAATACTACTGCTCTCAGATCAATGTAAAACAAAACATTCGAACATCTACAGCGCATGCAGCGCTGTTAAGCGCAGTAGTAGCTATGTGCACTATCTGCTTCAAAGTTAAAAAAAGATAGTTTGCTCACAGATTGTAGTACTGTACCTTTCACGTCGCTATAACAATAAACAGGCAACGATTTTACCTGAATATCAACAACAGTCGGGAGATTCTGACACTCTGAGGAATTCTTCTCTTGCAGCAAATGAAAATTAATGCGCAATTATTCGCTGTTACTGGATTCAAGCCAACGAAAGACAAAAGCAACCAACATAATGAGTAAAGAAAGCGATCTATATTAAAGCTTGACTCTTCACACACAATGAGAAGCAGCCCAAGTGCCTCAACAGTCTACAGGTTTCAAGTCGTATTCACCATTAAACAAACAAACAAACCATCAACAACACAGTCCGACGTAGTCGAAATTTTCTTTTGTTTATCTCGTGGCAATAATATTAATAACTGATAATAACGAAAACACATAATTCGCATGAAGTGCGATGCATACAGGGCATTGAGCGATATCACGCCAGTGTTCATGGAAAGAAAAGATGAAAAGAATCAAAATCTCAATCCAACACCATATTCCAAAGAGCATTCATTTAGTACAGGTAGAGATAAAAAAAAAGACGTTCTGAAGTTTCAAGCCGCACAAACGGTCATCATTCGTTCTTGAAGTTACAGTCACCGAGACATGAACCTAAGACACTACAGCAGAACTATTTAAGGTAAAGTAAAACGCATGCTAAAGTAAGAAACACACCATGAAGCATACGGGAAGAGGAGATACAAGCATTTCGATGCATTCCATAATATTAATTCTGGATACAACAAATTATTCTGTTAATGTTCAGCACAATAACCGGGAATGATAAGCGACACACCTTTATCTGGATAAGGAGGCGAGCTAACGTAATGTTTTGGAATCGTTCAGTTACAAATTTCATTGCCAGTGGCGACCAACCAACTGGCGCAGCACACACACACACACGCAGTACCATCAATTAAAATTCCACAAAGTGGAACCTAAAACAAGGATCACCACAGTAACAATAACGATCAGTGAAGAACACAGGCACCTTTAACTTTAATCTGACTGATGTTTGGCTGCAATAACATAACGACGGCCAATCAACTAAGCAAGCCGGTCCCAGTGGCCGTGCAGGCTAAGGTGTAGGTCTGCAACCGCTCGCCGGCTGAGACTGTGGGTTCGAATACCGCCGGGGGATTGGATGTCTATCTGTTGTGTGTTGTCAGGTAGAGGTCTCTGCGACGAGCTGATCACCTGAGCAGAGGGGTCCTACTGAGTATGGTGCGTCCTTGTGTGTGATTTAGAAACCTCGTGAAGGAAGAGGCCATAGCCTGCGTTGGGCCGCAGCTTGGGGGGGGGGGGGGGGAACTCCAAAAATTTCCTACCCCTCCTGCCCGGAGCCCCCCGCCACGGCCGGGTCTTTTTTTTTTTTCCCCGCCTTT
>Ga0123354_10019061_pt1 | contig 10778 bp, 15 predicted proteins | sample TergutLab28metaG_2_FD_97872 | JGI IMG/M metagenome (GOLD analysis project Ga0123354, IMG submission 97872) | Labiotermes labralis P4 segment gut microbial communities from Petit-Saut dam, French Guiana - Lab288 P4 | ecosystem: Host-associated > Arthropoda: Insects > Digestive system > Gut ... | reverse complement strand
GCGGTGAGAAACGAAGAAATTCGGCCGTGCACGCCCGGACCGCCCAGAAAAACCCAGCTTTTACCAGGCGCGAGCCTGAAGCCGGCGCGAGAAATTTCGCCGGATTCGCCCCCGATGTTCCGCTTCAGGTGAGAATTCCGCCGCGCCCAGGTCATGATCCCACCGCTTTTCCGGCTCTAGCGCAAAGGACACCGTGCGCAATCCAGCGGTCCATGGTGTTTCATTCTATGGCTTCGCGTCAAAACCGCATGTTTCGGAAACCAGGACGCCGGAGAATACTCTGATGATCCGCCCGGAGGAGCAAAAATAAGAGTCCAGGTCACTGTATCTTTGCGCGGATTATACGTAATTCTGGCCTTGCCCAGCGTTTGCGTCCATGCGCTGCGGAAGGAAACCACAGCGGTATTGCCTCGGACGGTTCCGCAAACAGACACTCCGCCCGGATCATCAACGTGGTTTCCCAGTTGCCAGGACGCCACATGAGACGCGCAGATGCGCCCATCGCTTACGGCCACGCCCAAAAGCCCGAATATGTCCCTGTCGCCCTGCGCGCATCTGTCTTTATAGAATCCCGTCGCTTTCGAGCAGCTGTACGTAAAAGACCAGTCGCCCTCGAATCCGGCGGCATTGGCCGCAAGAGGGAAAAAAATACAGAGAAGCGCGGCGCAGACGAAAGATTTGAGCAACGCGTATTCCTCCCGGCGCTTCCCGGACGCTTGCGGGTGGCGATCTCCCTGGCAATGACTCGGCAAACGCGCTTCCCGGACGCTTGCGGACGGCGAAAAACCCCTTACTCGTCCTGTCCGCCGAAAGAGCCCCTTTTCAAGGCCCTAAGCATCTGCACCGTCGTGGTTTTCAGCTCCTCGCGCACGATCTCCAGGATCGCGGCCTTCTGCTTGGCGCTTACCGTCGCGCCGGTCAGCTGCAGCGCCTCTTCCAGCATCTGCGCCCCTGAATCGCTATAGCTCGCCGCGGCGTTCTCCTGTGCCACGGCCTGACGCCCCTCGCCCGCGCCGAACAGTAGAAAGTCCAGGCTCACGCTATAGAGCCAGGCTAATTTGTAGGCCCAGGCTAATGGGAAGATGCCCCGCTGTTTCGCCCCGGTGATGGAGGGCGTCCTGATCTCAAGAATATCAGCCAGTTGAGACTGATTTTTCACTCCAATCGCCTCCCGGACGCGCCCCCACACCTCGTCAAAGGGGGGCTCCGGCGCGCACCCTGCGGGTTGCGGCCCGGAACTCGCAGGATGTTTCGCAGGATCGGTTTTCTTGTCTTTCACCGGGATTTCTCCATAGGGGACGCGGCACCGGAACGCCCCCGCGCGTTTTTTCGAAAAAAATTATTTGCAAGCTATATTTTAGCTTGACACTAATTACGTTGAAGCTATTATTTCGCTCAAATATAGATACGCCATACCGCACTATGGCGGCCGCCACAAGAGGGATCGCGAAAAATACGCTTTTTAGCGCGGCGCCCCAAAAGGCCCGGCAACCAAGCCGCAAAGCCTATTGCGGGGTGCGGGGGGATCATCCCCCTGCCGGGGGTTTGGGGGCAGCGCCCCCATGTTCACAGCGAGGCCACATGCAAGACGCCTTTTGCGCCCGCGAGCTCGCGCCGCTTCTCGGCAAGACGCGCCAGTCCATAGAGGAATGGGCCGGCCGCCACGGCTGGCGCTACCGTGAGACGCCCGGCCGCGGCCGCGGCGGCCGGGTGAAGCTCTGGCTCCTCTCCAGCATGGACGAGCCCACGCGCCTGGCCCTCTCCATACGTAGGCAACGCGACGCCCTGGCCGCCCAGGAATCCCCCGCCCGCGCGCCCGCCTGCGCCGCTCCGGCGCCGGAAACCCCGCCCGCCAAGCTCCGCAAAGCGGCTCTCCGGGCCGATCTGGTCCTCAAGTACCTGGCGGCCAAGCGTCTGGCCAAGCGCCGGGGCGCGCCGCTGGACGCCGCGCGCCGGGGCTTCGTCACCCTCTACAACGCGGGCGCGTCCTACCCGGCCATCCTGGCCGAGCTCGGCCCCACATCGGAAAAAACCCTGGAACGCTGGGCCGTTACGCTTCGGCTTCGCGGCCACGACTGCGCCGCCCTGGTCAGCCGCGCGGGCGAGCACCGGCGCGGGGTCTCGAAAGTCACCGAGCCCGAAAAAGACGTCCTCTTAAAACTCCTGCTCCACCAGAACCGCATCAAGACCGGCACGGCCATCGGCATGGCCAAAACGCACCTGGCCGCCACCGGCGTCCCCTCGCCCAGCTCGCCCGGCACGCTGCGCAAGTTCGTTCATGATTTCAAAGCCCTGCACGCCGACATCTGGACGCTCGCCCGCGAGGGCGAAAAAGCCCTCATTGACAAAATCCTGCCCTCGTTCACCCGCGACGCCTCGCTCCTCCAGGTGGGCGACGTGCTGGTGGCGGACGGCCACCGCTGCAACTTCACGGTCTCGCATCCCTTTACCGGAAAGCCCGCGCGCCCCACCCTCGTTGCCTTCCAGGACTGGGCCAGCCGCGACATCGCGGGCTACGCCTACATGCTCGAAGAGGACGCCCAGACCATCCACCTGGCCCTGTACCGGGCCATCCTGCGCCTGGGCAAGCCGCCGCGCGCGGTCTATCTGGACAACGGCAAGGGATTTAAGGCCAAGGTCTTCACCGGCCTGGACATCGAGCAGTCCGGCCTGTGCGGCCTCTACGCGCGCCTTGGCATCCGCGCCGTTTTCGCCGCGCCCTACAACGCACGCGCCAAGGTCATCGAGCCCTTTTTCAAGACCATGGGCGACCAGTTTGAACGCTTCCTGCCGAGCTTTTGCGGGGCCTCGCCCGCCGACAAGCCCGCGCGCCTGCGCCGCAACGAAGCCTTCATGCGGCGCCTGGCCCCATCGGCGCCCGTCACCCTGGAACAGGCCGCCCAGGCCTTCGACGTCTGGCTGGACCGCGCCTACCGGGCGCGCCCCCACTCCGGGCTCAAAGGCCGCGCGCCGGGCGACGTTTTCCAGGCCGGGCGCGGGCCGGGCGTTGATCCCGCCAACTTGCGCTTTCTCATGATGCACCAGGAGATCGCCCAGCTCACAAACAGCGGCATCAGCCGCTTCGGACGCCGCTACACCCACGACGCCCTCTACGGGCTGCGCTGCCGGGTGCTGATCCGCTACGACTGGCACGATCTCTCGCGCGTCCACGTCTATACCCCGGACGGCGCGCACATCTGCGACGCCACGCCGGCCCAAGCCGTGCACCCGATGCTCTGCCTGGCCGAAAACCCGGACTACGCCGCGTTCCGCGAACAAAAACGCGCCCGCGACGCGCTCAAACGAGACACCAAACGCCTGGTGGCGCGCCTGGCCGGACCGGGCCCCACGGAACTGCTGCCGCTGCCCGAGGCCCCGGACGACGCAACGCCGCCCCAAAACGACGACGCCCTGCTCGATCCCACGGCGCTCGATTGGCTGGATGGCGATGGAGAGCCAGGGGGCGCCGCCCCCTGGACCCCCGCCGGGGGGAATGATTCCCCCCGGACCCCCTCAATTAGGCCTGGGCGGCAAGGCCGCCCCAGGCCAATCCCGGCGGGATCATTGTGATGAGAATGTTTGCCGCGCGGCGAGAATCCCAACCCAGGCAAAGACCGCAAAACCTATTGCGGGGTGCAGGGGGATCATCCCCCTGCCGGGAGGGTCCAGGGAGGGCGGCGCCCTCCCTGGCTCTGAACAACTACAGGAGAACCCATGCGAAAATCCTTCATCATGACATCGAACGTGAAAAAGTACGTATCCGCGATGAACCGGGTGATGTCGTGCGCGCCGGGGATAGACCGTTTCGTGCTGGTCTCCGGCGAGGTGGGCCAGGGCAAGACGGAGACGGCGGCGTGGTGGCGTCAGTCGTACGGCATGGGTTCGGTGTTCGTGCGGGTGAAGAAGGCGATGGGGCCGCGCTGGCTTTTGGAGAACATCGCGGGCGGGCTCGGGCTCATGCCGCAAAAGAAGAGCCAGCGCCTGTTCGAGCAGTGCGTGGAGGCGCTGGCGGGCGCGGACGCGGCGCTCATCCTGGATGAGATTGATTACGTGGCGGACAAGGTGACGCTTGTGGAGACGATCCGCGACATCGGGGACGTGGCCGGGATCGCGGTGGTTTTGGTGTGCATGCCGTGGGCGGACGAGCGGCTGCGGCGGTATCCGGCCTTGATGCGGCGTGTGAGCCAGCGGGTGGCGTTTCGGAATCTGGGCTACGAGGACGCGGAGGAGGCCATGCGGGAGATTTGCGAGGTGGCGGTGTCGGAGGGGGCGCTGCGGAGCATTCTGGGAAAGCGGGACGGCGGGCTGCCGGTGTATATGTTGTACCGCTGGGCGCAGTTGTGCGAGGCCATGGCGAAAAAGTACGGCGTGGACGAAGTGCGGGAGGAACATCTGCTGAAAAAAGGAGCGAAGCTATGATAGGCGTGCATTCCGACGTGTTGAAGACGGTCACGGAGGACGATCTGTACGGCGATATGGCGCTGGTGGCGCAGGAGTGCGGTCTGGACACGGCGGTGTCGCTGTTTTGCGGCATGGCCGGGACGTCCATCAACGTGCCGAAGGGGGCGCTGATGCGCACGGTGAAGCGGTACGTGCGGGGCCGCTACACGGGGCGCAACGCCTCGGAGCTGGCGATACGCTGCGGCATATCGGAGCGCCAGGTGTATAGCATCGTGGAGGGCGCGCCGGGGACGCGGTGAGGGGGGGGGCGAATCAGGCGTGTTGCCGCGAGACGGCCTTTTCCACGGCGTGCGTAATCCAGTTGTTCAGGCTCATGCCCTCGGTGGCGGCTGTTTGCACGGCTTTTTGGTGCAACTCCGGGGTGAGCCGCACGTTGAAGCGCCCGGAAAACGGCTTTTGGGGCGGTTTTCCGACCTTCTCACACAGGTCGAAGTAGTCTTCGATGGAATCGGCCAAGGCTGTTTTCAGCTCGTCAATGGAGCGCCCCTGAAAGGTGACGACATCGGCGATATGCAACACGTCGCCGTGGAAGATGTCGGCGTCGGGATCGTATGCGAAACTGCCCTGATAGCCCTTGTACGTCAGTATGCTCATGGCACCACCCCTATCGCCGTGAAAAAGCGGCGCACGGATTTCACCGCGCCCTTGTCCGTTTCCGGGTTCGGATGCGGGCGGTGGAACGTCGCCACCTGCTGGCCCATCATGAACCAGACCCGGGAGCCTCTGCCCTCTTTTATGATGCCGCCGCACGCCTTGAACAGGCTTTCGATGTCCCTCCAGGCGATGGCCGGACTGACCGGATCGCTGAAGATCGCCGAAAGCGTCCTGCGGTGGCTGTTGTTCACACGGAAGATGGTACTACTTTTTGGTTAGGAGTCAAGGGGCGGGGGGAGAGAGGCTACCGGCGAATCAGGCGTGCCGGGACATGGCTTTGTCCAAGGCGTCAACCATCCAATGGTTCAGGCTCTCGCCCTCCATTTCCGCTTGAACGGCCAGTCTGGCGTGCAGCTCCGGCGGCAGCCGCAGGGTGACGCGCCCGGAACAGGGCTTGCCCGGTTCGTGTCCCATCCTGGCGCAGCTCTCCAGGTAAAAGTCCACGGCGTCCCGGAAGGCCTTGCGGACTTCCTCAACGGAGCAGCCGTGAAAGCCCACGATGTCGCTCAACCCCGCTATATGGCCCACCAGGCATTCGTCTTCGGCGCTGTAGCGCACAATGGCCGAATATCCTTTGTACCGCATGGCGCTGTTCATGGTTCGACCCCTATTTTGACGAGAAAGGCTCTCGCATCCCGCACCTGGTACGGCTTCAGTTCCTTGCCGGGGTGCGGCCGGTGGAAGTCCGCCTTCTGGTTGCCGCGCTTGAAGGCGCAATGGGAACCGCCGTCGCTTGCCGCGTCGCAGCCGAGCGCGGAAAACAGGGCGACAAGATCATCCCACGCGACCGTCTTCGGCGCGGGATTGGAAAAAATCGCGGCAAGCGTTTTGCGTTGCCGATTGTTCATGCAAGATAGTGTCACTTTATGATGTCAGTGTCAAACGCGAACGCCGGCGCGGGCGCGTCCCCGAAGTTCAGCTCCACAAACCAGCGGATGAGCTGGTTTATGGCGCGGGCGGCGATCTTCTTGTCGCTGTTTTTGATCTCGCCGCGCACGCGGTCGTGGACCTGGGCCGCGGAGAGCGAGCCGCCCCGCACCGAGGTGGTCAGGTTCTGGCCCAGGATGGCGATGGCGATGTCCTCGTCGCAGGTCTGCTTCAACTGCTGGAAGATGGTGCCGTTGGCCACGTGGGCGGCCTCCTTGATGTCCACGGAGGCGTCGTCCGGGATGACCAGCACGGCGTCCTGCACCGCGTCCTCCAGGCGCCGGGCGATGGCGGCGATCTCCTCGGCCCCCATGCCGCGCGGATGCTTGCCAACCAGATAGGGCACGCTGAACTTCTCCACGCAGGTCAGCCAAAAGCGCAGGCCCGCTTTTTTGAACGCCACGGGCCAGAACACGCGGGCCAGCACGCGTTCCCCGTACGGGTTCTCGTAGGTGGGGTTGTGCCGGGCCACCAGAAACTTGCGCGGCGGCAAGACCTCGCCCAGAATGAGATTTTGACGCGTGCGAAGCCGCAGGGCGTTGTCCTGGCCGAACACGAACCAGCGCGGCGGCTTGGCCTGCACGTCGGCCACGGTAAGGAGCGATCCGTCGTATTCCCACAGTATTTCAAGGGGCTGGAACCCGAAGAGCGGCGCGTTCAGGATTTCCGAGATGATGCGGTCCAGATCGAGCCCGGTGAGGAGCGAGCGTACGGCGTCGGCGTGTGTGGCCGAGGCCCGGCCCTGGGTCACGGTCCAGTCCATGGCGCGCACGGCGGCCTTGCGGCTCTCGGCGCAGGCCCCGACGCGCGCGTCGGCCAGAAGCTCCTGATAGACGCGCAGATCCTTGCCCTCCCGGCGCAGGATGGGGTCGGGGTCCGGCAGACTAAGGGCCGGGTTCGCGAAATCCAATGAGCGGGCGCGCGTGGCGAACGGCGCGGTGAGCGATCCGAGGGTGTCCGGGGAAGTTCTGTGCATGGGGTCTCCTTTTACCAGTTGGCGAGTAGGCGCGCGCTGTCGCGGCGCAGGGCGGACACGATGGCGGCGGGCGGATGGGCCAGGGTGACGGCGTGCTGGGCCAGGGTCGCGGCCCAGAAGCGGTCGGCGTGGCCGTCCGGGCCGGAATCCGCGTCGAAGCGGACATGCCCGGCCACGGTGTTCAGACGCCGTACGCTGTGCAGGTCCTCGCGCACGGCCGGGAGCGCCGGGGCCAGGAACCGCCCGTCCTCCAAGGCGCGGCGCAGCCCCCAGGCCAGATGCTCCTTGACCGGCGCGGTGAAGGTCACGCCCTCCACCCGGCCCTGCCCGAAAACGCTGCGGGCCTCCTCGGCCAGCTGCATGCCGAGCCCCGTGGCGTCCATGCAGACGCGGCGCATGTTGGGGCGGGAAAGCGCGGCGAAAAGGGCCTCGCGCTGGACGCCAAAGGGCGCGCGGTCAAGCTCCTGCACCTCGCGGGTGACGCAGACCCGGCCCACGCGCTCCACCACCCAGAGGACGGTCAGATCGTTCTTGCGGCCCACGTCCACCCCGGCGAAGAGGTCGCCCCCGGCATCCGGGCCGAGAATATCGCCGCAAAGCGCCGCATCTATCGTCTCGTAGGACAAAAAGGCGTCTCTCCCGCCGTCCGGCACGCAGCAGTACTCTTGCAGCCATGCGGACTCGTCGCCCACGGCGGCCCGCTCGTTCTTGATCCAGGCCTCGCGCTCGGCATCGCTCAGTTCTTTTGCGCTGATGCGGTCGGCCAGGCCTTCGGAAACGGCATCCCGCAGCGTCGTGGAATGCAGATTCCAGTCCAGTCCGCCCTTTTTGACGCGCTCCACAAAGGAGTTGAAGCGGCAGCGCGTCCCGTTGTGCGAAGACAAAATGCGCAGCGGATGTCCCCACAACACGCAGGGACGCGCGGCGGCCCACAGGGCGTCCGCGTCGCTGTGGAACGCGAACTCGTCAAGAACGATCTTGCCGCCCTTGGAACGCAGCGCGCGCGGGTTGGACGAGAGCGCGTTGATGCGCGCCCCGGAGGCGAAGTCAATGGAAGAGACGCGCACGGATTTTTCGTCGGCCACACAAGTTGTGTCCAGGCGTTTCGCGGCCACGTTGAAGAGGGCGGTCCAGCGTTCGCACAGCGCGATGTATTCGCGCGCGGCGGATTCGTCCGCCGAGGAGAACCAGACGTTTGTGGCGGGGTTTTCCACGCAGTCGCGCACGTCCTCGTAGGACTGCGCGTAGGTGGCCCCGATGCGGCGGCTCTTCTCCCAGATCTTCATCCGGGAGCGGTCGGCCAGCCAGCGCCGCTGGTAGGGCAGAAAATACGGGTTTTCTACTGACCACATAGGTGCTTGTTGATGATGGCGGCCAGTTCTCCGGGGGTGACGGGGGGCACGGCCTCTTTTGCGTGATTTTTCGTTATCTTGTCGTAATCCTTCACCTTCATGAGGCTCGGGACCAGGCGCATGAGCATGTGGACGCGGTTCGGGGGCACGGCCTCCCCGGCGGCCATCTGGCGGCGCACGGAGGTCAGGAGCTCGCGGGCGAACTCGTAGAGCTCCTCGTGGAAACCCTGGCGGCTGCCCTGGTAGGCGCTTCGCTTCACGTCCCAGTCGCCCGCGCGCTCCTTCCAGGCGCGTACCGTGCGTTCGCTCAGAGCAAGCCGGGACGCGATCTCCGCGCCCGAGCACCCCTCCATCACGTAGAGCCGCTCGGCTTCGGGCCCGAGCGCCTGCATCTTAGCCAAGGAGCTCCCCCAGTTCGCGCGTCTGAACGTCAATATCTTGCAGCTCCGCCTGGATTTCGCGCAGACGGTTCAGCTGCGCGGTGGCCTCCTCCAGACGCAGGCGCGTCAGATCGGGCTGGAACGGCTCCAGAATGTCGCGCAAAAGCCGCACGAATCCCTTGCCCTCCAGACGCAGCTCCACGGCGCGCGCTTCCAGTTGCGCCTTCATCGCCCTGTATTTCAGATATTCGTGACGCATCAGCGGCCCAGCTCCTTTCGCACCATAGGGCACAGTTGATTGCTCTCGATCTTGCTTTCGATGCGCGAGTTCTGCGCGATGAGTATCGAGAGCGATTCCATAAAGCCCTGCAACACTTCGAAATTGTGTTGTTCCCGCGCGCCGTCCGTCTCGCGTTGTTCTTTTGCCGCGCGCGCCTGGGTCTGCAGATAGAAAAACAGCACCACAAACAGCAGCACCGCCAAGCCGTTGTCCTTCGCTATTTCAGCGATCCAATGCCAATCAGCCATAATTTCTCCATTATGGTCAAAGATACGGACCACGATCATATTCTTACAACAATATCCACCGCATGACGCAGTGGATATCGTACGGATTTTTCCTTTAGCGTTCCCGCATGAACGAAATCCGTCTCCCCCATCTGGGCAAGACCGTGGCCCTGCCCCCGGGCCAAACCGCGCGCGAACTGAGCCTGGCCTGGTTGCTCGCCGCCGAGGGGCCGGGCGGCGACTCCCGCGACCCCGGCGGCCCCACCAACTACGGCTGGACGCTTTCCACGCTCCTCACCCTTGAGCCCGCCCTGGCGGACTTAAACGGCGACGGGGCGGTGAACGCGGCGGATCTCACGGCCATGACCGCCGCCCAAGCGGCCAGCCTCTATACGGCGCGCTTCTGGGAGCCGCTGGGGCTTACAAATCTCGCCCCGCGCCTGGCCTGCGCCCTTTTGGACGCCAGCGTGAATCTGGGGCCTTCGCGCGCCGTGCGGCTGGCGCAGGAGGCCTACAACGCCCTGCCCGGCACGGTGAAACTGGCCGTGGACGGGCGTCTGGGCCCCGTGACCCGCGCCGCGCTCAGTGCCGCGCCGCCGGGGCTCGAAGAAGGCTTACGGCGTCTGAGGGCGGACTATTACGGCCGCCTGGCGGCAGCGTCGGCTGCCCATGCCCGCTATCTGAAGGGCTGGCTGAACAGATTGGCCGATTTGGACGTGTTTTTGGACGCCGCGTTTGGATGACGCACAGGCGGCTCGGCTGCACTCGGCCAATCCGAACGGGATCAATTTGAAGATGATCCCTTATCGGATTGGCTCCCGTACAGCCTCGCCGCCCACCGACTGAGGACCGATGCGGAAAAAACAGAATTGTCCATCGCGGCCTGCCTCCGGGAATGGATCGGAACAAGGAGGCTATTGTCTAATGTGTCCCGCCTCCGGGAGGGGTTGGGTGCGTCAGGCTGCAGCGATCTCGCGCTGGCGTCGAAGACGCCAGAGGCGCGCAGCGCCGGCAGCTTGATCGCAAAGCCGGACGGGCCCAACCCCTCCCGGAGGCCACCCCCAACCCTCTTCAACCTCAACCTCAACCTCAACCAAGGAGTCCTCTCGTGAAACGCCTCCTCCCCATCCTCGTCCTCCTCGCTCTCGCGGCCTGCGCCGCCACGCCCGCCGCGCCGCCCTCCCCGGCCGTCCTCGCCACGGCGGCGCAAACCCTGGACGAATCCGTGACCGCCCTCACCCAGAACATCGCCGCTCTCAAGGCCGAAAACCCGGCCCAAGCCCCAGCCATCGAGGCCGCCACGGCCGGGCCGCTCCAAGACGTCCGGGACGCCGCCGCCAGCTACCAGGCCGCCACCCAGACCGGGCAGAGCGCCAAAACCACGGACACCCTCTGGGACATCGCCAAGCACGCCATGGGGCAGGTGATTGACGCGGCCATTCCCGTGGTGGGGCACGCGGCCCTTTGTGCTCTGGGTTTGGTGAATGGCTCGTAGCGCGGCGGACACCCCCTATCTGCGGG
>Ga0123354_10019060_pt1 | contig 10778 bp, 5 predicted proteins | sample TergutLab28metaG_2_FD_97872 | JGI IMG/M metagenome (GOLD analysis project Ga0123354, IMG submission 97872) | Labiotermes labralis P4 segment gut microbial communities from Petit-Saut dam, French Guiana - Lab288 P4 | ecosystem: Host-associated > Arthropoda: Insects > Digestive system > Gut ... | reverse complement strand
TTCAAGTAGCTCCTCAATTGACCTCACGGGGCTCACGAGGCTGAGTGGACCCCGTTCCAGACCCACTACTACTCAGAAAATCTGGTAGCGCCGGGGATCGAACCCGGGACCTCTGTATCTGTATCCAGAAACTCTGACCACTAGACAACAGAGGCGGTCTTACATATACTTATGCCCATCTAAATAGTATTTTGTCCGTCTATTTGCCTACTATCTATACTATATGTGCAGTTGTTTTCTCTTCTTTTGGCTTCGAAATTTAAATTAATTGTTGCAGTAAGTACAATGAAGATGTGAAAGCTCTTCTGTAAATCTGCAGTTAACTGATTATATATTTTATACGAAAGCTATTTGTAACTGGATATTTATCCATTAACTTGATAGTTTAGTTTGTGTCAATTTTTACTTCTTTTCCTTCAAGGATTACCTTATTTATCGTCTGTTTCGGCCTCGAAATTCTCTTTTCTGAAGTTTATTTGCCTTTTTCTCAATCGCTACACAGTAGTTTCATTAACACCGTCTGATCCTCAATGATGTACCTTCAAAATCTCTAACCACAAGTTATCCTCCTTTTCCTCTGTATTAATCTCTTCAACCACAGGCCTTTTACGTGACTACATTCATCACATGTTGCAGTTATTTCATGTCCTATTATTTACCAAAATTATCATTCATTCATTCATAATTCTTCATTCTTTTATCTCTGTCACCTGATGCCTGTGATTCATTATCGATTTCTACCAACAGCTTAAAAATAAAAAATACCACTGTACCTATTCCTTCATCTGCGATTATTAGACTTCTTAAGTGTTTAAAATGACACATCTGTTGTTTCCATTTCTTCAGAACAGACCAACACCCCAGTAACCTTTCGCTTTAAGTAGGAGATTGTTGGAACCCTTATGCCGCTTTAACCCAGAGGAGTGTGCATTAGAATAGAATGTTCCAACGCATCTACAGCATATTTGTACCTATAACCTGCAGATTCCAATCGGTATGTCATGTTCATGGCTATCACATGCAAATTGAACCGGGGACAAATGGCACGCTCTTATCACTCTTACTGCTATTGCAGCTGACTGCCTCAACAATGTGTATATGGGGAAAAAGGACGAGGAAAGAAAACCGCTTCCTCCACGAACTTAATGTGTGCCATTTGATGATGCTTTCATTTTGTAAGATTATGTAGGACAGGTTATAGAAGGGATGTATAAGGAATAGATGAAAATAATACTATCAGCATAAATCCTAAATTGCTGCAGAAATCACAGCCCCAGTGCCACTGCGTGCCCTATAAATCCAATACGAAATGTTCTGGGATTTGGATCGAAACCGGGACTCCGCGGTGTCAGGCCGGTGAATGACGGCCTGAGCCCTGGTAAGACGAGGTTAGAGTTGAAAGTTCTTTCACTGAACATAAGGGATAAAAATATCTCGCCCATTGCTAACTAAATTTAACGTAAAATATTAAAGAAATGAAAAACCGAAGATATCAGTCGGCAAAACAAATTAATTAATTAATTAATTAAAATTCATATATCAGCCACATCTTTCGGGTTCTTACTACGTTATTACCAAGTTACTATAAGCTGTATTACGAAAAATTAAACCAATTTAAACAACACAACCCTTTAAAGACACTGCTGTCAGTGTTGCTTTTTTCCGCAGTATATCTGCTGTGAAATGCTTCTCCTGTATCTTTAGAAACTCTCATCTATAATAAAAATGCATTTCATATCCAACATCCTAACTCCATGAAAGAAGAACCTGTTTGAGATGCTAAAAATTCCTCAGCTACTCAAAAACGTCCCTGCATTTTATATAACCTGAATATACGTAAACAACAGGCCAACAGCACCACCTATACCTGTCCGGCGCCATATTTAATAAGAATAACCGCCTTAAACAATATTTTTGAAACTGTTATATATATATATATATATATATATACATACATACATACACACATACATACATATATAAACAGCAAAAATAATTGTTAAATTCCTGACAGGTAGAGTATGTCAGTCAGACGGCACAACGTTTTGTTTTCCTGCACGGGTATTGAGTAATAATCTATTACTATTCCCACGTGTTAAATTGTATTAGTGTTTCCACATATACAATCCATAGCTTTCCCGTATGCAACGTCAAGTTAATCTTTAGTGACAACAACATGAAACCTGCACGAAGACAGGCCAGTATGTATCTTTTATACTGCAAAAATGAATAGACAATTTGTAAAGGGAGTCGGTTACATTTTTAAGAGATTAGTCGACAATTTTGACGTGGAATGAACCAGTGGCGTACCGAGGGGGGGGGGTCTTCACACCCTCCTCCCCGAAATTCCGAAGGCCCTCCAAAATCGTGCCAAGCTCAACCCCATTGTGAAAACTGTTAAAAATTGCTGAATTTAGGAAGCCAACACTCGAAGATGTTCGGAAAAAAGGCAGTAAAATTCTAAAACTACTGCCGGTTCGCAATTGTTTTATATTAGAAAAGACAAATAAATTGGTTGTCATCATAAATAGTCTTAAAGTACCAAAAATTAAGAAACTTTTACTATATGAGATGAAATTTCTTGTACCAAATTACAGCTGCCTCCAGAACCCTTAACTAGGGGGTAGGGGGCTACCGCCCTCCAGATCCCGGTTCTCTGTCCTCTGTCCTCAACTGAATTTATTGAACCCCCCCTCGAACAAAATTCCTGGGTACGCCACTGGAAAGAACTCATAACACATTGTCTAGAAACGTTTCATTAAATTATATAAATATACTTATTTTAAAATTCTATTTATTCTCTGTTTAATAATAAATGAAAGCATTTAAATACCAGTACATTATAAGCTTGAGATTTTCACCGCGCTTTTCGCAAAGAGAATTAAGTTCTTTTGGGATGTGATGATGCTACAAATCTTCCTGTCCCAGAGAAAATAAATTCTCTGATTTGTGCACTATGTAAATAATTCTGATTTACCGGACCATACAACGCGTGACTGCTGAATGGGTCATGGAGTCATTAACTTAGAGACCCATCCTACCACCACCTACATTGTTACTTTCACATTCTCCAGGAATATTATGGGAAAACATGCTAAAATAGTGTACTAACGCTTTGCATTAAGCCCATTCCCAGCATTTTGATATTTCACGTGAAGTTAAATCAAGAAAGACGGAACTGGAGAATATTACGGAGCGCAGTGCCTTCTCGATACCGGCCACACACTGTTAGTACGACGATGCACAATCTTGATCGGTATAAGCAGTTCAGGTAAAACAAATGCTCATAGAAAACTTAATATTGCACTTAACCTATCAAGTATCTTCTATTTTCTTATTACATGAATATTTCCAACCAGCCAAAACATGCTGTAATGAATACTAAATACTGACAATCTGAAAACTGTAAATGACGGTTGCTTATAGAATTTTCTGGGAAACACGTTGGCGAAAGTGTTCACGTGGAGAACCACAGGACCTACTAGATATTTAGACTGTTCGATAAAAAGACTAGATATTTTGTCATGGTGAAAATAACCCTAAATAATATCCATTGGCTTTTGTATTAAAGGTTATGGATCACCAGACTTTAATAGCTACATAACATATGCACTTACACAGTGTTAGTTTTGACTATCTTCACCTAGCAAAGCCTCGGAGCCAATAAGGATAAATGACCGAATGTTTAGACGTAGCCTCGGACTTTTGACAATACAGCCATTGACGGCACAATGCTCTTAAGACTTTTCTGTACTTACAAAATATACATAATCTTATATGTATTTATGTACTCGTACATCCTGAACAATTCGTGAGTTTGTATCAAGCACAGCGTGATGTGGCAGGCACGCTTACTCGTGTGGAAATTACGTTTGCAGAAATTATGCACATGACAGGGGACGTCAAATAAATTAAGAGCATAAAATGTAGTAACCATATGCTGAGATTTCGAAGTAAAGTCGTCTGCATCAGAAACACTTGAGTTATTTAGACGCTTCGATCAGGAGTGTTTTGTAATTTGTAGACCAAGATATGAATGTCTCTTATAAACACATAATTCCGGGCGTATCTGGCAATAAGTAAGGCAAATTCATTATGTTACAATGATGTTACTAATGGGAAACCATATAGCAATTGGTGCATTAACTCCATCTGTGTCAAGTTCAAACCTGATCATCATTTTCACAGAAATTTCGGTTTAATTAAACGGAAATGCATGAACTAACAGGCCCATTAGCTTTCGTTTATTCTTTAGTAGATTCCTACCAGCGCTGTAGAAACTGCGAAGGAATATAGTAAGAAAATGGACAAATTATCATAATAGACCAGATAAAGAAATGGTTGACAAATAAGCTGTCCTGGCCAAATTTATATAAATATATCAACTTCGTCAGGGAGAGAGCATAAATTGAATTAGCTGGTGGTAGGTTTGATATATCAAACCTGTGTCTCCAGGGCAACGGTTCTTCATGAATGTATACGAGCGACGCCTTGTGTGTCCGACTGTCAATCTGGCTAACGGCTGTCAATCTGGCTAACGGCTGTCAATCTGGCTAAAAATTTATACGTACAGCTGAGACCATTTTGTTTACAAGAGTGTTTAGATACAGCGTAGGCTATATTTGAAGGAGTGAAATGGAAAGTTTATATCATTCTGCATAGTATTACTAGTATGGGAATATTGACTTTGAGTGCTATGAGTTTTCTGGAGAAAATATTTACCTAGTGCTACGGACTGTTACTGTCACTTCAAGTAATTTGAAAGGGAGCTAACAGTAAGGGGCACATGAGGTACTAGAATTTTCTTTCCTTCATATTATTAAATTACGTTACGGTTTATTTTTCTTGTAAACACTTTAATGTCCGTGTCTCTACTTCTCACAACCTCCATTGAATAAGCTTCGGAGAATGAATAATTTTTTCTGCTAGCCGTCCTTCTCAGGTATCATTTGTTTACCCTACGGTAAAAATGGTAAAATACTTTTTATTCAAAGCGGCAAGTACAAAAGACGTCACAAAACCACGACACGGCTGGCGTCTCTTCTCCCACGGGAACATGTCTCCAACAAGAAAAACTGCAAGTGGCAAAGCAGCTACATGATACTGCCTGGTGAAGAACCCACGAAAGCATCGAAGCCAAGACCTGCACGTCCTGGATATGAGGCTGACTGTGATGAAAACATAAACAATGATCAGGAATTAAGAATGTAAAGCCGATACACAGACTGTTATCTTCTTAACTAATACAAAGCGCAGATACAGACGGTTTCTTCAATATCGTTTTTCTTAATCCAGAAAATGTGCTTTCCTTCAAAATTATAACAATAAATTAAGATTAATGGCACAATGAAGAGAACAAATTCGGTGGAAAAAGTTGCGATGTTTGAGGTTTCAGGTTTACAGGAGACAAGAAGTGGGTGTGGAATTTTGAAAAAGGAGCCTCGTTGAAAGTAGTACTTGCAATACCAAGTATAAAGTGGAAAAGATATATTTACGACTTGTTACGACGATGCGAAGTGTATGCACTGCCAGGTCCTATTGCGCCTAGCAGTAAAACTCCTCGAAGATGAACATAAATCTTCTGCTGAATCATCATTGAAGTCTGAAAGCACGTATTTGAAATATAAGCAGGATTTTCACACACTTATTTATACCGTTTAATTAAGAAACAAAAAACACTTAATATTTCAAGCCTCGGTTCCGACCTATAAGAAAATATGCAACATAGTTTAAGGAAATTGTCTCTTGACCACTGAAATCTTAGTCTTTACTTCATGTGCCACAGGTTTGAACATTTAAAAATTTTATGTTTTTCCTGCGGAGTGTATTTTGTGCTGTATATAAATCTCAGAACAAGCAGCAAATTATTTCTTCACGCAGCATTAAGTGGGTGGTTTTTATAACGAAGAGGGAATGCAAGTAATCACTATGGGTATGAACTGAATCTTTTTGTTCAAAAAAATAATCGCTCTACATCCTTCGAACCAAAAGCAAATAGTAAATACACTTTGTGAACAAAACGACAAGTTAAAGAACATTAAAGCAAGCGTGCATATAATTACCAGTATGCTTTAAAGCATCAACTGAAAGCATGTCTTCTTTTACCCCAGCTCGGTGGCGATGTTTTCCTTGCCATCACCTTGAAAGTCGGAGACATGATGGCGCCACTTGTTGGGTCTGCGTGACACAACACCGCTCATGGTGAACAACATTAACTGACCTTCCGCACCGAGATGTCTGCAACCTAATCTTGTCGTACGAGATGATAGGGAAGAATCCGATGGCTGCTGTTCGTAATATTAACACAGACATTTTCTAATTCCATGGATTGGATCCATTCCTGGCATTTTACTATTTCCTCAGCTACTCAAGACATTCTGCTCATTTAGTAGAAACCAAAAGTTCTGTGCTCTGTTCAGGAGATCCCATCTTTTGCCCCATCCCGCTACACCAACCATTTGTATTTCTTTGAGAGTCATTCTGATAATTTCTCCCCGTCTTCTGACACCGAGGACTTTGAAGTGATCCTGCCCGTATTGTTTCGCCGTCAGAACCCTACAGCAGATATTTACTGTGTAGTAAAACTTCTCCGAAAGATATTTATTTAGGGGTGGTGTGTGTTATTGTTTCTTAAACAGACTGTATGATAAAATCAACAAAAGAACCCACAAGTCCTACAAAAATTTGTCATAATTATTTAGAGAATAAGGGAACCGCGGTGGCACAGTGGTTAAGGTGATGTTCTACAAATCGAAAGGTCGCTGGTTCGATCCCAGCTGGTGTCATTGGAATTTTTCGTTGACATAAAATCCCTCCGATCGCACCATGGCCCTGAGGTCGACTCAGCCTCTAACAGAAATGAGTACCAGGAGCATTTCCTGGGTGTAAAGGCGGCCGGTGCGTAAGGCTGACAACCTTACTATCATCCTGTGCCGTTGTCATGAAATCTGGGAACCTTAACTTCCTAAGAACCTTCTGGGCCTGTCCAGGCCTGTAAAGGGACTGCTTTATTTAGAGAATACATTAACAAATCAAGTTCACACGTAAGAAAATATTCTCCCATTTAAGACGAAAATTAATCTACTTTGTACACAAAAATTCAATTCGTACCTCACAGAGAAGAGAAAGTGTTTCTGTTGGACCACTTGATTAGTGCTGCATAAGCACACAACCGATATTTATTTTAATTTGTTCTGAACACACTCAAACAACACGGAGGTACAGTGAAGAGCTTCTTAAGGCAAACTTAGCCGTACCTACAGCAACCACGGCGTTTTAACGGGTTACTAGTAAATTAAATTCGGGTACTACTTTGCTGCAGTTCGTTTCAGGAACTATTGTGTTCCCGTTTGCCATCTCAGAACTTAAGGGTTAAAATACGCTACAGTATAGCCTGGGCCTGTTGTCTAGATGGGTGTGAAATTTTATCTCCCACATTTATTTTAAGGGTGTGTCAGAACAGAGTGTTGAGAAAGATATTTGGGACTAAGTTACATGATAATGTAGAAACTGCAAAACGATGGACATCATGACCTTCTTTCCTGGTCAAATGTTTTGCGGGTGATTAAAGATAGGACGATGAGACAGGTGGGGAAGTGCCACGATTGAGGGTGAAGAGAAAAAAACAAATAGGATGTTGGCAAGGAAGAAATCCACTTGGAAGTCATTCACATACATGGGGATAATATTAAAATGAAACTTAATTGAATAAGATGGGAAAGTATGGACTGGATTTATCATAATTAGGATAGAGAAGGCAATAAACTTTTGGATTCGTTTTAAAGTGCGGTGCTTTCTTGACTGGCTGAGGACACTTTAGTTTCTCAAGAACAGACCTGCTCAACTTTTTACGTGGTGCGGGCAACCTCGGCAATATATGCTATGCATCCGGGCAGTATGACCTTCAGTACACGGAACGAAGTATGAATAAATGTCATTTTACGTGCGTACTTGAAAATAGATCATAGTCAATAAAAATACGCTAACAATAATAGGAAAAAAGTGAAAAATGAAATTCAGAATTTAGGATAGGGTGTCGCTATTTTCAGCACATTTTTACAAAGTTAACTAGTAACGTAAAAATATGTCTTCCAAAATAAACAACTCATAAATATTCAAAATTACTTCGATGTTCTATCTCGGCTTTGCTAGAAAAGAGGTTAAACACCCCATTGCTCAATTCAAATGTCTCCGCGGGAAACATAAATACGTGATGTTGAAAAACTTTGCCCGCATGCTGCAGGTTGAGCGGGTCTGCTCAAGAAAACTTAGTTAATTAGTTAGTTAGTTAGTTAGTTAGTCAGTCAGTTTCGATTCATGAACATTCGCATTTATAAGGTTTGTACGATATTGTCTTCAGTGATATATTCAAGGCTCATATTCTGATTTTGCAGAAGCTGATAAGCACATTCGAACACAGCCGTAAATATGAGCACACGGCAGTGCGTCAGTTCGATTACTGGAGGTAGCTGGAGTAAAAAAAAAAACATCGGCAGGTGACTTTGTATACCGAAAATTACGCTAAACTCAGCGAATTTTACAAACTGTAATGAGAAAATAATCTTTTCTTGACAACGGTCAGGTACCTGACGATCGGAAATTAGAATAAAATTCAAGCTTGATTTCTGGAACGTTCTCTTTTCATCATCATGGGGGAACTGCTTCTATTTTACGACGTTGCTTTAGCTACTAAATTTACTCAGTTTGAGAGGTACGTCAGAATGCTTTCCTTCTCATCTGCCTTCTTCTTTTCTTTATTTATTTCTTTCTTCTTGTGCTTCTCCTCCTCCGTGCCCTCTTTTTCCTTCTCCCCCTCCTCGTTTTCTTCTTTCATGCTTTGACTGTCATTCTAATACAATAATCTTTCAAGATCATATTGCCTTTTCTAATAGCATTTTTCCCCTTTTGAAGTGGAATACATTAAGATTAGTTTCATGCATATCTGACGGTAATTTTGAAGTGGGACCAAGAACTAAACTTTCCATTTACCAAAAGAAAGCTGAATTTGTTGAACGTAAGATTGGTTACATGAAAGTAAAATTTGGAGAAATTAGATGAACAAAAAATGTCCAAGTAACCACAGATTTTAAAAATGGCAAGGTGTTGAACAATTCCAAAGAATGACGAGGAACAAGAATGCTGCTGTCTGCAAGAACCAGCAGTTCAGGACCCCAACTGATATCTTTGAATACATTAATCAGAGTGAAACATTTACCTTAAAAAATACACAAAACCATGAGTGCTTTAGGCTGTATAAATACTCTTGTACTGGCGGTAGAACATATCGACGTATCAATCTATAGTCACGAAGTGATGATCGATTGGGCGATGACCCTACAGTGATACGGCGCCCGCATGCACAGACAGTAAAAGACAGTGAGATTTCTAGCACATCAGGCGCTGCAGAGAACAGCAGACTTGCTTCTGCAGCCAGACAATAGCCCACTATTGGACAGCCAAAGCTTAGCAATTCAGCAAAGTTGATCCAATTGCACGTACTGTAGAACCTACGATGAACTGAAAATACAGTCACTTAAGACGACAACTACATAATTACATGCAGTAGAGCCCTATTCGTAAAGCTGATATTCGCTCAGGTGCTCAATATTTACACAGGCATTTATGCAACACTATTGTTCGTTATTATTTTCACAAAACCCCGCCACTAGACTTAACCATTATAATCCATTCTCCCAATTCCAACCCTGTAACTTAAAGATCTACTTGACCTTACACAATAATGCACTTAAAATATTTGAAATGCTTCAGGAAAATAACCTTTGTGCAGACGAAGGAGTATAACATCGAGAGAGATAAGAGAGATTTTAATGTAAAGATGTGAGCCGGATTCGACTGCTCAGAGACATTCTTCAGAGATGTTGTCCTGTTGTGTTAATTAAACAAACAGACGCAAATTAAGTCAGTCAAAAACAACATGTTTAATGTGAGAAAATTTTCTGCCTACATAATTTGGTGACATATTTCAGCACACAATAGGGCAATCGTCAGGCGAGACAATAAAAAATTTGCACAAAGCAAGGTAATATTAAAATGCAAGAGGCTTTCTCCGTACAAATATAGATAACATTAACTTTGAAAGGTGTGGAGACAAGCAGTGCCTCCTCGATGTGTTTAATTGATATATAATCGTTTTATAATCGATGTTTCATCGCGTTGTTCATGACAGCACGCTACTTGTCCCAATTTTTAGCCGCATTTGTCCAGTTCAAACTCTCCGTCCCACGTCTTTCAGATTCGTTTTGACATTCTTCTCATACTGGGGTCACTTCTGCCATATAATCCCTTTGCTACAAGCTTCAAATAATAAAATTCTTTTCCGTGACTATTTTACATGTTTTTCATTATATTATATAACATTTCACCACACACCGTCAATGTTAGTGTACAGCCATTCAAATAGAAAGACATTTCGAGAAGTCAGTAATTTTTAATACAGTCAAAACACATTTCGACGAAATCCAACCGTCATTAGGACACTACCTTCCAAACTCTACCTTCCACACACTACCTTCCAAACTCTACCTTCCATACACTACCTTCCAAACTCTACCTTCCATACACTACCTTCTAAACTCTACCTTCAATACACTACCTTCCAAACTCTACCTTCCACCTTCCAAACTCTACCTTCCACCTTCCAAACTCTACCTTCCATACACTACCTTCCAAACTCTACCTTCCACACACTACCTTCCAAACTCTACCTTCCACCTTCCAAACTCTACCTTCCACCTTCCAAACTCTACCTTTCATACACT
>Ga0123354_10019058_pt1 | contig 10780 bp, 8 predicted proteins | sample TergutLab28metaG_2_FD_97872 | JGI IMG/M metagenome (GOLD analysis project Ga0123354, IMG submission 97872) | Labiotermes labralis P4 segment gut microbial communities from Petit-Saut dam, French Guiana - Lab288 P4 | ecosystem: Host-associated > Arthropoda: Insects > Digestive system > Gut ... | reverse complement strand
AGAATTAATCTTTCTTTTTCCTTTTTTTTCCCCTTTTTTTTTCCCCCTTCCCCTTTCCCTCCCCCCCCCCCCCCCCCACCCAGTAACAAAGCTAGCAATGTGACATTTTGGGTGATGTACATATTTGCAGTTCCTGTCATTTATGTGTGAAGTTGTAAAAGTCTCTGATAGGTAGCACCACTGCAGCAGCACTTGAAATGGAGTCTGTCAGTGATGTGTGTTACAAACAGTGTGTGCTGATTCCTGTTATACAAAGAAAGAATTAGTGGGAGACATCCACAAACTTCTCTTCAGTGTTTAGCGGAGGCATGATTGATCACTGGGCAAAAAGAACGATTGCTAACAAAACAGAAAAAGCAGAGCTCCATGAATGGCCTTGCTGACGCCATCTTATCAAAGGTGTACATGAGAAGGATTCCTTGGAGCCTTATAGTCAAGGACAAAATTAAGAGAAAAGTTATTTCATCTGAGTTTTTGACATATTTTGAAGCTGACGGACAAAGCACTCTTTTCCTGGATAGTAAACAGCAGATGGAACATGGGTCTTTCATTCTGGACTGGACATGAAAAGACAATACTTGGATTGGCAAAACCCCCAGTCTCCAAGAAAGAAGAACTTCATAAAGTGGCTGTCAGTGGGCAAGGTTGTGATCACTGCCATCTGGGACTGTGAAGAAGTGATTGTTGTGGATGTGATGCCAAGATGAGAGACAGCTCATCTCCTACAGCAGATGCTTCAAGAGCTTGGGAATTGTTTGAAATGAGTTGAGCCTTACAAGAATGTGGCATAAATCTTGCTGCAACGTGAGCATGCAAGGCCACACACCAGTTTGAAGGCTCATGAAGTCCAACATGACACATTTCACACACTGCATCTGCATGATCACCCTGTGGAGCACATAGATCGAGACGGTTGTTTGTGTACATACTGCAGACAATAAAAATGCCTGCAAGCTTGTGCCTGAAGCAGTTCACTATTACATAGTTTTAATATCACAATGTTGTAATTTTATGCTTGTCAACTGTATGTATTTTTAAATTTTTAATCATGCTAAAAAGTTCAATCAGTACCTAGATCAGCATGTTGGTTTTGTATTCCCTTGTTCTAGAAGACTCCCTGAGGATGGCATGTAGGAGTTTCGTACTTGTCATGAATTCTATTTTTGTTGTATTTTGTTAAGTGCATTTGTTGGTTAATACAGGGATGCTGATAAGTCTTTGGCTTTGTGAAACCCACAACAAGTTACGAGTTTGACACAGATACTTTATTTACAATATGCTTTCCTGAGTTCAGTGCACATCTTACTCCACTGCTCCAGTTTCTTTAAACCATGCAGATAGGATGCTGACGGTTGGGCTGCAAACCAGTAATTTGCGGCATCCTCATCGGTCAAAAATTTCATACCGTTCAGATGCTTTTTTCACGTTTGGGAACAAATGGTAGTCTGAAGGAGCCAGATCAGGTGAATAGGCAGTGTGTTTCAGCACCTCACAGTGTAGATCAGCCAACTTTCACTGTGTGATGGGAACTGTGTGGGGAGGCATTGTCCTGGAGAAACAGCACTCCTTTTGATGGATTCCCCTGCCATTTGGAGACCATTGTCTGCTTCACTTTGTCCAAGAGAGGTGTGTAGTAGCTTGCTGTCATTGTTCCACCCTTTTTGAGGTATTCAGCCAGCAGTATCCTGTCTTTGTCCCAGAAACCAGATGCCATTACGTTAGAGGCTGACTTATATGTTCAGAACATTTTTTGACGAGGGAACAACCGTGTCTCCACTCCTTAGATTCTTCTTTTGTCTCTGGATCATACAAATATATCCATGTTTCATACACTGTCGCAAGTTGAGCCAAGAAACCTTCTGCAGTCCATCTGAGGTGCCCAGAAATTTCCTGTGAAGCCACCACAACGCGATCATGCTTCTTATCCTCATACAAACATTTTGGCACCCACTTGGCAGAGAGGTTCCTTATATCCAACATATGGATGATAAACATTACACATTCCTGAGATATCTCCAGAATTTCTTCTCTTTTTTTTGGCTGAAATTCTCCGGTTTGCCCACATCATGCTGTGAATAGCATCCATATTTTCAGGCACAGTGACCACAAGTGGCCAATCTGGACAGTCTTCATTCATTATCAGTGCTGGAATGTCCTGTCTTCACTCAAGCAACCCAGTTTTTAACTATTGAGTAGGAAGGACTTTTTTCACCTAATGTAACTGACATGTCATCATAAATTTCTGTTTTCCCTTTGAGAAACAAGAACTTCATCACATCTGTGCACTCTTTTGTCGTAAACTCTACATCAGGGCCTCCCATCTTCGGTTCAGATCCGAAAAACAAAAGTTTTAAGTTTCAAACACGAAATTTAGAACCCATTCAGCTAAAAGTACCTACTGTCATTTGACGTATAGGTGTTATTTTTCTAGATATGGAGGAAGTGGTGAAAACCAAAGACTTAACAGCACCACTTCTTATATTGATTGTTGTAAAAGGTCTATAGATGACTGCAGGGCATGAGCAGAATCGCTCAAATGGATGTAGCATGTAAATTGTCACCCCCATTGTGTATTAATCATGACATGTGGCATAACTGTAATTGAAATCACAGCAAACACAAAATATTTTTCTAAAAGAATTGAATGGTTGTGTTTATTCCCCCAGAATTCATTGTCAGAGCATAACCTGTGTGGCCATGGAAGCCTGGTAAACCTTTACAACGCCGCATGATTTTTTAATTTCACAGCTTTTTTCAGAAACTTTAAAATTACATCTGTAGACACTTCAGAGTATCACACAGCTGATGAACCTTTGTGCTTTGTGAAAATACCGTGATTTGGAAATACCATTCCAGAAGTGTACATTATTTGTTATTTTAGATGGCTGGTTCTGTGGCTTTAGCAGATTTAATTACAGTGCAGGAAGTGAAGGTCTGAAGTTGCTGTTTCCTTTGGTTATTTCACATGAAATGACCAAAATATTGCCTCTGATTGTGCATGTGGACATGCAGTGCACCTTGTGCAAAGAATGCATAAAAATTGTTATGTGTTACACAAGTGACTGGAGTGCCTGCACGTGTATCTTCGGTACTGTGTAACGGTGCTTACAAGTGGCTACTTGATTGTGACCTGAAATGTCCAGTGATAATACAAATTTTGTCATGTTTATATGATATTTATCACATGTATATTTTAGCCACTTATCCTGGGGAATTGATGAAGATAATGTTTGTGTGTGTGTGCAGATCAGAAAGATGCCGTATTATATGCTGCATTTATGTATACAATATCATTAGTACCAGTTTCCTCAATTCAGAACACTATTTTTTCATATTTTAAAATTTTCTGAAATACAGAGTGTGTCTCATATTTGACAGCAGCAAAGAATTGATGTCAAAAGTTGTGTTCTGTGTTACATGTAAAGAAAAGGAAGTGAGGAAAATGTTCATGTTCGTAACACTAATTGTGGAACAGCAAACACAAAGGTAGCATTGGAGGAGATGGTAAAATTATTGGTACGCATTTCTCTTGCTTATGATGCCATTAAGTGTGACAATGTTTAAAGCAGCTAGTAATGGCATGAAGGCTGCAAATACCAAGTACCTTTAATAATGACCAATTCTCTGTGATGAGCCATCATTCATTGTTACACCTGTGCTCATTGTTGCATTTTTAAACCTCCTTACAATTAGCAGTCAGGAAAGGGAGTTGGGGGTGCGGGGTTGGGTTTCATTGGCAGGGCTGAACGTTAATGTGTCATTGTTCAAGAAATGCTGCTTAATAATTGCACTGGATGGCACAGAATATATTATCTTGTGGGACAGTTCTGATCTTGACTGCCCAGAGTTAAGGGGTGGCTTGGGAGAGGTAGATTTGGAGTTGGATACTATGCACAGAAGTGAAGAAGACATTGAATTGACAGATTTGTTTATTGTGCTTAAAATATTCAGTTTTTTTTTTGGTGATTTGTGTTTGTTAATACAAAGACATTTCTTGTCTGAATATTGACAATGCTGCTTGCTTCCAGTTTACAGCATTTTTCCTGAATACCTATTACTAAATGAAGCATGTGTCTTAACAATCGATAGTGTCTTATAATCAAGGGAATATGGTATTATGAAACTGCAACCATTGGAATTAACACACAAAAGTTCTTTCATAGCCACAGAATTGTGTTCTGTATAAAATGCTTGTGTATGTGATGAATATTAATTTGTATAATTCTTAGGTGTATTTACTGGCCCTGTAATAATTATGCATTTTTTGTCTCTTTCTTTGTTACCTTTAAATTACGTGACTTTTCTCTGCCAAAGTGAAGAAAAACCCTCAGCCCATCCATCGTCATTAGCCGTGATAATCCAGAACTGCCGCATACTAGATATTCTTTCATATACTGTGTCAAATTTTCCCGTTTCAGACACTCGAATCTAAACTGGCGTCCTGTCGCAATACATCAAGAGAAAACCTGCAATCTGGAGACACTCCTACCAGAGATGCTTACAGGTATTGGTCCTTATGTCTGTTGGAGGTTTCTTTTTAATAGCAATGAACATTAGTGTGGTAGTGGCCAGTGTTGAGTGTTGCACTGACTGTCATGGACCAGTGTGTATGTGGAAAATATTTCCCTGAAAGGTATTCAGAAGTGTGCTTAGTGTCTGTGGATCCATATGTGGAAAGTGCTCTATAAAGTTTTAGTGCAATGTATTTGTAACCAGCTGCAGATTCATCCAACTACTTCAGCCCAAAATTTTGTCCAAAACTCTGTCTCTGTCTGTCTGTCTGTCTGTCTGTCTGTCTCTCTCTCTCTCTCTCTCTCTCTCTCTCACACACACACGCACGCACGCACGCGCGCACAATGTTTTCTTCCACCAAAGTTATCAGGTCATAAAATTACACACATTTCTGGGATGTATTTTTTCTGGCATGGTACCCAGACTTTGTTTTTCTGTGAACCCTGTTTACTGAATACAACAATGGAATGCTGGATCATGTTAGATATATCTCACAAAGGGACCGATTGTGCAGAGATAAATAACCTTCAGTTTCTGGTAAGTTTTGTATATATATTAACAAAAGATATTCTGTTTGCAATTCTGGTGATTGATTAGAGGCTGAATTTCTTTCTCCTGCTTGAAAGATTGTAAGTATATTCATATGGGAGCCAGCTTAAGTATGTATGGAGAGCTTTTATTTTCACATTCACTTTACACCTTTGCGCTGTCACACTTATCCCAACATGATGTAATCATAATTTTATCTCAGTATATTAACTTTGAGAACCGCGGTAGCACGGTGGTTAAGGTGCTGTGCTACAAATCGGTAGGTCGCTGGTTCGATTCCAGATGGTGTCATTGGAATTTTTCATTGATATAATCCTCCTGATCGCACTATGGCCCTGGGGTCGACTCAGCCTCTAACATAAATGAGTACCAGGATTATTTCCTGAGGGTAAAAAGCGGCCAGTGCATAAGGCTGACAACCTTACCACCATCCTGGGCCGTTGTCACATAATCTGGGAACCTTAACTTCCTGGAACCCTCTGGCCACCTTGGTCCTGTAATGGGACTGATTTACCTTTTTATAATGAACTTTATTTGCAGCTGTTGACTACATTACAAACAGTGTGCAAAATGAGGGTGGTAGCAGCATTGTATGCAGTGTTTGCTCCATGCGCTGACCATAAGAAATGTATGTCAAACTAGAAGTCATCTGTGTATGCCCAATATGTAAAAAGCAATCTTGGTAGAGGACATCCCCTTGTGTTTAAAGTACAATATTAAAAATATTTACAGTTTTAAAATTAAGTTGTCAGTCAACAAGAAGTTTGGCAATACATGTACAGTACTCATAACACAGAATTAAAAAACTTAACTGCAAATAACACAACTATTGCTGGTATTAATTATAAAGAACAATAATGAATGTGAATGGGATCCCATGATACTGACAAATTGTATTATATGCACCAGCATTTTTAAGTTTCTAGAAATAATGGCCTAGTGAGGCTGAAACTAGTTACCAACATTTGAAACAATAAAATGAGAAGTAGTTAAATGATTTGTGGCAAGATGTTACAGTACAAAACGTATTGGCGTGGAAAAGAAAACCGACTAGATGCTACTGAATGCTTTATTGCACTTATAATCTGCTCAACATGTTTTGGGCACTTATATGCCCATCATCAGGAGCTCGAGACTATACTTGTGTTATTGCCTATGTAATGCCTTGGTTGCTGGTGGTCGGCTGTTAGGAGCAGAGCAGCAGGCTATGAGTCCGGGATGAGGGATATTGTGCAAGGGCCACGGTTGTGGGTTGCACCCTCCTCGCCTGCCCCAAGTGGTGCGCGGTTTTAGAGGGCGTCCGGGATGAGGGAATTGTGCGACTCGCACAATTTCCCTCATCCCGGACGCATATCCTGCTGCCCTGCACCTGACTGCCGACCACCAGCAACCAAGGCATTACACAGGCAATAACACAAGTATAGTCTCGAGCTCCTGACGATGGGCATATAAGTGCCCAAAACATGTTGAGCAGATTATAAGTGCAATAAACCATTCAGTAGCTATCTAGTTGGTTTTCTTCTCTACGCTTATACTACGTTGCACAGACAAACATACGTCAAATTCGCAATATATTGGATTAACTGTTTCTTTCAGTTATTTGTCCCTGTCATCCTTGTCATTAGCGTGGGTATTGGGAAGTTGATTGTGTATTTTGGTCACATCCTGTCTATGAGAGAGATTCAAGCATTTTGATGACCTTGAGGGTGGGTCAGTTTTTAATTAACAGAAAATGGAATGTGAGATCGGGAAACGTTTTTGGGTGGAAGAGTGTGCCTTTCAATCCATTTCAGTTCTAAATTCATATTTTTTCCTAACAAATTAAACAAGTTTCTGGTCCACCTTTCATTTCTTTTTGCTTTTTTCAGGTAATTGAAATTGATGAACTGTGTGTTACATTTAACCACTGACAAGCAGGTTGAAACAATTTTTAAGGTAATTTCAGGTGATGGACAGTAACATATTTTCTTTTGATTCATGACAGCATTTTGTAACATTATTTTATCTGTGGGTGTAGATATACTGTTTACATTCTAACAAAGAAGTTGGATTCTTTTTAGCCAGAAACATTTAATTTTCTTAGCACTTAGAGACAGGTTGAGAAGTAAGTGAATGTATCATGATAGTGTTTGTGTTCCATTGTAGTTGATACAGTAAGGTGAGCTTTGCCCAAAGCATGTAACAGGAGTGAATGTAAGATTTCTTGCACTTCATGCCCATCCTACCCTGAGACAGGGTGCAGTGGCCTCCATCAGAAATCAGATTGGATTGTACATTATCAGATAAATGTGAATAATGAACAGGTATAGCACGAAGCAAAGTAGAACATCTTATCAGGTTAATATCAATTGATACTGAATCCTTATAATAAAACCAAATAGACGCACTAATTTCTCAAATTTATTTTTGGAATAAAACTCTACATGTTTCGGACAGTTCCTATGTCCATTATCAGGAGTTTTTCACTGTAGCACAGCAATGCTATGTGTCATACAGCTTACGAGCAGGATCAGGACGGAACGTGTTCAGTCCTGATCCTGCTCACAAGCTGTCAGCAAACCTGTATGACATATACAATTGCTGTGTGTACAGTGAAGAAACCCCTGATGATGGACAGAGGAACTGTCCGAAACATGTGGAGTTTTAATCCTAAAATAAGTTTGAGAAATTAGTGCATCTAGTTGGTTTTATTATAAGAATTTATCATGATGCGTGGTCACCTGAACGTCAAATTGATACTGAATGTTTTGTGTTACTGCTATCTATGCAGTTCATTAGAAACAATGTTTCACCTTTGACCTCACAAGGTGGATCATTAATGAAGTTTTACAGTATTGCTTCAGTAGTTTGCTTTGTTGTTAAAACAGTTTCAAATACAAAGGGACGTTAATTACCATTACATTAAAAATCAAGAATTAAAAAAAAAAAATGTACATGTAAAATGTAAATTGTATTTTCATGTAGTAAAGCTTGCAGTATTGTAATTTAATTTATATACTGTCTTACCCTTCAAAATTGGCATGAAGTGAATGCAAAGTTTGATCAAAAGATATGGAGACTAATTTTGTGCAGGGGCATGGGTTTGATGAACTGTTACCACTTAGTGCGGCATGTTTACAACTCATTCCATTTTATCAGTCATTTGTGATGAATGATAGATTTTAGTGCTTTATCATATGCACAGGCTCAGAACAATGCATGTGCATTGGAGAGTTAGAAAGTGATAGTTATCAGTTGATACAGATTAGTTATGACCTCAAAACGAAATAGCAATTATTACAGTGGCACTCCCCTTACTCACAGTGGCCAAAATGAGCACACCAAACCCAAATGATTTCTGATTGTTTTCTTCAGTTACATAGTTGTATGCACTATGAATATACTGCATTCAGACTGTGACCATGTTTGGAGGTGTATTTCTTGTCATGCAGATGATGTATCATACATGGCAACAGAAATGGGAACCTAGTTGGTGTCAGTGTAGCCCAACTTGTGACAGTTTTAGTTAAACACACTGTCAGATTACTGGGGCAGCCTTCTTTACTCACCAAAACTGTCTCTTCATTGCCTTTTGATTCCCTGAACTGAAATTTGTTCTGTTTATAAACTTTGATCAGATTTTGTATTTTTTGTAGCAGGGTGTTTCAGAATAAAAACACTTTTCTCCATTTTCTATAATAGAAAGGAGACCATAGTGGTTGAAGGGAAGATTGCGGTACTCATTCCAAGCCTTGTTTGTCGTGTTCCTACTCAGCGGCAATGAAAGTGGCTTATAAATACAAATGGCAGATTCTTACGTTGTGTATTGCCAGTAGCACTGACTTTGGTTTTAGGATTGCTGTGGTTTTGTGCACAGTGATAATCTCCTTGGATTGTACACCTCACTGTTAGGGTGTTATCATGGAGGATTGGGTGGGTAGGCCATATGGCACACACGTGGGAGACATGATGTGCAAACAGAGTTCTGGTGGGAAAATGTGAAGGAAAGAGATCATTTGTATGACCTAGTAATAGCTGGGAGTGTAAAATTAAGGTCAGTCTTATGGAAATATAATGGGGTGACACGTACAGGATTCATCTGCCTCATGTCAGGGCGAAAGATGGGCTCATGTGAACAAAGTAATTAGCCTTTGGGTTCTATAAAGTGCAGAAAGTTTCTTTTCAAAATGGGAAGCCATGTGGAGTTAAGTGGTGTCACGCAGTTTGTTAGTTCAGTGCTGAGTATTCATTAACCATTTGTCTTGTACAGTAATCCCATATTAAATTAGCACAGTTTTTTCCAAAGTTTCTTCTTGTAAGCAAAAGCTCATAAAAGTGATACTGAATTCCCATTAAACTACTTATAGTCTCAAATATTCGTTGCCTTTGCCGATAGCTGGACATAAACTGGTTTTGTTTAGGCTCTCGTTGATGTGCTGTAATAGTTCAGCGCCATAAATTACCAAGTACATATTACAGTAAGTAAAATTTAGTAACGTGTATCCTTTGATGCAAGCTGTTTTTTGGATAAAGTGGAGAAGTAAAATTTAAGTGATGTGTGTAGTGCACATGAATTAATAAAAGTTTCTTATTTATTATGTAAAGTGATATATATATATATATATTTTTCACCGTGCATGTTGAATCAATATACATTCATTTAAAATACCAACGCATGCACCTTGTCTTTAAAATATTGTAAAACCTGATTTGGTTAAAACACTTTAAAAACATTCATTAGTCTCCAACATATTTCGGTTGCTATTTTTCAACCATCATCAGGGAGCCTCAAAGTTCTGCTAAAGTTACTTATTTGCGTTATATATATGGTGATAATGGTGTGACAGCATGTCTTTTATGTGGCTGATGTTTTCAGATATGTTATGACCGGTCCTCCCCTTGTCTATCAGAGTCTTTGAGACTCTGATAGACAAGGGGAGGACCAGTCATAACATATCCGGAAACATCAGCCACATAAAAGACATGCTGTCACAACACCATTATCACCATATATATAACGCAAATAAGTAACTTTAGCAGAACTTTGAGGCTCCCTGATGATGGTTGAAAAATAGCAACTGAAACATGTTGGAGACTAATGAATGTTTTTAAAGTGTTTTATAACCAAATAAGGTTTTTACAATATTTTAAAGACAAGGTGCATGCATTGGTATTTTAAATGAATGTATAAAGTGATATATATTTGTCAGCTGATAAATCCTGTTTGTAACACAGCAAGTAGTGGGTATCATTTGAGTAGTGGGTGAAAGCCTGAACATGCATCGGCTTCCATATGTTTAGTCACATTTGTTGATGTGGACGGTTTAGGCCTGACAATTTTTAGCACCCCACCTGGCCAAAATAAAGTGTGGTCTGTGTCACTGTGTTTTGTGAAGCTGGTGGCAGGGCTGTACACGTCCAAGGTTCCTAAGTTATGTGGGTTCACAATATGGATTGATTGATTGATTGATTAGCATTTGGGTTCATGCCCTTATGGTCATGATGTACCTAGGCCTTATAAACGGGCCCTTTGTGCCCCATAATCTAATACCAGCTTAGGGGAGCCCTGTTCCTTGCCAAAGTTCCAGATGGCCCCCAGACTTCAACTCTCTGTCCTCTGGGTCCAAGGAAAAGGAACCCAGAAATGCAATTTTTTTTCTCTCAAAAAAGTCCCAGTAAACGAACCCCCCCCCCCCCCCCCCCCCCCCCCCCACCCCCCCCGCGGGGGGCCCCCCCTTTT
>Ga0123354_10019057_pt1 | contig 10780 bp, 8 predicted proteins | sample TergutLab28metaG_2_FD_97872 | JGI IMG/M metagenome (GOLD analysis project Ga0123354, IMG submission 97872) | Labiotermes labralis P4 segment gut microbial communities from Petit-Saut dam, French Guiana - Lab288 P4 | ecosystem: Host-associated > Arthropoda: Insects > Digestive system > Gut ... | reverse complement strand
GTGTGTGTGTGTGTGTGTGGGAGGGGGGAGTTCCTGGAATGATTCTCAAACACTCTCCATCTTAAAATATTAGGCTCCCCTAGGAATGGTGTTCGTTACACTGATTATGTTAACTCCGCCACGTATTCGAGAAATATTCATCTTGTTATGAAACGCCGATATTCTTCAACACAATTACAGCTTCCTCTCATTGTACCTTACATTGTGCCACTTCAATCCCCTTCATAACTCCACAAAGCATTTTCCCAATGTAGAACTTTAATTACCTAACCTTTCATCAGTGATTATTTTTGTTTCCTGCAATGTTATACCTAGGGGTGTGGAAAAGGTTTACAGACGTTTCAGAGAAACCTGATGTATTTGTTTTAAAGATAGGGACTGTATTATTAACAGCTGGTCCCAGAAACCTCAAATCTCGTATTCTATATCAGTGTATAAGAATTGCACCGACTATTGTCAACTGGCTTAACGTTTATTAAAATTAAAAGAAACCAACAATAAATATTACTGTCTTCTGATATGTGACGCCGTGTAGTCTGTTAGAAATGCACCAACGTTTCGAATGAACATGCTGCCTCAATCTTCAAAGTGAACTTATGCCAGTCCACACAGCACCACACCTCAGATGACAGTATTCTCACTGCTGCATGAACCAACAAGTTAAGAGATGCATGCGTAGCGTAAGAAACATGACGTCTTCCTTCCTTTTCCAAGTTGTCTTTAAAACTGCAAAATATTTTATCGATTTCAAAATGTGTATTTCGTTTTTTCAATTAGTCTTCCGATAAATATTTAGCGACTTCACACCCAAGCTAAATGCATGTGGGTCTTCATGTAAAGCGCTTCTGTATATGTCCGATTTCAACACAAGTGAATGAATTTTAGTAAAGCTTCCCATTGTAAAATTTTATGAATATCTTTTTATCGGCTCTCCAGTTGCTATTTCTGGAGAGGGAGCAGCAGTGAAGTGACTAGGCTGTTATATGCAGACTTCAATTAAAGACCCAACAAAACCGAACACCAACACTATGGGTAAAGAATTTTCTCAAAAAGAAATTAAATGTGTTCCCACCAGACCATCTATGTCATATATCGCATGTCTATTCTGTTTTACTGGTAATCATCGTTTTCTGTACCAAAGGTCCTATCCATTTTACATTATAAATTAATATTGTGCATCTGGTTGGTGAAATAAAACGGAGTACGTTTTACTCTCCATCTGTCTGCAAAGTTACATGAAGGTATAAATAATTTGTACTTGGCAGAAAAATCCTTTATTAATTAATTTAACATTCTTAACACATTTTAAGATATTACAAACTGTATGGATCCTTAAGCAAATTGTCGTTTTCTTCAGCGTGTTTAAATTTCCATTTTTTCTTGTTACTTTCTTGACGCATTGAAGCATGGTGCAGTAACTTCACGCTAGTTCCGGCCACCTGAGAGACCCTCCTGCAAAAGCAAGTTTTAAAAACTTTCATTACCAATTCAGGCTTTTGGCGCTATGAGTAATTATGTCCGTCATTTGGCTAAATCTGTCGAACGTATCACGTTTTATAGAAATGTAATAAAAGCAATCCCATTACAGGCCTGGACAGGCCCTGATGTTTTCCAGGTGGTTGTGGCTCCCAGATTTCCAGACAATTGGGACATGAACGTGGTAAGGTTGTCAGCCCAACGCACCGGCAGCCTTTACCTTTACCTCCAGGAAATTTTCCTGTTACTCATTTCTGTCAGAGGCTGAGTCAACCCCAGGGCCATAGTGCGACCGAAAGGATTATGTCAATGACACCATCGGGAATCGAACCTGGGACCTTCCGGCTTATAGCACAGTGCCTCAAATAACGGCGCCACCGCTTACCCCTATAGTAATGTAATATGTTGTTTTATGCGTGCGAATTAACACAGACACAAGAACTATCAGCCTTATCTCTGTCACTCTCGGGACATGTTTCTACAATTATGACAAAAGCTAATCTCCTGCATTATCGGTAAAATATAGACTAGTACACTTCACACAAGTGCAGGGGCTTAAGTTTTATCATTTTCTTCAAATGGATAGCCACTTTAAGCTACAATTTTATTTCAGCAAGTATTAAAAGCATATGCCGTTAGTCTAGTGCTTTCAAGGATGACAAAGGAGCAGATGGTGTGGGTTTTAATGTCACTGTGTTTGCTTGTAATGTCTGAAGGACAGGTCCGCAGTTCAAATATTAGTTCGGAGAGTGGCCATCCGTAATGAGAGCTCTCGTGATATCTATGTCCCTCGACACTAATCCCAAGACAACATCTCAAATTAGGTTACGACCGTTTCCTTCTACATCCTTTCCAAACAAATACAACGTGTCAGTCAATAACACAACACTTTATTTTATATACAATATAAATAGTATATTGTCAGGGCGACATGTTTCGACCCTTATTAGGTCATCTTCAGGCCCTCTGAGAAAACAAATCCAAGAGCTATCTATATGACCTAATAACGGTCGAAACATGTCGCCCTGACAATATACTATTTATATTGTATATAAAATAAAGTGTTGTGTTATTGACTGACAGGTTTGTATTTATATGTTATAACACTTCGGAATGGAAAACGTTAAACATCCTTTCCTATTTATTTTGCAATGTTTTATATTACATAGTCTGAGTTAATGAATGTATCCTTCAATAAATCATGTATGTAGCTTACGAAGTACTCGCAGAAAATTTCAGATACTGATGTAATTTTCTATTTTAAGTAGGCTGCGTAATTTTCGAAAATCGGCCAACGTAAATATCCTCAGAACCCTACACAGCAGGGACGCCGCCAGCGGGGCGCAAAGTGTTACACTTTTGCCAGATTGGGGTTTTGACGTTTATAATTCATTAAACCAAACAATAAAAAATCTACAAAACAAAACTAAATTTCGCACAGTTTCTACAATTTTAATCTAAGATTTAATTTAGGATTATAATTAAAGAACAACTATGTTAACATCTGCCGATCACAGAGGCCGTGCGGTCTAAGGTGTACGTCTGCAACTGTTTGATTGCTGCAACGCGGGTTCGAATCCCGCTGAAGACAAAAGCATTCATCTCTTGTATTTTTTGTGTAAGTAGCGGCCTCTGCGACGAGCTGATCACTCGCTCGGAGGAGACCCACAGTATGTGTGTGTGTGTGTGTGATCTAAAAACATTAAATCGGGTTGCCTAGGACTGAACTGCGCTGTGGAGCCACAGACAGGACTAAATGTTGCTATCTTGTCCACCATTAATTATTAACAAATCTGGTAACTTTACTGAGAGATAATGTGCACCAACTTGCAAAACAAAAAAGTGCCAGTGCTCTTGCTACAGCGAATGACATGACCGTTGTTTACACCTCACAAGGTGGCACCTACACCTTGTTGATTCGTCAATAACAAACAACTCGAAAGCTAGTAGGTATTATTTACATCACCATATATACTGCATTTGATACTACACTGGCGAATGCAGACTCCTTAAGCTTTCCCACGAATTTATTTTATCTTATTGTATTATATTACAGCTTTATATTTTAATATGAAACATTGGATTATCCCTAAAAAGTCTAGTAACGCAATATATATATTAACATAATGTCGCTTATTCATTAGTTTTTGGAATAATAATTATTATAGTTATTTTATAATAACTTTAGACCCACTGTTTTTAGGGAAAAACCTCCCTCCTTTTATTCTTCTTATGAGCCAGTGTCCTACCTGACGATGACTGATGTGGACAGCCGAAACATATAGTAGTATCGAATAAAAATCAAACACACAAGATCTCTATAGTTGTGTTTATCTGATAGTAAATTAACACCCTATTATTCTCATCAGTTAGTTATAGTGTATCTCAAATGACACACAGTTCATATAGAATTTTAAGCAAGACTTCAGTGTCACGTTTACAATACTGAAGTATGTAATTCAGTTAGAAGGCACATGGATAGAAGTACAAAGATTGCTCATGTAGGCCTACTGCCGGCTCGTTTGTAAACTTAAAAAATTGTTTATACTAACTGTGTTTATCTTACTTGGTGTACTCCTTTGATGTCCGAGTTGTTCAAAGCAAGCAACTTGTTCATACCGATGTTGACTCCTCATAACGCTGTCACATGAAACGTGTTCACTCGAGACCCAACACAGTAAATTCATAGACGTATAGAAAACTTTGAACTTCTATAAAAATCAACTAATGGGCTTTAAATGCGTACTTGTCAGGATTAGATCTAAATATTTAGAGTGCTACTGATGCTACTTCTTATTTTTTTTCGTAAATATTTTTGCCACGCGTTCTATGTGTGTGTGGCATACATGGCTGTGGTGAGCCATCATGAGCTCTAAAACCGGTATGTACCCCGACACCTGTAATTAAAGTTCCAGTAACAACGCGCATCAAAATAGCTTTGCTGAATCTCGCAAACATTTGGCTTGCTATGCAGGCGACGGTCTACAAATGAATGTTGCGCTGTATCTGCCGTCACTTTAAATGAACAGCCCCGACGCTCTTATCACCCGCACACGTTCTTATAAAGTTACCGACGTCGTGACCCAAATCTGAACATAGGCATATTAACATGTTCTGGGCATTAACAAAAGCACTTAGATTCTAATAACTCTGAAAACTTGTGAAGTGGGGACACCGGTTTGCTTCTTGGAAATGTGTTGGCATTCGTTTCTTTAATGCCACGTCTATAAACATTTTGGAATTAACGCGGATACCCCGACAAGGCGTACGGGGATCTTTCCCCTGGCTTGATTAAGAATGTCGGGATTTAAATAAAGTGCAGTGATTTACTTGTAAAATACCTGTGCGTCGTTATGGCCTGAATTTACGCAGAGGGATTATAATATATATTTCAATTATACGTAATAGTAGGACCTACAGTATATGGATTATATCACCGTAATGATTGAGTATGCTGCCTGATAGAGTGCGAAAGTAGTACACTGTGAGGTCGATAGAAGACGTGAAGCTTTGCACGTGAAAAAGGAAATTACGTTTATTCCATCGATAAACGATATAAGAAGGTAAGAGTGAAAAAGAAGTCGTTTCAGACCTTTTGACTGTTCTGAGAGTAATAAAAAATTTTAATAATTCGTTTATGAAACACTGCATTAATATAAACGCCTATAGCAGAATTTTATCACGCGGCCTCTGTTAAGAGAAGAAACACGACGCACATATCTGAAACCAAGGATTCAAATTCTTTAGAGGTAGGAAAAAAAATACTGAAAACTTGAGTATTTTGCCATCTGCGTCAGTGAGACACTAGCGATCTTAGAGATTACAGTCATATGCACTGTTGACTTGTACTTGCATTGAAACTCTGTGGCCTTATAGATTTTACCTGCATTCTTTTGAGTAGGACGCCACAGATCGGAAATATACTTTCAGGCACCAAAGTGGTGTTAAGACTTCTGAAAAATTACACCCTACATATTTGTAGCATTAATCCTGCATTGATAGATGACATATCGCACTAAAAGTAACGATACGTGGAGTTGATGATCCGTGCACAGTTAAATGAATTGCTTTAGTCTAAATCCGAATTAATCTGTGGTCGTTGCAGTATTAATCTGTGTGACCCATGGATGTGTGGTTTGGGGAGTAACTGTGGTTACTGCATTGCAAAACCTGACTATGTCGTCTGTGCGAAGCTCTTATCAGGACACGTGTTCGTGGTTTGGAAACTTTTCCAAAAGCAGTGCACTTTTGGAAATCATTCGGAAACAACAAAAAAAGGTAAGGTTTTTGGAATTCTTAGTCATTTGAAAGAACTGAGTAAATCTGATGATGTTCATGCACAAAACAAAACTTTTTAAGCAGTTGTAGCGAACTACTATTGCCGCTGAAAATTCGCTTTACAGAAGGTGGCGACATTACGTTTATTCATTAATGGGTAGTTACGCGTATTAAAATGTATTTTTATAGTGCATGGCGTTTACACAATACGTTGCCCTAGTATAGGATGTTCATGTAATTTCCTGTTAATTGATGTTTAGCAAAGTATATTTTCAAGAAGTGCAAATTGATGGCCTTTCCTTGTGGTCAGTGTAAAGGATGAAGTTTAATTTGTTCGCAATCCACGCATCCTTAATGGGAGTAAGCGAAGAATGTAGAACATGTTAGGGCGTAATCTAACATTTTACTTAAATACAAGTACGTAGTTTTACGTTAGTCATGAACAATTTTGAGGTACTTTTTTCATGTAACTACTCAATTCTTAGCATGCAAGTTTTTTTTCGTATTTTTAATGAAGGCAGGTTCCTGTACAAAGTAAGATTGGGTATTATAGGCACTTCTAAAACGGTGCCTTAAAAACTCCTGTATAATGTGATTTAAATTTTTTATATTCGGTGGAAAGTTATTGAGTAACTTGGTTGCAGGATAGTACGTAAACTGTGCAATTTGCGAGGCTTAGTAATCGCCATGTAAAAATAACGTATTGCATATGTCTGAGCTTGTTGGAAATTATTCCATCCCCACAGCAAATGGTAATGTGGAGGGTGGGGATACATTGGCAGATTCAGGAATATTGAACTTCCTAAATATTTACGTACAACAGTCCCCCGTTAATGCTCCTCATTATTCTGTTGATAATTCTCGGTTTTGGTGCCGAGTTTCCTCGGTTGTACATAAATTATTCCTATCCAAACTGTCAATTTGCAGGCCTAACCTATACAGGCCGATGTTATTGGTATCATGTACTATTGCGTCCTGAAATAGACCAACTTTAAAATTGCCTTGACAATGTACCTGCCATGTTGGAGAACTGGCTTAAAGCAAATAAACATACAAAACTTAACCAGATGTGTCACAAGCTATAAAATATATATTAATTGAAATATTGGTTGTGGTAATGAAACAATCAAATTCTTTATTACGATGAAATTTCTCGGTGCACAAATTGATAATAACTTAACCAGATAATAACATATCAAGTGTATGTATCCATGGATGTAGTTCATCATGCTTTGCCATGGTGGCAGTTACAGGGCTGATGACAACAGATACTTCATATTTTCCTTTCACTGTGTCCTTTTGAGTTAGCTTTTTGGGCATTGGAGCAATTTTTTGGGCAGCAACAATATCTTTACTTCTAAAAGAGAGTCGTTACACTATTGGCACGTTTAAAAAAAAGTCTTTTGTAGGGAATTATGCATCCGATTCATTACACTTAACTTCGGTGGTGATTGCATATTCTCTTCGTAGACAGCAAACAAATTCAGAAATATGCAGTGTAGATGAGACATAGATGTCTTCCTGGTGTCAGAAGCTAACAGTGTTGTTGCCAGAAGGATGCGTGTTGTGCAAGGACAAGGTGGTTTTTTATCTAAGATTTAAAAGCATCAGCCATGACGTAGAAATACTTGAAAGTGAGCACTGAAAGATTCTGACTTCATTCCTTTTATCTTTGTTTTATAAAATGCCTTTAGTTATTCAGGAAGCATTTAGTGCATGAAATTTTGATTGACTTAAATGAAAAATTAATTTGCATGTGTAATGTCAGAAATATGAGCTATGTGACAAAACAAAGTATTGGGTTTTTTTGCCGATCACTGTTTAAGTCTCATAGCTGGCATAGAACAGAATTTTATGACGATGTTTAAGCAAGCTGTTATGTAGAAATATGGAGTGCAAATGCAATTTGTCAAGGTATTTTTAGGTCCTTCTGGCTGGGGTGTAATAGTATACGAATTATATGCTGTATATACTTGTATGGAGTTCATGTACAACCTGTTGTAATGTGCGTGTCCCCAATTCATAATTGTTGCTACAAGACCAAAAAAGTAAAATTCTGTTGTGTTGTTTCATATGGCATAGTCATTGTTTTAAAAACAATCAGAGGTATGTCGCATGCTGCAGCAGTGATTGATAAAATGTGAGATTGTTATATGTACCTGTAGCTATATGTTTAGGTTTGTTTATTTGCAGATTGCGAGGGCCAGTCCTTTGAGACTCATTGGAGATGTTACTGAAGCTGAGACACATCAAGCTGCAGATGTTTAAGTTATGGGGATGCATCATTGCAAATGAGCACACAAAGGGGTGCTGAAATAATGCTGGTAGTAAGCTACTGACATGCTTGACAAGGTAACAAGATGGGTGTTATGTCTTCCTGACAGTACTACGGCCAGATCTGAGGGGGCATGTGCCTCTTTTGCCTTTACAAATATCATGAAACAGTAGGCTGATAAGGATCAAACAGGGGGAAGTCGGTTTTCTTTGGCCATAATGTCAGAAAATTCTTACGCAAAATGAACCAATGACATGCATACTTTTCAAATTAATACTTTAATTCAATTTTCCAATTTTTGACGTCTTTTGCATGTTTCAAACCTCACGGGTTCATTCTCTGGATGGTTTGAAACATGTAGAAGATATAAAAAATTTAAAAATTAAATTAAAGTATTAATTTGAAAAGTGTGCATTTCATTGTTTCATGTTGCATAATTATATCACCATGCACAGTGCAAAAACATAAAAGTCAGAATATTCTGTTGATTGTACAGCTCACTGGAACACTGTGTTATGTGTGTAAACATTGAATTGCTCAAAATTCTCAAATAAATATGGTAGGTAATGATCCAGTAGCATGGAATAGTGAAAAATGCATTTACAACATGCTTTGTTCAGGTCCTGAAGGATTAGAGCATGCAGATCTTAATCTTAATGAGACAGCGTTATGAGCTGCCATACAGATTCTACAGTCCTTCATTACGTGGATTAATGAACCAAGTCAAATCAACACACCACACTATTGAACATTTTGGTTCAGTGAATTATGCTGAGCTTGTAGAGCGTATGGGAGAAAATGAAATAGCAAATAGTCTTGTATGTTTTGCTGCAGTTTTGCACCAAAAATTCATTTTTTAAAACCGTGATACAACTTGCAGAAATTACTACAGTAAAAAATCACAGTATGACACTGTTGTGGGACATATTATGTTTGTTACAACGAAATTTCATTACAGTGGAAGGCAGTACAATCTTATTAATGAATTAAGATGTTTTTTTCACAAACATCTACACTTTTGTGAAATAAGTGACAAGCTGCATGTTCACTGTGATGTTAAGCATAAGAACAACTGTCATATCCTGCTATTACAATATGAACTATATCTGTAAGAAATAAACAAATATATGATCATTTTTTTGGTTTGGCTTGGCCTACAGGGCATGACACTTCAGTCATGATGCAAGACTTCTGACATGCTTTGCTACACATATAAGAAGCCACTAGTTTACTTCTGAATTTAGCCATATGTCTCAGGTACATGAAAACATGGAATTACAATAGGACATACACCATGCCCATTAGTTACACAGTCATAATGATAAGGTCAGCAGGAGCAAATTTCCCTCCAGAATACTCAGACAGGAATCAGATAGTGAAGACACAGTGTGTGTGAAACAGGCATGGCTCAGTGGCAATTCCCCGAGCTTCTTCGGTTGTATCTGTCAGTAGCAGGACACGACTCACAGAGCTAATCCAGTCATCACTGCAACAATCTCTGCAACATGGCAGAGTAGTGGCTCCACAAGTCGGCTTATTATCTCACATTTCCCCTTGACACGTAAGTCTCAGAATGTCTGCTTGAAAAGCAGTTATGACAGTTTGATTGGCATTATGGGTTTTAGAACTGTCAAATTTTAGTGTTTGAAATAAACCTTAAACAGCTGAGCTTCTTCAGTATCTGATGTAGGGTAGTACTCCACATTCATTTAACTTCCTTAAGTAATGAAAAATTCCATTTCCTTAGAAGATGTCAGCATTATTTATACCAAAATCCTCCTGTTAATGTGACACCTGAACACACAACAGCTATAAATTCTCAGTGCTGGACATGTTCAGAGGAGGAACATATCACCATGTGTTTTGTGAAGTGAGAAACTAACTGCATATCGTTTGAGGAAGTTGATGTGCAGTTCAACGACACTGGTGCTGATGTATATTAAACCTAGACATGTGATATGTAATGGGGACTTCAGTTTGTTGAAAATAAAGTCACAGGATGTGACTGCATGAGGTCTGGTAGATAGACCCAAACAATTTGGAGGAACCTGTTGCCCCCCACCCCATCTTCAGGGTACAAGAGCTCTTTCCTTCTAACCCTGAAGATGGAAATGCCAGGTTCCACCAAGATGTTGGTACCTCTGTGTCAGACACCACCACATCACATACCATGAACCCATAATCTTAACACTTTCTACACTGAAAACACAGATTTCACATGCATTTTGTTAGCCTTTAGACTAGCCCAGCATGACTCTTCTAGAGGAAATAGGTCCATAGTTAAGCTGTGTCATGCAAAAAAGTTGACTTTTCTATAAATTCTTGTTACAAAAGAATTGTGAGGCATAGAGGCTTAAAGTTTGGAATTTTCATTCCTATAGGTTCTACAAGCTTGGCAAATTTCAGTAAGTATGAATGTTTGTTGGAAGTTGCACTTTTGTGTGTTAATTTGGTGTGGATTTACAAACTGCAAACACCAGTTACACACACATTGTGTGTATTATTTGCATTGTGTCCTAAAGTACAGTAAGCAAGAGACCTTATTGGTTGCAATGTTTGTTGTAAGTACAGTATAACAAATATAACATTATAATTAATGTCATGATGATAAACATCAGTGTGCTTTATTTTGCTTGCTATAGATGCAGCTTGCATACTGACAAGCCAAATCCTCTCCCATCCACATTTTCAACATGACTCTTACCAGATGTACTGGGCAGACAGTGCAGAAGCAACGTGCACAAAAGCCAG
>Ga0123354_10019056_pt1 | contig 10780 bp, 8 predicted proteins | sample TergutLab28metaG_2_FD_97872 | JGI IMG/M metagenome (GOLD analysis project Ga0123354, IMG submission 97872) | Labiotermes labralis P4 segment gut microbial communities from Petit-Saut dam, French Guiana - Lab288 P4 | ecosystem: Host-associated > Arthropoda: Insects > Digestive system > Gut ... | reverse complement strand
TAGTCAAACACAACTTAATCATTGAGGTGTATTTAATGACTGTGATGGAAACAACTACATGTTTCGGCCTGTATTGGCCATCATCAGGTTGTCTAGGGAACTTAAGGGCTAGCTATATGCATGAGCGCGCGCATGCATATAGCTAGCCCTTAAGTTCCCTAGACAACCTGATGATGTCCAATACAGGCCGAAACATGTAGTTGTTTCCATCACAGTCATTAAATACACCTCAGTGATTAAGTGGTGTTTGACTACATAACTTTTCCTAGTTTCACACACACATAACGGGGATGACACACTTCCTAGACTCACAATCTAATCTTCTTCCTCTGCCTTCCAAACGGAACTTTGCAATACGTTTCCCCATAACATTTTCAGATACTGGAAAAAAATGGTTCTTTAATACCGAAGTGGAAATTCAGTTCATGTTGGCCCGGTTGACATGACGAGAAGACTGACGTCGCTCACTCGCCTAGAAACCTTGTTTAGGAATATTTACTTGATATTCCTTGATTACAAGAATATAAAATCTAAGTGGCTTGTTATCAGTAAACATAATAACATCCAAACACTTCAGAACATTCTGCGAGCTTGTAAAAGTGCTTCCTTATAACAAAGATGTTCATTGTGACGTATTTAAAATTGAGTATAATAGAAACGAAACTAGGCAGAAATTTCATCACTGTTGGTATGACTTTAAATTTCAGGGTGTTTTTAGACCCTAACATTGTGTACAAATATTCTTTTGCCCGCTCGCAGCGGAAAGGTTGAACGCATGTTCAACCTGATGATGGCCTAGTAAAAAGGCCGAAACATGTATTTGCTCTTGCTCTTAAGGTACGCTATGTAAATAAATTTCCTTAGCAATAAGATATCCATAAGTTGTGTTTGACTTACTGTACCTATCTTTATGATTGAATTTAACAGTTTTGTATTTTAGTGTATTATATAATATACACAGGATTTAGCTCCCAATCGTGTGAAAATTACTGGACCTCTGTATTTTAAATTTTAAATTTTTGTGACACTGGTGGCCTGATGACGACCGGTATGATTGCAGCATACTAAGAAAACGAAGGATACATTTAATAAGTTCCATATCCGCGCATGAAAGGGAGATTTCAATTCACGTAACAAGGCCACCGTAACATATACGTAAAATGTGTTTATCACACAATATAAATCACCAACATATTTCAACCGTCGTCGCGATCATCATCAGGGTAACTAACAAGAATATTAGGAATCCGAACACTCTGTCTAAATGCATAAGTAAACCACTTGATCACCACAACTTACTAAGAAACTAACTAACTCCAGGGAACAGAGCCCTTCCTGAGAAGCTAACAGGTTCTCAGCTAGTCAAGAATTTTCCCGCATATAATGGAACCCGAAGGTTCATTACCGCATACACAACAGCACCCCCACCCCACCCCACGGGAAAGCTTTACCTTTTGTAAGGTTAAATGCGCCGGAATGCATTGTATAAAATTAATACACATACAATTTTAATGTAGTCTATATACGATGTGCATAATCGGAGTACAGAGTGGCTATCTCACGCATGAAGTTTGATTCAATAGTGGATATCTAAAGTACACTAGATAGAGTGGATACACTTATCCACTATGAATGTAGAGTGGATATTTATTGTCTAGAACCTGAACTCAAACTTGGTATCTGACTTCATGCACTCTAACTTGCAGGATGGCTACCAAATAAAATTAATCAAACTGGAACCTTGCGATGGCAAAGGCATATTGAAACTCTCGAACAACCCAAAAGTCGAACTTACGAAAGACTGCCACCTCCTTCTTAGCGGATGTGGAGATCTTACAACCGCAGTTTCAACTTGCAAGGTAAGTTGAAACATGCATAATGCTCACTGCGCAACTGTTTCTTACCTGAACCGATCCCATCAGTTACACGTAGTCGTACTATGATGACCACCACAAGTCCCCATTTCCGTCGCTCGTTTACTTCACAACTGTCACTCAAATTCCACATTCCACTCACGTAATTTACTTCTTATCAAATTAATTTCAAAATGTGTAATAATTTGGGATATTTTATCGAAATAACTTAATATTATTTTTACTGGCCTAAATGATTTGCTTGCAAATTTCTAAACCCCTGTCGCCATTTGGAACCAACAGATTTCATAAACATTAATTCACGTACAAATCGGAAGGTCGCTGGTTCGATCCCAGCTAGTGTCAGTGGATTTTTCATTGACATGACACCCTTCAGATTGCACTACAGCTCTGGGATCGACTCAGCCTGTAACAGAAATGAGTACCAGGAGTATTTCCTGGGGGTAAAGGCGGCCGGTGCGTACGGCTGACAACCTTACCACCATCCTGGGCCATTGTCACGTAATCTGGGAACCTTAACTTTCTGGAACCCTCTGCGCCACTACAGGCCTGTAACAGGACTGCTTTACCTTTCTAAGTAGCACGAAGGAGAACGACATTTTTAAGCCACCGTCAGCTTGTTCAGTGACAAGCCAGCGGTTTCATAGATTTCAAATTTTTTACAAAATAAAGTCCGGGAAGACCCAAGAGTAATTACTTTTGTCTGTGACCGTAAAATGCCCCGTATTCCCTTCGTTAGCTGTGAAGTGTCATCCAGTATCATGCCATTCATATTTGCTCTACTGTTTTCTTAACTGTCACTATTTCATGCTCACTTCTTTTCCTAAAACTGACCTCTGTTTAAACTTTCAATTTGTTTGTTTTCAGGTTGTATACGACGTTAAGAAGAAGGGAATGATGGTACCATTTAAAGGAGAAAAGGACGTGTGTGAAACACTGGAGGGTTTTGGTAAAAAACCAGATGTAAAAAAGAAGCTACAGCAGTACAAAATCAGCGAGAAGTGTCCAGTTGCAAAAGTAAGCTCGGTTTATCTGCCTCAGATTCATGTTTCTGTGCGCATTATTCGAATAGTTTACCGCCTGATGGAGTGTAGTAGCAGGCTTCGTGGGCAACAGCCAGTATCAGATATTATAAACTGATGCTGTAAGTAAAATGTACCCATAAACATAGGTAAAGCAAAAACAGAAAAACTCCTACTGTTACTTCCCTGAAAATATCGCGCTTGACCTGCACAGCGTGGGTGGTGGTTGAACAGGCACACACAAAGGAGGTTCGGCTTTCCCCAGAGCAAACCACTGCCAAGGTCAACTGAAAACTCAGCAGTTAGTAAGTGTACTTATGTCACTGGCCCCACTGCGTAGACAGTGCCTTCATGAGGTGTACCGAATTACTAGCGGATTTATTCTCATTTATTAGGCCTCCCTGTTGTCTCTGTACAAATGTACTAAGGGCTTATTACACACTCAATAAGTCTACCTACGATCTGAAGAACTGGAACATTCTTATGGATTATTATGTTAGAAAGAGAGACTTATGCTGCAGTCTTAATGAACGTCCCCTGTTCCGGACTTTTAAACTGTTTATCCAATGACGTAATCGCTTATGCTAAATAACAGACAGACACACATAAACTTCGAATTGTGAAAGGTCCTCCAGAATAAAATTGTGTAGAAATCAGTGCAAAGTCTCGGGGGTCACGAGATATCGCCGCACAAAGTACGAATTACTTAATGGTTTTGAAAAGCGCAAAACGTAAAAAATACACTAATCCTTACATTTTTTTTCCTCTTACAAAACAGGTTTAATCATTTCTCTGTCTGATAAATACAGGCAGCAAAGCGAGAGTTAACTTCGAGTTGTGCGTCTGAAAGTATGAGTGTTTTTCCGTTAATTTTTTCGATTATAACCACAAAATCTGACCAAGAATGAACGCTGTGATACCAGATCACAAGCAGTTGGGCGGACATGGTTTCTTCATAGGAGGTTCTTTGTTGTAGTTCCTAAGGAAAGCCTCGTAATTAAGGGTAAACTGTTACAGTTCGTGATAAGATGTGAAATATTTGGCATGATGCATCTTTAATTTAACGACACAAACTTAATTTAGTGAGAAATCAGAGTGACTGGATCAAGAAATTAAATTTGATTACGTCATTTCTTTCACTATAACGCGACCTCACAGACACCGGCGTTCCAATGTTTTAATTTTTTGTACTTATATTTTCTTCCAATTAATCAGTGCCATCAACACAGAACAGAAGCTGATCTGTTCTACTCCTTAACTTGTCCTGGTATTTTCCGCCCTCCTAAATGACGTATCGCTAATACAAGTTGTAAAACAATGACGTCATAGCAGTTCCATCAACAGGTGTGACGTCTCAGGCGCATAGGAAATTAAATCTCCCGTCTTCAGGGTTGTGACAGCTTGTAGTGTCATGGATGATTAAGGACGTTTCGGAAAGACCTATGTCCTCTGTCAAACGGCCGGACAAGTCACATAGGGTCTTAGGAAGCGACGGTAACCGCTACGGAAATGAGGCGCTAAAAATAGAAGAACGCCTTCTTAATACATCTTTGTTTCACGAGTTCTGTGCAGGCAATGAATCCTACAAATTTATAAAAGGGGACGGAGTGCACTGAGGATTCGTTCAAAAACATTTTAATGACTTGAAAGAAGGTATCACGAAGTGCTAGAATGAACATATAATGAATACAATTATATACATCAGCACTACTTATCTACTGAAATATAGGCTACATGTTTCGACTCAACATTAAGTCATCCTCAGGTCTGCGGCAGACTAGGTCATTGGCGCTGTGTGTATATTGGGATCCCAATATGTTTGACAGTCGTAAGAACGATAAAATATCAATACCTTAGACTCCCATAGAATACATTATTGATAAATCTGAAATGTTGCAATTTTAAATACCAACCCATGTTTTAAACATTTTAATCACAAATGTAAGCTACGAATTTTATCCAGCCAAAAACAGACACCAGATTTTATGTATTCTTAAGAGTGTCAAACATATTGGGATCCCAATACACACACAGCACCAATGACTTCGTCTGCCGCAGGCCTGAGGATGACCTAATGTTGGGTCGAAACATGTAGCCTATGTTTTAATAAATAAGTAGTGTTGACTTATATAATTGTATTCATTATATGTACATTTTAATGAGACAATTATTTCTGTGAGTACACCAGACTCATAGGAACCAGTACCAATTTAAATTAATTATTTTTTTTCAGGTCAAAGTCTGCTCTTCAAAAGGTGAAAAGATAGATATTTCATCGTACAAGGATAAGTTTCGTCTTGCTTCCGGTCAGTATACAGGAACCATCACAGTGCAGTGTAACAGTGGCAACAGCTGCTTTAAGTTCGAAGGCGAATTCAAACGTGGAAAATAGACCTTCGTTCCACTGGAATATTTTCTTGACCTAATCAATCAGTCAATCAATATCTGGTTAAAGTTATTGAAAGGTAAAATTGCCTATAGTTGATGAACAATGACGTTTGTATTTCTTCCTGAATATTACAGTTCATAGAATCTATACTGAAAGTATTACTGTCTTCTTTAGTGTGTTGCCGTACACGTTTCGTAGAAAGATACCAACGTTTCGGAGAAACCTCTTGCCACGTTCCTCCGCAATGTTGGTACATTTCCACCAGATTGTAGGGTGTCACAATCCAGATGACAGCAGTCTTCATAGTCAACGCCGTAAGGACCTAAAATCTCAGTGAAAGAATATGCTTTGTACTAACATACATTCTACAACACAACGTAATTTATAATATTCTCTACTGGCTTCATTTAAATAATATTTTGTCAAGTGGAATTAGTAGAAAAGAACCGGCTGACAAATATTGAGTAAATTTATTGTAAGTTTGTATTCTATTAGGGACCAATTGTACCGATATACCATAAAATTAAAAACGTCAAACATCTTCAATAAGCACTAAAATACAATCTCTGTTCCTCTTTCATTAAAAGGTTTAGTTCATAATGTGCTAAATTCACACAGGCTTTAATACACGGGGGACCGCGGTAGTACAGTGGTTAAGGTGCTGTGTTACAAATCGGAAGGTCGCTGGTTCGATCCCAGCTGGTGTCAGTGGATTTTTCATTGACATACAATCCTTCCGATCGCACTATGGCTCTGGGATCGACTCAACCTCTAACAGAAATGAGTACCATGAGCATTTCCTGGGGGTAAAGGCGGCCGGTGCGTAAGGCTGACAACCTACCACCATCCTGTGCCGTTGTCACGAAATCTGGGAACCTTAACTTCCTGGACCCCTTTGGGCCTGTTCAGGCCTGTAAAGGGGCTGCTTTTAATAAAACCAAATCAAAAAATAAAAAACACTTCGTAAAGTCCTTTATTGCCTTACAGCAGATTTTCAAAATAAAACTCTAAATAATATAGTTACTTGAAAAGTCAAACATTACTAACATCAATAGCCTACTTTTCTTCCTTAATAAAACAGAAGACACGTTGATTATGATTGGAAATTACTCAATTCAACTTTTTGAACAATGTACCGATTTCCATAAAATTTTGTAAGTAAGATACATCAATACCGATTATCCCGATATCGTAATTTTTCATTTCCTGCAATTGCTAATAGCAACTTGTCGGCAGCACAAATTTACGTGGTGGAAGTGGCGCCGGCGTTACTTGAACTACAGTCCTGAAATCACGTTTCGTTGAAGGTCTTGTTATCTTAGGGAGAGTTTACTGCGTCAGTACAGATTTTGTACGCGTTAAATATTTGGGGGGCGAGGTCCTTGTCGAAAACCTACCAGGCACACAGAAGGTAGAGAAACTGCACGCCTTTTGTCATGATAAACAGAGCCTACACTCACCACACAAATCAAATTAAAAAAATGTATATTTCCCCATCTTCACACCTCCTTAATTCGTGACTAATGAATATTTTGTATTTACTTCCCACTTCCTGTCCATCCTCCAAGCATCACACATCTCGTTTCCTGCTCCTTTATGTTAACAGCTTTTCAATAAATTGCGGCTGCCTCACAGAGAAGGTAACAAAAGCTGAAAGAACAGCAGTGAAATTCTTAAGAAATGTCACATAATGTAATTCGCAATTATATTAAACATTAAGCGAAGAAATGTGGGCCGGGTAGCTCAGTCGGTATAGCGACTGACTACGTGCTGGACGGTCCGGGATCGAATCCCGGTGGGGACGAGATTTTCCGCCCGTCCAGACCGGCCCTGAGGCCCACCCAGTCTCCTGTAAAATAGGTACCGGGTCTTTCCGGGGGGTAAAGTACGGCCGGGGCTTCCTGCTGACCACTCACCCCCTTCTAGTCCCGCGGTCATGGAAGAGTAGAGCTATACCTCTACCCACCCTCTGGGCCACACAGGGCCTGTAACGGGATCACTTTACCTTCTTTCTTAAGCGAAGAAATGCCGAATAAATTAAGCATATGCGTTTATATTATATATTGTGTAAATAATAGAATTGATAACGAAAAAGGAAGAGAGCTACATCATGTGGACAAAACGAAGAGCGACAGACTGCCTCAGCTTGCGTTGAAACAGAAGTCGTAGGGACGAAGAGATGCGGGTAGGTCTAATCTACAGTGTTAGTAGATGGATATGACACGGCTGTAACGTTAACCGGTTAAGAGCAGAAGAAGAAGAAGAAGAAGAAGACTGTGACAGCATACCAGAAGTGTCCATCTTCTCCTCTTTTCTTGAAGTCAGTAGTGTGTAAATGCTTGAATGCGCCGATGTCTGAGAAGTATTTTTCTCTTTATTTATTCCATGATGGCAAAATGTATTCTTTTAAATACATCAAGCCCATCTGTGTCAATCAAAAGTCTATATCAGAAAGAGAACACTCATTCGGACTTGCATAGGCCTAATTCTGATACTGAGATGACACCATGTGATCGGTAGATTTGTGGTGAGATTTCAGACGAACGCTGCCTAAAACGACAGACCCACCCTGATGATACAAACAGTATGTGCAGCTGACATCAGACCTATATTACGTATAAGAATTTTACAAACACTGCATACATTGAATTAATGCCAAATTCGTAAGCAGTTTTAAATCCATTTTACACCACAAACAACACTTTATGAACCTACATCAAATTAATAGTTCCGTATCGTTGCAAACGTAGAGGTAAAAACTTGTTAACGAAGGGCAAAGGACTCATCAAACGAGAAATAATTTACGTAAATACTAAATGTGTTAGAACAAAGTGTCACGGCCACAAATTTAAGTGATCACAGTCCTAATGCTATGCGGTGCCGCAGTTCGTTGATGCACTGCGCTACAAGCCGGAAGGTCGTGGGTTTGTTTCCCGATAGGGTCATTGGGATTTCTCATTGACTTAATCCTTCCTGCCGCACCATGGCACTGGGTTCGACTCGCTCTCTAACAGAAATGAGTACCAGGGGATCTTCTGGGGGTAAAGGCGGCCGATGCCTAAAGATGACAAGTTTAACACCTTCATATGCCGATTGTCTCGAAACCATGGTAGCTTCTTCCGCCTGGAACCCTCAGGACCTGTCCAGGCATGCACTGGGATTGCTTTACAATCCCAGTGGTCACTAGTTCATTACCGTTTCAACAACAGCCATCAATGGAACCTATCTTGAAGCAGTCCACATCCCCTCTTACTTCATTCTTTAATTTTTATTATAATATTTTGACGTCACCTAAGGCTCGGTCGGCAAGATGTTGTCTTCCCTTCATGTGTCAACTAAACATTAAAAAGTCACGTCTGTCATCTCTCCTCTGCCTGCTTCATGTACGGACCAGCTAAGAGCCAGGGACACTGAGACCGAGTTCGAAAACTGGTGAAGAAATATATTCGGGCCCTTCCAGCAATGGCACTGTCATACTCTCACGATTTGTACTAGGAACGTAGGTTGGGATAGGGGAAAAGTAAGGAAACTAACAAGAGAGAATCGTATGCAATATGGCCGCTGGTCGCAAGTGCCGTCAATACGACAACTCGCTAACGAATTATCTCTGATACTACTTAAAAAAAAAAAAGTTTGCAAAATAGTTGGGAGGTTGGCCCCTCCCCCCTCGGTAATTTGTACCGACATCCCCTTCCCCACGAATGCTCATCCTCCTTAATTCTATGATCCAATAAAACTGACTACATTCAGAGTAGCCTATACATTATGAAGATCGTCATTATCCCTTTTCCATAACGCAGATTCCTTAGTTTATTTGAACAGCAACGTTGGTGACTTCAGAGAACGTTTCGCGCGCAGATTGGCAGCGCATCGCTCGCCGCTATTTAAATTTGCCGTGAGTCGCGGTCCACGCCTTTGAACCAGTGTATTGCATTTTATATACTATGATTGTATGAATTAATTATATTGAAAATTTAGCGTGAAGTAAGCATAAGGTATATTAAAAGAGTCTTGTGCACTTGTACTGTCTTGAATAAGAAGGCAGACGTTCTTGCGTAATCCAAGAGTGTTAAAAGATTTGAGAATAAATGAAACTTGTCGATGTGAATTTATGATCTCTGAAAAAATTGACGCAATACAGGTAGGTCTCGCTTCATGGCAGGTAGACATTCCAGAAAATGGCGCTCAAATCGAAAACAATATTCCCATTTAAAACAGTGTATTTCCTGTGGTTTAGGTGATGGTAAAAAGGTAACGTTATCCCGTTACAGACCCGGTGTGGCCCAGAGGGTGGATAGAGGTATAGCTCTACTCTTCCATGACCGCGGCACTAGAAGGGGTGAGTGGTCAGCAACACGCCCCGGCCGCACTTTACCCCCGGTAAAGACCCGGCACCCATTTTACAAGAAGCTGCGTGGGCCCCAGGGCCGGTCTGAACGGGCGGAAAATCTCGTCCCCACCGGGATTCGATCCAGGATTGTCCAGCCCGTAGTCAGTCGCTATACCGACTGAGCTACCATAATCAAAGAGTATCCAACCAACTTAGGTGATGAACAACCTCATTCTATACAGAGTATGATTATAAAACTTGTTTACATACGGACCTGTACAGTATATATCGTATATACAGTATACATACATTTCTGTACATTATATTTATTTGTTTCTAATGCAATAAAAATGTAACAGAATCACATCCGTACTGTTTGGTACGATGCATTCCGATAGGACTGTGGTAGTCATGCTACACAAACCAACGCTGACTTAGCAACTTCTGTAATTATATCACCATTATCACAAAATATACGTTGGCTAATACGAGCAAATCTAATATTATAGCGTATGTGAAAAGTTCTATCACCTTTCTTAAGATGGTTTATTACGTCTAATTTCGCTGCAATACTGATTGTACTTGGCCGATTTTTCACTTGGATTGCACTAGGTGATGTAGATTTACGTTTCTCACTCATTTTGGTAACAAAAACCAGCGCTGTTGTGGGGGGAACAATATTAGCCGAATGAATATATCACCAACGTAATCAAGCCACACGTGTGACTGATGGCGTGACAGTGACGTCATTTTCTGCAAGCCTCGAAATCAAGACAAGTGCGACCAATGATCGTCTATTCGAAATCGCGTAAACCGCAAAATATCGTGTAAATTCGAACAACGGTCTAAATTTTCAAGTCACTTTAAAACAAAATCGAGTAAAACGAGACTTCCCTGTAGTCTTCGTTGCACTCATAGCACACCATACGCCAAACATAACTTCACGTAATGGCACTTCTTGGGTTTTGAAAATTTGTTGAAGAAATTCAAGTTTCATTAAAATCTGACAGTAATGGTTAGGCCCTGCTTTACATATTCGGCCCAATTCTTCTTATAATGAAAAAATTTTCAGACCAAGTTGTAGAGAAAATCAAAACACATTTTACGTTAAATAACTCCTATTCAAAAATCGTGCCGTTTATGAGATACTATGGGAAAATATGAT
>Ga0123354_10019055_pt1 | contig 10780 bp, 5 predicted proteins | sample TergutLab28metaG_2_FD_97872 | JGI IMG/M metagenome (GOLD analysis project Ga0123354, IMG submission 97872) | Labiotermes labralis P4 segment gut microbial communities from Petit-Saut dam, French Guiana - Lab288 P4 | ecosystem: Host-associated > Arthropoda: Insects > Digestive system > Gut ... | reverse complement strand
TGCCCATCCTGCGGGGTCTGTTACTGCCCATTCTGCCGGGTCTGTTACTGTCCATTCTGTGTATCAGTTACTGTCCATTCTGTGTGCCTCTTATTGCCCATTCTGCGGGGTCTGTTACTGCCCATTCTGCCGGGTCTGTTACTGTCCATTCTGTGTATCAGTTACTGTCCATTCTGTGTGCCTCTTATTGCCCATTCTGCGGGGTCTGTTACTACCCATTCAGTGGGTCTGTTACTGCTCACTCTTCGTGTGTTACTGCCCATGCTGCGGATATTACTTTCCATTTTGCGGGTCTGTTACGGTCCATACTGCGGGTATGTTACTGCCCATTCTGTTCGGATACCTAGTACTTATCCCTGTAACGCTGGTACCTCGAATTCCTCGCACATGTACAAACGGTTTACCATTAGGCCTAAATATTCACAATACATCCGCCTGTGCTCCTCAGCCGGTCGAGTGCCGCAGAACGGCACTCACAGGCAGTCACGTTGCTACGAACTGTTTGTGGATTTCTGCATAAGATGCATATACTGACTGAGGTTTAATGCAAAAGAAGTGGGATCGCGCGGTGGGCAGTAGGAGTGTGGAAACTGAGGTGAATTGGAGAGAAGCTAGATAAGGACTACGTCCCTGATATACGGCAGAGCACAAGCTGCGGCTGCTGATGTGTGCAGAAACCACAATACAGATAAAGAAAATCAAGTAAAAAATGGTTCAATATGAACGGTGAGGTTGTTTATAAGGAAATATTAGGATTCCCTAATAAAGCTATGATTATACACCAAGGCAGATATTTAGATAAAATTAACCACATGCGCGGGACCGGGGCGAGACATATGGGTGCCCCGGGCAAGCTAATAATCTGGCGCCTCGAACAGGCCTGGTGAACATATCTGAGGGCGCCCTTCCGCACTGCGGGTAATTTGCGGAGAAAATCTTTCGCGCGCGTAAAAAAAAACCTGACCACTGGCGCCATATTTCCGATCATTCCAGTGACGTCTTAGCGCCCATTATAGGGTTGACGCCCCGGGCAGGTGGCCGGCTGGCATACCCCAAGTTGGGCCCCTTCGTGGGTATTATAATAAGATACAAGACCTGTACATAACATGCGCGCATAATGGTGTGGGGACTACGAAGATACCAACCCGGTGTCGATCAGTAGATAGCCAGAAGCAACGAACCATGACCTGAGCTCGGTAAATATATATGAAATATAGTGGGGTATGCTAGAACGAACGTAATTGGTTCTAGAACCCCGTTCGTTATGGCATCTATTCGTTCTAGCGTACAATGAAATATATGTATTTGGGGGTAATCCGTTCCAGGCTTACAGCCTACAGCCTACAGCAAAGTTACCATCCAACACAACCACGTAAATAGGAAAAATATAACAAAAAAATTATATAGCTGAATAATTTTAAAAAAAAATCCCCGCTAAAGGTGCAAATAAGCAGATAACTGAATTAAACATACAAGTGAACATTAAAAACGATAACAAAGAAGATGAATGAAGTTCTAATGAAAGCGGGAAGGCCCGACACGTCCTGCGCACGCGCGTGCTACGTCGGCCGATAGTATTGCTCCATGTTCGTTGTAGCATCGTTCGTTGTAGCACACCCCAATGTATTATGGCCCTGGTAATACAGAACGTTAGTTAGAACCGTGTTCCGGGTTTCAACTCTCGACTGTATTTCACAAAGCCCACTGCACACTATCCACCACATAATCAATGACTATCACAGACTGAAAGACAACTGCATGAATAGCATCGCACACTCCAAATTCTGCTTATCCAAGATCGATTATAACAGCATCTACCCGCATAAAGTCTCTCTTGATATTTTACAAACAAATTTTTGTATTCTTTTTCACTTCCCCTGTTCGTTTTTTTATGTTTCGCCTACTTCCGTCCTGGATTAAACGAAAGTAGAGGGTAATAAATTATGAACGTTCTCGCTGCCCATTATCCAGCACTCTTGTAACAACCTTACGTATCGCTACTTAAAATATTTTCTTCAGTCTACATTCGAACAGTAATACATATGGAAGCACTCGCGCGTTACCTGACGAATTGGATGCAAATACCAATTACATTTTATGCAAATTTCTATTCAGCATCCAGAAATGTTTGCCTTTTCAGACTATTGGAAAGGTGGGATAGCCGTTTTTGAAAGGGTGGATTTACCAGCTAACACTCCTGCCCGAAACGCATGGAATCATATGAAGTGCTCCACTACAGCATTAAACACTAAAACTAAAACTAAACTCCGTGGCCTTAGTCCGCACGCGAACTATACCGACAGAGCGGCCGCCGCCGGTCGGCGAAGATAGTGCCAACTTTTGCGGGTAGAGGGGTGTCACGTGGTCAGCGCAACGGGTCCCCACATCCGTTAATCTCTGTTTTCTAGACCTGGAGCCGCTACTTTTTCCATTCAAGTAGCTCCTCAATATTAAACACTACAACAAATAATAACCCCACAGATTTTCCCCTCTGATTTAAAGGTCACAATTTTCGTATAGACTCTTATCCACACTTTTCAATTTTATGTTTGTGCAACCGAGCATCATTGATACAATAAACAGCCAACTAGATGCAACAATAATAATTCTATTAATAATTTCAATCAGCTCAACATGTTTCGGGCGATAATTTCGCCCATCTTCAGGAGCACTAGACTGTGTGTTTACAGCTTGTGGTATAAAGCACCGACGATGCTGCCTGCTGGCAGTCTACCGCTCCTGAGAATGGGCGAAATTATCGCCCGAAACATGTTGAGCTGATTGAAATTATTAATAGAATTATTATTGTTGCATCTAGTTGGCTGTTCATATTATCTTAGCCACACTTTTCGGTAAGCCAACTGTGAAGGCTATAAAGACCGGGTAACCACCAATCGCATTTAGATAATGGTAAGTTTCATGAAAATCCGTCAATACATTCTCGTTCGTCAGGGTTATGACATAAAGACACGCACAGACATGGTACCATTGCCCTGTCTTTCGTTATAAATGTGAGCAGCCGGTCTAAAGAAAATGTGTCATTAATCACCAGCCAGTAAGCTTCTAAAGGCCCGGTGGCTACTCCATGTACGCAGACGAGTACGTTCTACACTCTGTCCACACAGTGCATTTTAAGTGTTTTGTATGGATCTGAAAAGAAACAGCGACTATTTCCCTGTACAGTTTAACTGATTGGATTTTATAACCGAAAAGAAGTGTGTTTACTGCGCGGTAGGGACTGAATCTTTAAATATAAACCATATTGAACTTGGTTTTTAAAGGGATGCGGAAGACAATGTAGTAAGAAAATACATCTGTTATGCTGGCAGTCATATCACCTGAAATCTGTCATACAGTACGTAATTTATTCCAGTTTTTTTCTTATTGCATGAGGGCAGTGGCGTACCCAGGAATTTTGTTCGGGGGGATTCAACAAATTCAGTTGAGGACAGAGGACTGAGAGAACAGGGGTCTGCGGGCGATAGCCCCCTAATCAGGGGTTCTGGAGGCGGCTGTAAATTGATACAAGAAATTTCATTTCATATAGAAAAATTTTCTAAATTTTTGGTACTTTAAGACTATTTATGATGATTTATTTGTCATTGCTAATGTTAAACAATTGCGAACCGGCGGTAGTTTTAGAATTTTACTACCTTTTTTCCGAACATCTTGGGGTGTTAGCGTCCTAAATTCAACAATTTTTAACAGTTTTCACAATCGGGTTGAGTTTGGCACGATTTTGGAGGGCCATCGGAATTTCGGGGGGGGGGGGTTTGAACCCACCAAACCCCCTCCGCGCCCCATTGGTGCCGCTGCATTAGGGTATCCCTGCTTGTATGTAACTGCTATACATGGAACAATGATTTCATGTAGGGCGGAATCTTTCCCTGTATATGACATTTATCGCGGCAAGGCAAACAAACCATAATAACAGAAGAACAGAAAAGGCCTACCGCCGAGTTGTCCTTACGCAGTTAGAGGCAATTTGCAGCCGCCATTATCTCAGCAACCTTCAGCGATGATGTCAACGAAATGCCACAAAACGACACAGACATTTGTAGGCGCGTTCGTAAAAATGCGAATGTCTGTCCGTCCGTCCACATGGAAGTCGGCTCCCAATGGAAGGATTTTCAGTAAATTTGATGCGATTATTTTTCGAAAACATGTCCAGAAAATGCAAGTTTCATCAAAATCGGACAAGAATGCCGGGTACCGGACACGAAGATTAATATATTATATTTTTTTTATATCTCGCTCCATGCTTCTTGCAATAAGAAATGGTTCAGCCAAAAGTTGTAGAGAAAATCAAAACACAAGTTTAAGGTTCAATAACGTTTTTTTAGGGTGAAGAGAGAGAAACCAATAAGATGCAACTAATCCGATGTTTATTACCAAACTTCTATCTCAACATGTTTCGGGCATCATTATGCCCATCATCAGGAGAACAAAACCGTGTATTACTGCATATGGTGTTCTGCACTGGTTGTGTTGGCTGTGGTTGTGTGGAGCTGGGTCGTAAGCTGTTTGTACTGTGTGAAGGTCAACATGTTTCGGGCATCATTATGCCCATCATCAGGAGAACAAGACAGTGTATTACGCTTGTGGTGTTCTGCACTGGTTGTGCTGGTTGTGGTTGTGTGGAGTTGACAACCACAGTCAGCACAACCAGTGCAGAACACCATATGCAGTAATACACGATCTTGTTCTCCTGATGATGGGCATAATGGTGACCGAAACATGTTGAGATAGAAGTTTGATAATAAACATCGGATTAGTTGCATCTTGTTGGTTTGTCTCTCTTCACCCTACGTTCCATGATTCGCGGTCACAAGAACCTAAAACGTTTTCTTCTTTGAAAATCGTGCCGTTTGTGAGATAATGTGGAAGAATATTGGAGAGGAGAAAAGGCCATAGATGACAAGATGGCGAATGCGCTTTGCATGCCGAATGACTAAAGCTACAAACATACACTCAGAATATGTAATACTTATTGCTTTTCCACTACAACAATTGTTGAACGAACGTCCCTCAATATTACGTTGCACGTACATTGTCTTGTCCTGCTAACGGTTGTTTACAGATTAAAAATTTGTTCCTCGCTGTCAGGAAATAATACCGGGGTGCTGATAAGTCCTTGGCCCGACCAGGAAGGAAACAAGCTCGGAAGCATGTCAGGGACACGCGCGATTTCAACAAAATCGAGACGCGAGCTGTCAAGTTGTTTTTCCTGCAAGGCGAGGCGCAGAACGAAATTCACGCCATTCTGACAGAAACATTAGCTTGTTTCCTTCCTGGTCGGGCTAAGGACTTATCAGCACCCCTGTAATTGGCGCTGAGTACGTTTGGCGGCGCATTTGGCGGAGGCGCTGCGTTGCAAGCCGGAAGGTCGCCATTTGGATTCAGCATGGGATCACTGGGATTTTTCATTGACTAAATCCTTCCGAATGCAGTATGGCCCTGGAGTCGACTCAATTCCTAACAGAAATGAGTGCCAGTGATGCCCCCTGGTGGCAAAGATGGTCGGTGCTCGGGCCGGCAAACTTGCCAGTGTGGTGTGCCGACTGTCTAAAAATTCTGGAGTCAATCTTCTGCAGTTCTAAGACCCTATCCAAGTCTGTATAGAGGGAATGTTTACCTTTGACTGAGACGTGAAGTAACATATGTGGTTAATGGGAAACTTGCGAAATTGTCATCTTCACCTAGTAGCGTTGGGTGGGACTAGTTTCGAAGCATGAAACAGGCAGGACGTCTGTTACGTGTGCCAAAGACATGCACAATTTTAGGCACAAACATGAAAAGGGTTGATAAGACTTGGAAGGGAGATGCAGACAGAACAACAGTGTTAGCGTCGAGTTAACACTCACACCGAGTGTGCGATCAATACCCAATCGAGGGATCTATCTATTTACAACGCGTGTAAGAAATAAACAAAGTACGGTTCGCCCTAGAATGTCATGGTAGCCCAGAGGGGGAGCAGGGGTACAGTTCCGTTCTTTATGTAACCTCATCGCTAGATTGGGGGTAGTGGGCCGGGTACCTCAGTCGGTATAGCGACTGACTACGGGCTGGACGGTCCGGGGATAGAATCCCGGTGGGGACGAGATTTTCCGCCCGTCCAGACCGGGTCTGGGGCCCACCCAGCCTACTGTAAAATTGGTACCAGGTCTTTCCCGCGGGGTAAAGTGCGGCCGGGGCGTGCTGCTGACCACTCACCTCCTTCTAGTGCCGCGGTCATGGAAGAGTACAGCTATACCTCTACCCACCATCTGGGTCACACCGGGCCTGTAACAGGATCACTTTACATTTACAGATTTACCCTCCAAATTTCGATACTACACTGACGTAATATACGTAACTACAAACACAAAAACCACCCACAAATCTGCACAGCACACCACCCCCTCCCCCGTATGTAATGCGAATCAATTTCGAAGTTCTTGAAACGAGAGGCGTGGATGGGTTAACAGGATGTGCATCCGATATGCACCTACACGTCATGCACAATGTGCATTCTAACTTGTTAGCCAATCCTTGCTCTCCGCGCGGTATATTCTCGTCAGAAGGCAACACGGTGTAACACGAGGAATGCAGGGGTATGTCTGTGATCTGCCGGTTTTGGTTTGCACAACAGATAGTCTGTATGTTTGCCGACCGCCTGTACCACAATGCTGTCACCATAACACATATCCTCTCTTTCTGCGCATGATTGCATCATGAGGGACGCGCGGCTGCGAGTAAACGCAATATTTAATTTGTGCTCTGAGCAGGTACACAAGTTTTAAGCTGTAAGAGCTTTGACTGAGAGATACAAGGTCTTTTGAATCACCCATAAATGGGTGATTCAAAAGTCTCCATATATTGAGAAATTTGCCTATTTATTCATAAAAGTGCTCTATACGGGAACCATGGGAATCCAGACAGGATAATGATCTCTCTTCGCTCAGTACGTTACTGAGAAGGAATATAAACCCCTACGTATGGAAACGTTTGGATCATCCTGTATATTCTACCCAAACACTTTGTGTTTTGTATGGATCTCAGAACAAACAGTGATTATTTCCCTACACAACACTAACTGATTGTTTTTATAACTGAGACGGAGTGTGTTTACTGCGCCAGATGAACTGGGCTTTCAAAATTCTACGTTCTGCCCACACGGAGTATTTATGTGTTGTGTTTCGATCTCAGAACATACAGCAATTATTTCCCTATACAGCATTTTACAGCAGAGTCAAAATGTTTACCGCGCGGTTCGGACTCTGTATTCTAACTAAAATTCCGGTTAATCTTAGTTTTTGGAATTGTTGATGGAGATGATTACAAATTGCTGAGTTTACAAGATGAAGCAGTAAGGGACTGGACAAAGGCGATCGTGGCATGTCTCGGTGTACTACCGTTCGGAGGAACCACAAAATCCTTTCGGTACATCCCGTACAGGGGCGCAGTTCCGAAAAATTTCCTGGACACAAATCAGCAGCGCTGTCGAAACATTCAAACGATATACGATCATTCCCGGACAGTTACGTATGACGTTCCTATAGCGGCGAGAATATGAACCGTGATATTCCGTTATATTCTGTACAGCCCTATCCATGCTTAATCTCGGCGCCAAATGCGGGTGGGTGAACACCAAGCCCTCCGCCGCTTTAACCCCGGGGCAAAAACGCCGTACCCAATGTCTGGTTGGGTCACGGGCCGTTCTGGAAGGGCGTTGAGAACTTTAAAAACTCGCCCCTCAACTGGGGTCGAATGCCGAACGGTCCAGACCACAGCTACTCGCTATAACGACTGAGCTACGCCGGAACCACTAAATAAACCACATGCAGCAAACATCTTTTTTCCCCCTCATGCTTCACTCAAAATTCACCACCCAGAAAATATTTATAAGAGAGGAGCCCAGAAATTTTCCAAAACTGTACAAGCCACCTTCAAATTCCAGGCGCATACTTACTTATTCCACGCTGCAGAGACCTTCTTGACAAGCTAACCGGTTTTCAGCCAGTCAAGAAATTCCCCGCATTTTATGAAACTCGAAGGTTCATTACCGCATTCACAAGTGCCCGCCACCTATCCCTATCCTGAACCAGCTCGAACCAGTCCATACCCCCACATCCCACTTCCTGAAGATTAATCATAATATTATCCTCCCATCTACACCTCGTTCTCCCAAGTGGTCTCTTTCCTTCCGGTTTCCCCACCAGAACCCCGTATACGCCTTTCCTCTCCCAAAATTCCAGGCGCTGGTGACAAAACTAAAGCAAGCCTCATGATGACGACTCACAATGCTGGAGAGACCTGTGAACACACCTGTCATACATGGCACAATCTGCCAGGTGCATGTGAACTGACACACCGCACAAAATTTAGTCGACCGGGCGACCTTGCGGCCGATATCTATGCACGCCTAGTTTCAAAGACGTTCTAGATCAGCGGTACAAAATTCCCGGGGGTCAGGTCGCAAAGTACGGTGGTGCCGGGTCCCCCATATGTAGTACGCTTCGTGTCACCCTTCTGGCGCCCAAAATCGTCGCCCCTCCAATTTTTTTTTCGAAAATTCGTGCACCCACGTTCTATATCATACTTGAGCCCCCCAAGTTGATCAGATGCTTAAACTGAAGTGCGGCAAACTCCAGTAACTGATCCATCTAACTCCACAAACCTCCATGCCATTTCACGTTACGTTATTCGGTTTTATGGGGTATTTCTGACATTTACATATGAAACCATGTAGGAATGAACAAACTGTGGTGTGCACCCTGGGTACCGAAATGGTGTTCCAGTTTATGATCCAGTACAAAATAAGGGTAGGTCTGTCTGTAATGTAACGTTATATATCGGTCCGGTAAGATGGAAAGCCGCAGTAAACCACAATAATCCGTTTCGAATACACAGTTTCCGGTCGAGAGTGGGAATTGAACGCAACCTCAATACAAGTTACAAACCTACATTAATTTTCTTTAAGATAATGCAACTAAATGTAAATTAAGACAAGATGCTGGTAACAAAAGAACTGGAGAATGTGGGGTTTTTAAACTATTTGGGTAGTGTAATAACAAATGACGCAAGATAAAAAAAAAGGTAAAGTGATCCCGTTACAGGCTCGGTGTGGCCCAGAGGGTGGGTAGAGGTATAGCTCTACTCTTCCAAGACCGCGGCACTAAAAGAGGATGATTGGTCAGCAGCACACCCTGGCCGCACTTTATCCACAGGAAAGACCCGGTACCCATTATACAGGAGGCTGGGTGGACCCCAGTGCCGGTCTGGACGGGCGGAAAATCTCGTCCCCACCGGAATTCGATCCCGGACCGTCCAGCCCGTAGCTCAGTCACTATACCGACTGAGCTACCGGGGCCACAAATGACGCCAGATGCACACCTTAAATTAAATCCAGAATTTAAATCTAAGTAAGAAATTTGTGAAGTGCTGCATTTGGCGCAGAGCTGATTTTAGTGTTAAAACTTGGACATTTCGAAAGAGAGTTCAGAAATATCTTGAAAGTTTTGAAATGTGGTGCTAGGGAAGGAGAGGGAAGATCAATTGGACACATCGTGTGAGAAGGGAAGAAGTGTTACAAAGAGTAAAGGAAGAGGGGAATATACTGCATAATCTATAATAAAAGGAAGGCTTAACTTGATTAGTCACATACTGCATATGAGCTGTCTTCTAAAACATGTTACAGAAAGACAAAAGGTTGGAGAAGAGGAGGAAGAACATTTAACCGTTCTCCCGCTAACGTGGAGAATATGGTGAGCTCCTAATAATGCCAGCAGATGAAAGATGGGATTTAAGCAGCTACTGGCAGACCATAGACAAATGAGAACCTAATGCGCAACTCGAAAGCAGACGCACCAGATCCCACGATACGGCAGAACTCGTTTTCGAAAGAAACTATGGATGTGGCGTAAGATAGACTATGGAATGATACTGAAATGTCCATAGGAGAAATCATGAAAAACGATAGCACTGAAGTAATTTTGGTGATGTCATCTTAGAATAAGTCTTCACTCCGCCAGTCCCGAAGCATCGCTCAGTAAGATATCTTATCCAAGAGCACTTCTTGTTTTAATTACTCTGGATTCTGAACTGCAGAAGACATAGCAGAAGCCACGCCTTTGTGTGGCAGCGAATCATGAACTAGTAAGGACAAAAATGTCTCTAGAATTCAAGCAGTGGGAACAGAATATTCCAGAATTGTCGACGTGTGCTGCAGACTGCACAAGTTCAAAACACAGACAGGCAGAACAGCTGGTTATTTGGGCTGTTAACGGAACAGTTTTGGAATTCCCCTTAACCGGGGTAAGCGTATCTCGGTGGGAAGGAGATTAATTTGAAAAGCAGCTTACTCGGATGAAAAATTGGCGAATATAGTTAATAAAAATTCAGCGCACAGTTAAAAATCTACACTGGTAATTACAGGGAGTACCAGCGATGTATCACACATAGTGATAATAGTGTAATTGGTTAAATTCAGTAAAAGGAAAGGTAAAGTTCACCCTAGAACAAGGCAGTGTTTCTCAACATTTGTGAGACCGCGGCCCGGTAAATTATTTTTTCATAAGACGAGGGCCCGGTCCCAACAAATTTACTAGTAAATGTACCTTCCCATTTTTTTTTAAGTTCATACATTAAAACTAACATAAGTATTAATAATTAATTATGGCATAATCATAAAGAGTATTAGTACACTTATGTATACGGTGTGGCATGTTGACAAATATAAAATTACATTTAAATTAGTTATCAATCTCTGGACTAATGAAATCTTGTAGCATATTGTAGT
>Ga0123354_10019054_pt1 | contig 10781 bp, 4 predicted proteins | sample TergutLab28metaG_2_FD_97872 | JGI IMG/M metagenome (GOLD analysis project Ga0123354, IMG submission 97872) | Labiotermes labralis P4 segment gut microbial communities from Petit-Saut dam, French Guiana - Lab288 P4 | ecosystem: Host-associated > Arthropoda: Insects > Digestive system > Gut ... | reverse complement strand
ATCGTACATTTGAGGTTCCACATTCGTTGTATCTCTATACACAAACTCTTGTATTTTAACTTCTTTTCCGCTTCCTTTTGCACAACATTTCTGTCTGCGGGTATTGCCACATCTATCAGTGTATTATTATTATTATTATTATATACTACGGAAGACTTTTTCTGTTTATCGTCGACGAATTTCAAATACGTTTAGAAAGGAGAGAAGCACAAAACAAACAATTACTAAAAAATTTTTTTAAATGTTTCATATACGAAACGTAAAATGTCAAGAAAACTTTGGAGTTCCCTACGTCCCCCCCCCCCCACCTTCGATATTACAAGTTTTTGTCATAAACTGGCTATTTTCTGGATATTTTAATGCACTTGTATTTGGTCTGATGCTCTCTTCGACTGTAGATTGATATATGTAGCCACGTTAGCTTTTGCAAGTACGATGTGTCGACTGACGTGCTGCCTTACCGATATTAGGATTTCTGCAAAACCAGCCGACCAGAATAAAGGTCGAAAGTGTTGCCTAACATTACCGTTTTGGCTGAATGTGTTGTTGTGATATACCGAGCAAACTCTGGGGTTTTAGAAATGGTGTTTAATAAGGTTCAGGTCTTATTGGATGTAATGTGGTGTTGAGAGGTAAATAGCTGCCGACGTTTCGGAGAAAAGTGACGTCTTCATATCCAGCATCAAGCAGTAGAACATATGCAGCTTGGATACTCTTGTTAAATTATTATAGTAAAGTTTCCTCTTGTTTTACATTTAACTGCAGCTCTGGTACATTGAGTTAAACACTGTAAGGCCGATAGTGAAGCTATGCTTCTGGTTTCGTTTGCTGATGACGTGGCTGATTGCATTTAGTGAACGAGAGTAAAGACGCTTCAAGGATGATGCTACAAACCAAACAAGGACGAAAGAGAAGCTTAACGAATGAAAACGTTAATATATTTCTCTGTCATTTTATAAAGTTTAATTAAAGATAATCACAAGCTATCATTATTTCCTATTCAAATGTAACTCTAAACTCTCAGATGTTAATAATGAATGTGGTCAAGACGGTGGTTATTTGTTAATCGCTTTGACCACCTGCACCGCATTCCGGTTGAAAATTGCGCTGTTCTTGGTTACTACACAGCGAGAAGTGGTAATTTTTTTACCGACGTTTCGGGGCAACCTATCGGGCCACGTCTTCAAAGGTAGGACCGAAAGTTGTCCCGAAACGCCGGTAATAAATTACCACTTCTCACCGCGTAATAACCCACAAGAGCGCAGTTCTCATCTACTTCGCGGCGGAATCCTGCAAGCACACATTCCGGTAGTCTCATGGTCATCAAATTCTAGAAGCGCCCACGTATTCCGCGCCCTTAGTCAAATTTGGTTTAGTAAGAATAATAGTAATAATATAATATTAATAATGTCATCGAAAGTCACGATAATTTGTTAAGGAGTCCTGCTTGGTATCTGGGAGATTCTAGGTTAAATTCTCGTCCCAGCGATTGACTGTGGTAGGTGAAGATTTCTTTGGTTTTACCAAGTCTCTCCGGAGAAATTTTAGGATTGGAGGTAGGTAGATAGGTTGGTATGTAGGTAGGTAGAAGTAGAGTATTGGGTAGTTGGGTGGGTGGGCGGATGGAGACGGACAAGCAGGCAGACTGATATAGGCGGACAGCTGAGTAGACAGAAAGACAGACAGCTGGACAGGTAGCAACAGAAAACCAACAAGATGCAACTAATCTGAAGTTTATTGTCAATCGTCTATCTCAACATGTTTCGGGCATGTTGAGATAGACGATTGACAATAAACTCCAGATTAGTTGCATCTTGTTGGTTTTCTCTCGCTAGCTTACGTTCATGATGCAAGGTCAGAAGAGCCTAAAAATGGACAGGTGTGTGCCTAGGCACACAGTCAGTTGGTCATTCTGCCCGCATTGTCATTTCGTTAAGTACCGTGACGTTTCTGACCCAATACCGCACTTCATGTAACTCGAGTGTCACAATGACGCTGGAATTGGTAGTTATTTTGTTGAAGAAGAAGCGTATTTTTGGACACACTGTAGGAACTCTTATTATTTGCGAGATCGTTATCATGCCAAGCGCATTTCCGACAGAAGGTGTGGCCAGCATTCTCATAACTCATAAGATACCATTCAACACTTGCAAGAAGGGCATATGTTTTGTGTTTTACCTTCGTGATGAATAAGGAGACTCCTTGATATACACGTCTCAAGAAATCCCGTTTTTGTCATCGTTATAACCCGTTCATGAAACCTCAGTTGTTTAAAGCGAGACGTAGGAGTGTTTGTTATCTGTTACTTAAAACCATTCCTGTCGCGTTGGCAACGACAAAAATTGCGAGAAATTTACTCATTAGCAATATCGTCTCTGTTTTTGCTGTGCGTGTCGGCATGTGGCAAGTGGACAGCCTTCTAAAGAATTTTTAGGAAGTTCTGTATTGAGAAGTTTTAATAAAATTCGCCGACTCGTTTAAGTGTTACTTAAAACCGTAAAAAAAATTTTAAAAATCTGTCAACTTCTCTACCTTAATTCGCCGAGTGTTGATCGGAACGCAAAATATTTCGAGCAGAAGTTGTAGAGAGTTATTTGGCAGACATTTTGTGTCAAATGCACGTATTCAGTAGCTGTTAGCGGTTTGCTACGCGACTAATTACAACTAATTTGTAGCTACTTTGGTGCTGATCATATTTGATCACATTTTGTCAGTAATTAAAGTTGTGCCGGTCCGCGCCATGAAAGCATACCAGGCGAATCGAGGCATAACTGCAATAATTCTTAACCCTGGCACTAGATGGTGTTGAGTGGTCAACTTCACACCACAGTCACTTTACCCCAAGGGAACAACACGGGTACCCATTGCAGAGGAGGTTGGGTAGGCCCCACCGGTCTGGACATTTTGGAGAAGAGAAAAGATTCTTGCCCTTTGCCAGGTTTCGAACCCCGGATCTTTCAACCTGTAGCGTAGTAGCTATACTAACTACGCTGTCGCGGTTCCCGCAGCAAATGTTAACAATCGCGAATTCAAATCCTTGCTGGCAATAATATCATACGATCTAGTATTATTACACAGCGTGTCAATGGCTTTCCTTCGTGTCATAGGAATAGCCCTAATTTGGGCATTCACATGTAGCGAATTGATGGCACATCCTAGCAAAGGCGTTAATTTGGGTTTTCACCAATCGGCTGGTTTCATGTCCATAAAACTGCAACTTTAGCATCAATCTCGAGCTGTCCTCTCTAAAACAAACAACTCTTGTAACTGCAGTTTTCATCTATCGCTACGGCTCGCAACGAAATGGGAACGATACGAATACATCTCACATTCCTGCCAACGTTCCTTAAAGTCATAATTATTTTAAAAATATGTCAGCCCACTTTTATTGTGCAATATTTGTTGTTCTTTGTTGTTATATGTTTCCTGCGTCGAAATGGCACAGTGGCCATTAAGCAATCATCTTGCAAAGACTGGAGTGTCTAAGAATGAAATCCAGAAAGGTCAAAGCTGTAAGCTAATTACAGTGGTGACTTCATGTCGGCTGAATTTACCTTTTGGGTTCTGTCACCTTGAGAAATGGTTCCTTGCCACAGATTGTTTCTTCTGACGCTTTCAAATGGCATAGAAACATTCACTGTCATATAATTTACATCGTCAAGAGCTGCATTTTCAAAATAAATGGTGACTACTATCAGCCACATCAAGAAATATGGTCCGAATTATATTTCATATTTAGGTCGGGCTAATTATTTGTGCTAAATTTTAAAAATTATTATGTTAATATTCCCTCGAAATAGAATAACGGGGAAGTAAGTAAGTCTGTAGCAGATTTCGGTAGCCGCGAGGTCTAGGTGTAGGTCTGCAGCCGCTTTTTTGCTGGGATAGCAGGTTCGAATCCTGCTGAGTGCATGGATGTTCGTCTCTTGTGTCCATTGTGTGTTGTGTAGGTAGCGGCCTCTACAGCGAGCTGATCACTCGTTCAGAGGAGTCCTACCGCGGGCGCGCGCGCGCGCGCGCGCGTGTGTGTGTGTCTAATTGTGTGTGATCTAAAAACCTCAACAGTGAGGCGGCCTAGGACCAATGTGGGCTGTTGCGCCATACAAAAAGGATATCCACTAGTCTTTCTGTTTGTCGTGTGAGATAATTTTTTGGCGTATTTCCTGGTGTTCCTCAGTCATTTTAGCTCTGCTGGAAAATGCCATATTCATTATTGCTCAAACTTTCTCCTGTCGTTATTCTTATTTACTTATTTGTGTTTTTCAGCGACGCTGTCTGTAACTGTAGTGTCAAATGCTTGGATGATTTTGAGTGTTGAATCGAAATGAAGCAGTAAGGAAGCGATCGTGAGCTAATGTAGTGTAAATTTTCGGCATTTTACAGGAGAAAGTGGGCCCGGTAGCTCAGTCGGTATAGCGACTGACTACGGGCTGAACGGTCCGGGATCGAATCCCGGTGGGGACGAGATTTTCCGCCCGTCCAGACCGGCCCTGGGGCCCACCCAGCCTCCTGTATAATGGGTACCGAGTGCTTCCCGGGGGTAAAGTGCGGCCGGGGCGTGCTGCTGACCACTCACCCCCTTCTAGTGCCGCGGTCATGGAAGAGTAGAGCTATACCTCTAACCACCCTCTGGGCCACACCGGGCCTGTAATGGGGAAAATCACAGGAGAAAACCTCGATGAGAAAAGTTACCAGGTTACGAATTGAAACCGGGACCTCTGAAGTACGAAGCATGAGTTCTAGACATTTGACCGCACTTTTGAGTAAAGTGAGTTGCCTTTGACATACCACCGACCATATCTGAAGCTCCTGTCGCGAAAGTATTGAACACGGTTTTAGAGATTTGTGTTCTGTGCTGTTCGTATTGCTGCTGAGACCCTGTGACAATATTTACGAAATGGCTTGGCTGTAAATAAAGCTTTGACAATAAACGTTTAAAATTCCTAAAGTATTAATAACACAGAGTAACTACCAAGTAACTGAGGCTTGTTTTATTGCAGAAAGGTGAAGGTAAAGCAATCCCTGTACAGAAGTTTGAGGCTCCCGGATTTCAACAAAATCGGAACATGAAGGTGGTAAGATTGTCAGCTGTATGCACCGGTCGCCTTTACCCCCCAGGAAATATTCCTGGTACTCCTTTCTATTGGAGGATGAGTCTTTCGCAGGGACAGAGTGCGGCCAGAAGGATTATGTAAACGGAAAATTCCAGTGACATAATCGGGAATTGAACCCACGAGCTGCCGCCTTGTAGCAAAGTGCCTTAGTCAACTGCAGAGCTGAACGAGGTTTTCCAGTGACACATTCGCTCCCTCAACATGTAGAAGAAGTCTGTACGCCATATCTTGAAAGTAGATACTAAGCAGCGTATGATTTATGACCAAGCATGCGTGTAAGTTAAGGAGTGTTGGGTCATCAACGGGGGTAATAACATAATCAACCAGAAGATGGCAGCAATGAACGGTAGCGAGAGATACTTCTGCTTCAGATGGAATAGAGTCTCGACATTTACCGTAAGCTGTACGCAAAATCACTCATGTTGTGATTTCATTGTGTCCCTCGTGGTTTCTAATGCATATTAATGTAACAGTTGAAGGGTTTTATAGGTATAAGCTGTAGTTAGAATCTGGAATTATCAACGTTTTTGTAGTTGAATTCTGAACAGACTTGTAGCAAGCTTTAGGTAACAATAACCTTCACAGTGCTCGCACCCTACAACACAGCGCCCCACAACCGCTACCAACCACATCCAGCAGAACCAGCACAGCACACCACGTGCAGTAACACACGTCTTGGTCTCCTGAAGATGGGCATAATGATGCCCGAAACATGTTGAGAAAGTGTTGGTAATAAACATGTAACTGTTGCATCTTGTTGGTTTTCTCTCTCACTTCACAAGACTTGTAGCAATGTGATAATTAAAGAAGGGGTACGCACATGCACCACTTTGGCACGGAGTCTCCATTGTCCACGTGTTGTATGAGCTGTGTCGTTGTTTCATCTGTAACAAGCAAGAGACAGCAGAATTTACATATGATTGGAGGTTCAAACTTAACATTTTGGGCCTTTTGTGGCCTTGCAGACGTATCTATGTGTAGTTTAAGCCGAGAGTCTTTACGATATGTTTCAGGCTATACTTACAGACTCTACCGTTTGTAACAAACAATTAAAATATTCCTGAGGGCAATAATACGTGAGACAGAGCTACTTTCTGTTTTGAAATAGCACGATTTGCAACAAAATTATGGGAACCATTCCGGCAAAATTAATAAAGATTAATTTCATACTTCTTAGCCGCACGGATGTAAATATCCTGTAGTGTTAGTGCTCTCAAGTAGTTTGTTGAATTGAATTTATAATCCATTGTTAAAATGCAATTTAGGGAATGTGTTAGCGTTGTGGGTTTGTGCACAAAGGGTTGTGTACGTAACGGAAGACTGCTGGAATGAAAATTTTGCCTTGGTGGAGATAACAGGGTTCTGCTCAAAGTCGGTAACAACTCATAGCACTACGCGGAGCCACAGTCCAAAATGCAGTATCTAAAGTTTTTTCGAATTAGCACCTAGTCTAATTAGTTCTTCTCGTGTGCGTAAATATCCTTCTGTACAGATGGATAAAGCATGAAGGCCTTCATTATTTATCAAAGGAAAGGGGTCCAAGTGGGCAAAGTGTGAACGTCTTTTTATTGGGAAACAGACAGTGCAAGAGAATGTGTTTCATAAATATACAAGGCTGCCTTCCATTGACATGTTTAGTCCACAGGAGAACGCGAGCAACCTCTTCGGAAGAAGAAACTTTTCTTTGTTCAAATGCGCGTGTATAGAATATTTTTTATCACATATTATTAATTAGCGACACGTTTAGATAGCTTTTTGCTATATGGAACATCTGGAGTTCTCCCTGCTTCATTCATATAAATCAATCCCTCTACAGGCCTGGAGAAGCCCTTAGGGCTCCAGGAGGTTGACGTCCCAGAATTTATAGACAATCGGCATATGAAGGTGGCAAGGTTGTTAGCCCTACCCACCGGCCACCTTTTACCGCCAGGAGATATCCCTGGTACTCGTTTCTGTTAGAGGCTGAGTGTACCCCAGGATAATAGTACGGCCGGAAGCAATGAGTCAATGAAAAATCCCAAGCTTCATCCATATGCATAATATAAATTGCAGTGAAAGGACGTCTGGAGAAAGTGCCAAAGCTGTAGTTTGTAGCACGTTATCATAAAGTGACATATACTGCCCAGAAAATTTATATTTTTACAAATTTCTTTCACTAAGTTACCTCAATGGCTTTGACAATTAAATGTGGCTTGTCTAAACTCACTTCTATGACTTGGTCTTAAGGAAACGAACATTAAAAATTTGCATTTTGTTGGTGTTTTACTGCCCGAAGAAGGGAAGCTACTTCTAAATCCTCTAGAATATCTCTTGTTTAAATAAGAATATTTTGTTTCAAAATGTTAAAAGTTATATTCTTTCGGCACGATTACAGGTGTTTACATATCGCGCGTATGGAAAAGGACACAGCATTACTTCTATGGTCATTACCGTCAAAATAATCCTCTTTTTTTTTTTTTTTGTCTTCCGATTTTCACTTTTCAGTTGTACTTTTTCCAGCCACGAATTATGTTTATAAAGTTACAAATGTCATAGAAAACACAAACCTTTGATAATAACTGCGCCACACCTTAGCACTTTAATGTCCTACGAGTGCTGTCACTAAACTTCCTTTGGTAACGAAACTCACAATACAGAAAAACAAAATCGTATTTACAAGATCACAGCGCACAGTAACAACGTATCCAGCAAATGTACGCACTTTATCCGAAACTACAAACTCAGGGCCTGCTGCAACAATTGAATTTCCCGGTCTATGAAAGAAAAATTAAATGCGTAATATTATATTTACAGGTGGAAGTTCATTTCGTTTGAAGCACAGATAAATCCAACAAATTCGAGGAAAATCTTTTACACGTCTGTAAACTTTCAATACACACAGTAAGTTTTGTGTACGCTCTGGTGGCGAAGTAGTAACTATCGGTAATTTGGAGTGGATAAAACGTACCAAATTATCATTCTTCTGTTACGTGAACCCAAAGTTCTTTAGGTGAAAACAGCACCACAGAAATTCATCAGGAACTTCTCTTACCAATTGTTCAACCGACACCTGTGCTACGTCGTTACGCATTTGCCCTGTAGGGGCACTGCTTTACGCTACTGTGCGGTTCAAGTTGATGAATTTTGTATGTGTGATGTTTTTGTTTCGTAATGTAAGTCGGTGTTAATCCTATCATTTGGCCATTAGTGAGATTCCCAAACTCTTTCCTTTTATATCATATTGCAACAGTTCTTAAAGAGTGCAAGAACCAGTTCTCATCCTGAGTGATTCTAATCTATCACAAGTCCCTAACCTGTCAAATTTATAATCAATGAAAATGACGTTAGTAGCATAACCTGCGTATCCTATTCAGATACAGAGGCCCTTACGAACGACAGTCGTTGCTGTGTTACATCAGGAATAGTAGGTGTGACTGCATATTGTCCTCGTTCCTCCAAATTTACATTGAATTTATTTGATCGGTAAACTTAGGATTCTCATACACATTGGATAGCTGGACATGAACTCCATAGTACGATTTTAGAGATTTTGGGACTGTAGATGACACTTATTTCGCAATTTTACAAACATTCTAATTTCTTAAAGTTGTTATTCTACTTGGTCTCTGGAAACTGTTCAAACTGTAGGCGATGGCATGGAGTAAAATTTCATCTGACAGCATTTTTTACAGCACTAAAATATTAGTTTTAAGATGCAACAGAAACTACAAAGTTTATAGGATAACTTCATATGTTGTGTAAAATGACATTACATTATAGAACTATACTGATAAAAGGAAATATTGAACGTGACACTTCTTGTATTAAAGAAATGATTTTGACCTGTTGCACATAAAATTTAACTTTACGCTGATTTTGGAACTTTCATGATTGTATTGTGTGTGTTGGCTGATTACCTAGAACAGTATCTCAAAGGAAATTATCAAAATTAACAAGTGTGAATCTTGTTCTATATTTGCATCTCTTCTACATCAGCTTTCATGTCAGGCACTATACTGGTGCACAAAAAATACAATTGGTCAGATACAACAAATATCTCAAAATGAAAACTGCACAGACATATTTCAGCATAACATTTACTAATAGAGAGAAAAAGAGAGAAAAAAACATAGTTTTTGTTTGTTGCTAATAATTATAATGTTAGTTTTTTACTTATATCTGCACAAATATCTGTAACAGTCGAAGTGCATGGGTCACAATGATGCCTACCCATCTGTATTCTATTTTTACTGATATGTACTTGGCCACATTAATAAATAAATGTTAAATATTAACTTAATATCGAGGAGCATGTAACTTGATGGAAGGAGCTTGCTTTTGTCATTAAACAATGATTGAAGAGCATTTTCACATCTAGCAGGCTAAGTACTAACATTAACTGCAGTACTGCTAGACACAGATTTAGGAGTGGAATGCTATGATAATGTTTCAACTGACTGCAGTAATTTTCTCTGATAAAGATGTTTCCTTTCTCTTCTTGTAACAAATGAACAGAAGACACTGACAGTTCATTAGACGAGAAATCATCTGCTTGAATTTGAAAGGCTGTATCCTTCAAGGGTAACAAAATTAACTGATTGTTTAAAGGACCACACAAAGTGACATTGCCCATGGGCCATGTAGTGTGCATCACTGGACTGTGAGAATTATGTGATATAAGATGGATATTACTGCCTATTTTGGCACAACTGGGCCTAATTCTGTGATTTCTTAACAGTAACTGGTTTTTGTGGTGCAGGATGAATACAACCAAGGTAGAGCCAGAATCAGACCCTGAGGTTCAGGAGTCACTTAGTGAATTCCAGTTCATCGATGTGAATCAGGACGTGCTGTCATTACCAATGCCTTGTACTGAAATTGAGGTTAGTGGAATTAAAGTGAATGAGGTTCAAGTGCTGTCATTGTAATATTTCTGTTTTTTTTTTCGTTTTCTTTTCTTTCCCCCCTTTTGCTGTTGACTAATTCATGTTGTGATAATTTTGTGTGTCTGGTCTAGAGAAGATTCACTGTGGGAGAAGACTGTCTTTGTTTGTAAAGAAATATGTAATACATATTTCATTGCACACACTTAACGATAATGAAAGCAAGAATATTGCTGAGTGCTGTAGAATAAGTGGCTTGTACTCTTACAAATGTCATGGTATCATGTATAAGTGGTGAAGTAAAGGCCAAGATGTCCCTTTGCTCAATTAAGTATGATGTCATTATTTTCATTTTTGTTGCTGTGCAATATTATCAATTTAACCTTAAAATACCAACTAATTGCACACTATTTTAATACACTTTGTAAAACACACGCAAAAATATGTAGGTCAAATCCATTAAAATTTATATCACTCCTACATGTTTCAATCCTAAAGGATCATAACTGCACAGGACAGGCAACGGTCAGACCAGCCAAACATAACATAACCTACACATCTACATGTAAGTAAAAATCAAGGTGTATTATATATATGGGATTAGTGTAAATCAATAATACATATCAAAACTTATAATCGTCTATTATAATTACAGGCATGCCGCCACCACACCAATAATATTAACAAAAATAAGAAACATTCAATAACTTCATAAATAGGAACATTTACTCCCTGATGATGATCCTTTAGGATTGAAACATGTAGGAGTGATATAAATTTTAATGGATTAGACCTACGTATTTTT
>Ga0123354_10019053_pt1 | contig 10781 bp, 7 predicted proteins | sample TergutLab28metaG_2_FD_97872 | JGI IMG/M metagenome (GOLD analysis project Ga0123354, IMG submission 97872) | Labiotermes labralis P4 segment gut microbial communities from Petit-Saut dam, French Guiana - Lab288 P4 | ecosystem: Host-associated > Arthropoda: Insects > Digestive system > Gut ... | reverse complement strand
TCGACAGTAGAAGGTTTACAACGTCCATAGAAATGTAACTATGCCATGTCGACAGCAGAAGTTTTACAGTGTCCATTGAAATGTAACTCTGCTCTGTCGACAGCAGAAGTTTTACAACTTCCATGGAAATGTAACTATGCTCCGTTGACAGCAGAATTTTTACAACTTCCATTGAAATGTAACTATGCTCTGTCGACAGCAGAAGTTTTACAACGTCCATTGAAATGTAACTATGCCATGTCGACAGCAGAAGTTTTACAACGTCCATTGAAATGTAACTATGCTCTGTCGACAGCAGAAGTTTTACAACGTCCATTGAAATGTAAATATGCTATGTCGACAGCAGAAGTTTTACAACGTCCATTGAAATGTAACTATGCTCTGTCGACAGCAGAAGTTTTACAACGTCCATTGAAATGTAACTATGCTATGTCGACAGCAGAGGTTTTACAGCGTCCACTGAAATGTAACTATGCCATGTCGACAGCAGAAGTTTTACAACGTGCATCGAAATGTAACTATGCTATGTCGACAGCAGAAGTTTTACAGCATCAGTTGAAATGTAACTATGCTCTGTCGACAGCAGAAGTTTTACAACTTCCATTGAAATGTAACTATGCTCTGTCGACAGCAGAAGTTTTACAACTTCCATTGAAATGTAACTATGCTCTGTAGACAGCAGAAGTTTTACAACGTCCATTGAAATGTAACTATGCTATGTCGACAGCAGAGGTTTTACAGCGTCCATTGATATGTAACTGTGCTCTGTCGACAGCAGAAGTTTTATTATCGCGACTGGAAGCGGATGATGACCGTGGATGGTAAACAAGTAAGGATTTGTAAGAAGGCTGTCCTGACATATTGAGACACTGTCGCGGAATTTGCTTGGAAAGCCTGAAAGAAACAACGAACCTTGATCATGACTGACAGTAAGTAGTGGTCACCTTCCTAGTTGGCGTTCAGGCCTACAACGTTAGTACTGTGCTAACAGAACACGTTCCATGTAATCAGCATAGACGTACCTGACTGTGCCACCCTAATACGTGTGACAGTTCTTACTCTGTAGCACTGTTCGTTTTATGGCCGTTTTAGTGTTCATGTGTATATACTCGTATATAGGGCGACACAGGCGTGAAGAGAAACGAGCAAAAAGAGCAGAAAAACTATTATGAGTGACATAAAATATGGTAATAACATTTCTATCGTTTTGTTGACGTATTAATATCAATTTCTTGGCATCCCCGGGGTAACATTTATATCACCACAAAACGAATTATGATGGGCGGTAAATATTGTTCTCAGAGAATAGAGAGCCCGTTAAATGCACTGCTCTGTGCTAAGTGAAAAAATGTTTGTGGAAGAATTGTTGCTATGACTGATTTGAACGAATGGCTATTGGTTTGGTGCCATGTATCAATTTTAAAACTGGGTGGAGGGGGCGAGGGCGGGGGCGGAATTCCGACATTTCTGCTGAAGCTTCGTTGTGAAATTTAAAATTTGTAACGAAAAAAAAATTGCACTGTTCTAACTTCGGTGATGAAAAGCAGCAGGAAGTGGAATTTAAATTTTTAATTTGAAATAACAAATTCCGTATACTGATACAAAAGAAGAGAATTCTGCGTTTTAATTTCAAAAACATGTCTGTGATTTTAAAGATTTAATTTCGTGTTAGGTTATTACGAACTGTATGTCCTGAACTCTGAAACATCTAATTTAAATCGAAGTATAGACGTTCGTAATGAACTGTCGTTTATTAATCGAATTAGATATAATTAAAAAGGAGATTTTTTATTTATACGCACTCTTTTCATTGGCATTTTATGGAGAGGATTTGTTTCTATGAAAATAAGAATTACATTTAACGCGTTCACAAAAATCAGTAGAACATAATACATTTGATTCCAATTTACTCCGTCGCGCCCTATTTTTGGAATAGTCATTTTAATACTGTTTCATACATCCGTGGGTCCCCCCCCCCCGCCCCAGGTTTTCACACAAGATATTGTAGAAAATAATTTATTGGCCCATGCGTGCTGCATGTTCCGTCCTTTTGCTTCAGGTTTTTTAATCATCTTACACAACATTACGTCAATACAATGAATTTTATTGGTATGTTACTTTTTTACATTCGTTCTTCGACTGTCTTACATCTAAAGATACTTATTTCTTAGCACTTTGCGAATACACAGTGTGCATCATGATAGACATTATGTTCCTGAGTATGGTATTTAGCAGATAACTTCACCGCCATCTTTGCATCTTACCTGTCTTTTTTTTTCTCTCAGTTGTAGACGAGAGGCGTCTAAGGATAAGCAAAGCGAATCACATCCAGAAAGCATTGACCATAACAATAAATACTCCGGCTACTTCCTCCCAGACATTCTCTTCAGAATGTCATCTTCTTTAGGCATGCGCATTCTTGGGACTGAACCCAGCTCTGAAAAGATGAGTGGCATATGAACTGTACACGGTCTGTAAACGATCCTTCGATTGGATCAAATTCCTGCAGTGTCACACCATTCACACTTACTTCCAGACTTCAATGTCGCGTTTCTTGCTTCTTCGCATCAAGCCGGGTTCGGTTCTCGGCCCCCTACTGGAGTCCCTGTACTTAGTGATTTCTTGCAAATATTGTACAGTACCTCCAAATAAGTGGGCAGGGTAACTCAGGCAGTATAGTGACTGACTACGAGCTGGAAGGTTTGGGATCGAATCCCGGTGGGGACGAGATTTTCCGCCCTTCCAGACCGGCCCTGGGGCCCACCCAGCCTCCTGTAAAATGGGTACCGGGTCTTTCCTGGGGGTAAAGTGGGGCCGGGGCGTGCTGCTGACCACTCACCCCCTTCTAATGCCGCGGTCATGGAAGAGTAGAGCTATACCTCTACCCACCCTCTGGGCTACACCGGGCCTCTAACGAGATCACTTTAAATTTTACCTTCAAATAAGCCACTACCATTCGATCTCTGTACTGTCTACTCTGCTATTTACACGCATCAACCTTCCATATTACGATTAACGGCCAAGTATGGGACGGTGTGAATTTCTTATTGGTGAAAGTATGTACATCTAGCGACTGACAGCACCGTATAGCAGACACTGAAAGTTTTATATTGGAGAAAGTGTGTACGTGTAGACACTGTCTGACGATTAAAGTCATCTCTCAGACGATGGACGCGAATGACATACACACTAGTTCATAAACGTCTTCTTTATCTGTGTACATACACACAATTAAACATTACGCCATAGAGGGTGTAAGCGGATGAAGTTCCGAGTGTCTTTACGTAAAGTAATGAGCTTTGAATTCGGCCGGATTTATTCCACAGAAGGTAAGGTAAAGGTAAAGTTCACCCTAGAACAGCCCACGAAGGCCCAGAGGGGGAGTAGAGGTATAGCTCTACTCTTTCCTTAACCTCGGCACTAGATGGGGGTGGGTGGTCAACGTCGCGCCCCGGCCGCTTTACCCCGGAAAAGACCCGGTACCCATTGTATAGGAGGCTGGGTGGACCCCAGGGCCAGCCTGGACGGATGCGGAAAATCTCGCCTCCACCGGGATTCGATCCCCGGACCGTCAGGCCTGTAGTTATTCCACAGAAAGCAGATCAAAATGACGATAATGCATGAGTCTAGCTGGGTAACGGCTATTCTGATCGCGTTGAAGGGAAAAGTCTGTCTCCTGTTACCGGGAAATAAAATCTCACCGTATGGTCTTTAGCTGTCTCGTATTGTAAATGGTAATGCATTATCTTAATTTTTGCCCTTAGCTATGTACGTGGGATTGCACGTGTAATTAAATCAAGACAGAGAAGGAATTCACGCAGATTTTGGTCGTCTCTTGAAAGACCGTGCAGATTGGAGGAAAACAAGAACACGTTTCTGAAGAAAACAGATTGCGAAATAGATCGAAGTGGCTTAGGACTGCGTAAGGAACTTTCGGTTTCTACAGTCAGAAAGGCAGTTAATCTAATGAGTGGTTAGGACGACACAGAGGAAAAAAATTGGTGTATAATTCCGGTGCGGGACGATGATATTAGTATGGTTCTGGAGGAAATGAGTCTTGAAGCAGCTGGCGGAGTGAGCGATAGTGTTGAAACTTCCCGCTCTACGAACACAAGAATTGAGTGACTGACTTAGGCCACTGTTTCCTGCATACGGCGTCGTTCACCATGGTGTATTGGCACAGTTGGAATGACGTTACTGTGCCCAGAGTTTTCGGAACGAGGTCATCATAATCCCGCCATATACTTCCACTTAACCACAGTTCTTTGCAGCCCAACAATGCGCGATCCTGGCTGCAGAAGCAGTTTCTCAGCGTGCCCGAACTCCGTAACTTTCAGTACCAAACAGTGAGTTTCAGCAGTTCGCTGTCAGGTACTGTGTAGCATACCGCTTTTAGGCAGTATTTGCCTCGAAGGGGGGGCGTGTTACGAAATCGCAGATATTACCTCACCCCTACTACCCTGGTTCCCATAGACTGAATGTTAGTTAGGAATTGTATTCTCGAATGGACATATTTCAATGGTAAAGCTGAACACTGTGGTATTGTTTTAGGTTACTTAATAGTGCCATACTCGGTGGCGCAAGTTGGTTGAGGCACTGCGCTACAAATCGGAAGGTCGCGGGTTCGATTCCCTCTGGTGTCCTGGAATTTTTCATTAACACAGACCTTCCGGACGCAATATGGCCCGGGTTTCGCCTTAGCCTCAAAAAAAAATGAGAACCAGGAATTTTTCTTGGGGGGGGGGGGAGTGGGGAGACGGCCGGTGCAGAGGGCTGACAGCCATACCACCTTCTTGTGCCGATTGTCTGGAAACCTCAGGGCCTGTCCAGGCCTGTAATGATATTTCTTTACCTTTAATAGTGCCATAAGTTAAATTACTTCCATGCTTTTGCGCGTGGATATCTTCCCCAAATGAATTGTGTGTGTAAGGCATGACAAGGAACGCAACGTGTAAGTAGAGGATGCTCCTTGGAATTTAAAAATCTCCTATAATTCACACAACTCGGTGCAAACAGGAGAAGCGGAAATCGAAACTTAACCGTGCGGTATATTTTGGGGTTGCTGGTGTTCTTTTGGCAGCCCTGTGATTACCGAACTTCACAGAGACGGGATCTGTAAGGAGTCGGCTGGTAGCCTGCAAAGCAGCGTACCTTAGCGTTGTTCATGGCTGTTCCGGAAAGCTCGTAAAGTATGGTTTATCTTGTCCGTTACCGCGGTGCGGGATGCTGGCTTGCGAAGAAGGAGGGAGATGGACAGTGATGCTGTGCTGAACCGCTCCCCCCACGTGCCTCCATCTCATCCCCACCCCTTACCCTCTGCTTGCTATCTCTACAAATGTCCTCCTGTCGCTTTTGTTTTTTACAGTCTTTGGAACAGCAAACGATCATCGCAGCCAATGGCCCGCGACCCGGCGGTTACAAAAATTTCATGTGATTAAAAGCCAGACAAAAAAAAAAAATGAAAGTGTAACAATAATTTGTGACGTTTTCTTTGTCGTGCAGTGCAGAAGACGACACTGCCAGACATGGAAGGTAGCTGCGAACACGTGGAACACGTTTGGAATGCTCACACAAAGATCTGTAGGCTACGGTGTCTTACTTCAGAGCCTCTTCTGTTCTGTTCCTTGCACAGGTTTCGAGTTTTCAGTAGAAAGATTTTCACCGCAAGCCTTTGGGCATGATATTAGCACACAACTATCGATTTACACCTTCACAGCACGCTTATTACTTTGACAAGTCGTGATTAAAGAATGATTTGTGGTGCATTATGTGCGCGACTGTATGAGAGCAACGGATGTGTATTGCAATTGGCACACCGCTGGTTTGGCAGCTACACTATGCCTGCATTTTGAAAACATTCGAAGGCTGTTCTAGAACATTAATTGACAACACGAAAAGAGAGACAGAATTAGTATAAGCTGTTGTGTCAGTAGCCAGTCTGAGTAAAAGAATAGACACATGTTTTTTAAACTGTGGGCCGCTGATCCCCAATCGATTCACGCAGAGTAGTTACCATGTGGCATTCTTTTTTTGTATGATGACGGAAGCACGAATACCTTCGGAAACTTTGTGTTTCGACAAAAGTGAGACGAGGTTAAAATCAAATATATGTGTGTCTGTGTAAACATAGGCTGTGTTCGCGTTTTAAGTACTTATTTTACAACGTTTTCAATTAGTGAGATAATATGACGTCGGTGGTAGATGAATGGGATTGGAGCGTTGGTGGAATGATACTAACAGGGGAAAAATTAAGTTGTACTTGGAGCGAAACCCTGTCCCATTGCCGCTTTGTCGACCACAAACCCTTGTGGACTGATCTGGGATGATCGAACCCTGGCCTCCGCGGCGAGAGCCCGGCGACGGACTTGCCTCGACCATGGCACTATCGCTGTGGTAATGTTATAGTATTTAATAACGTTTTAGTTCATAATATTATGTATTGTGTATTGGAGATTATGGAAGACCTAGGCGTGGATGGGGGGTATAATATTAAAATGGGTCTTAAAGAAGTGAAGTGGGGAGGCATGGACTAGATTGATGTGGCTCAGGATAGACAAGGTTGCGGGTTGCTCAGGATAGGGACAGGTGGCGGGAGCTCTTGCATTCGGTAATGAACCTTTGGATTACATAAAATGCGGAGAATTTCTTGACTAGTTGTGGATCTGTTGGGTTCTCAGGGAGAACCCTCCTCAGTGGAGTTTGTTTTAATTGAGGAATGTGTAGTAAGTGGCTGGTGTGAGACACAAACACATTATTATTCGCCGGTAACACAGCGCAGTGCTGCACTATATCTAGCAGTATCTACTGTCTGTGAATTTCCATCAACACAGACCAGCACTTGTTCCATGCTGACAGACTGGTGTGATGTCTTAGTATCAGAGACTCTGCTTGAAGGACTGGTTAATGTTTAGTTTGCCATTATGCCAAAACTGCTTACAGGTCGTCTTAGCCGGAGAATAGCCCAAGATTCTCAGTTGTGAGTGCAAGATCTTGTTCCCTGATATGTTTAATTTAATACAGACTACACCTTATATGAATTGCAAATATGGCCGTGCCTCGGAGAGTATCGCTTCCCCACCGGTGGCCGATAGCACTCCGATCGTTCGTCGATGACACGGAACAGATTTGTGAGGTATCTTATACTTGGCGATAAATGGACAGGCGTTTACAGTGAAGAATAACGAAATGCGGCGATTTTTAAGTGTGTTCTCAAAACAGTTTCTAAAAGCGATCATAGCTTGCTAATGCCCGTATATCGACACGGACAAGCGCCACTCCCACGGGACGGTTTTTTTGGAATTTCGAATTTGGGATTTTTACTAAAATTTTTTTGATGCATTCTAGCATCGGTTAAAATCGGGAAAGAATAATGGCCACTTGACATGTTATGTTAATATCTTACGGTGATCGATTTTTAAAGTCTAGGGACAATAACAAATGGAACGCGCCAGCAGTGTTAGGCTTCCCGGACATTCCGTACGTTTTAAAAAATTCTTATTGTTTTTTGGTGTTGTTATGACCGTTCTGGTGAACTGCGAAATGATACACGAAGTATCTTGAAAGCGTTTAGAGCATCATGGCGCGAGACACAAGAGAACCGCGTGCTTCTTAATTTCCTACCATCAGCACAGCAACTGTGGGCCCTCAAAGGGGCAATGGTGCCACGTATAGTAGGATGTCGATGTTTGATGCAGAAAACAAGACTAGAAAGAATACCTGTATGGTATATTACCGTACATAAGGGCGGTAGTAATGAAGTGCAAATTAGTGGACGTTTCACCTATTGGATTTTAACAAAACTTGTGAATGGTTTTTTTGGGTTTATTTTGAAAAGTAAATAAGCGGCTGTGTGTAGACAGGTGTTTATATATGGATCATTGTGTTTTAAAATCCACTTATAATGTAGACTGGGGTTTATTATGGATCATTTTGTTTTGAAATTCATTTATAATGTGGACTGCGGTTTATTATGGATCAGTGTGTTCTAAAATCCATTCATTATGTAGATTGGGGTTTATTATGAATCATTGTGTTTTGAAATCCATTTGTAATGTGGACTGGGGTTTATTACGGATCATTGTGTTTTAAAATCCATTCATTACATAGACTGAGGTTTATTATGGATCATTGTGTTTTGAAATCCACATATAATGTGGACTGGGGTTTATTATGGATCATTGTGTTCTAAAATCCATTTATTATGTAGATTGGGTTTTATTATGGATCTTCGTGTTTTAAAATCCATTTATTGTGTAGATTGGGTTTTATTATGGATCTTTATGTTTTAAAATCCATTTATAATGTGGACTGGAGTTTGTTATGGATCAGTGTGTTTTAAAATCCATATGTAATTTCAACAGTGACTGTGAGACAGTTTACAGCATGCATGAAAAAATTTATTTATGATCGTATGGAAGCTAGACTCTGTTGTGGATCAGCATGAACGAAAATCGGAATTTACCGAAAGATCATGTGTTTATTCGGTATCGAACCTTACAAAGTGCGTCGTTAAGTGTAACGCGCTCGCACAAGGCCGCAGACAAATCGACACGGCCTTCACTTAAAGAATTCCGCATTTACATTCTAAATGAGCAATAACATTTTCCAAAAATCTGCAACTGTTTTTGAGGCTACTGTTTTGAATAATGTGAAAGGAATATGGCCGCCGCGTGAAACCCAATAACCTGTAATTATCTTTCAATTTTATGGCTACCTGAATCTGTGTGCAAGAAAATTTGTATGGAGGTGAATGATAAACGTAACTTCAGTTCTCTCATAGGTATTAATAGTTGCAAACATGGTTACGATGGGGAAATCATGAGGTTGAATCTGCAAATGTGATGTAATTTGAATCGGTAATGGTGAAAATTATGGAGATACATGGAGCATTAAATGCGGTATGTTACAGTACAGTAGCTGATGATTCAACAGCTGGGCCAACACTCGTGCTTTTTGGTTTTATTACACTCTATCGCGGAGGGAAAGGTTTCAGAGTCAAAAACTTTTCTCCCTCTCCCCTTTTGTATGATATAATTCTATTGGAAAGTGCAATTGATTTTTTGTTTGAGGATCTAATTTACGAGTTTAGTAATATAAACTTTGAGTAACTAATTCCATGGAAACGAATTATTCTTGGGTCTGTAGAATGCAACTAGAACGTTCATTTGTCCAGGTTATTCGCACTGATTTATGCAGGAGTACTCGAAATGTTTCGATCCTTATTAGGATCAGTATCCAGGGTATCCCAGAGCAAAATATTCATTACTGTTGACTGCACTAATCACAGTTCTGTTGCTATCGTATTTAAAAAAATGTATTCAATAGTGACTTGTACAAAATGATACTATTGCTGTAGAATGAAAAATTCTTCTGATGTGACTCTGCTGTTACCTGCGTCTCCAAATGCCTTGAATATGGATTCATTATATTATATTATATTGTATTATATTATATTATAATATATTATATTATATTATACTTCGTCTCGTTAATCTGATATGATACGAAATGTCTAATATACTGTCTCTTTTGACATCTGTTTGGGTGCGAAAACAAGTTTCAAATAAAACTTGCCGTCCGGATAGCCTACGGTGATTATTTAGACACATAGGAGAGGAAATAACTGCGTACTGCGCGCTGTAATTGGCTTGCAAGTGCATATATGTATCCAAAATAAAGTAGATTGGTACGATAAATATAGAGGGAAGGCGTCTGCATAAAGTTCACACACACACATTTCTAGCCTGTGCGTTAGTTTTTGAATAGGATGCGCTGTTATTAAGCTATTTTGTTTTACTTTCAGAATAGGCATTAAGTAGGACAGCGCCGAGGAACAGACCTAATCATTTGAGTTGAATTGTCTCTTATTAAGCATTTCTTGTTCACTAGATGTTGGGGCCGAATTAAAATTCTGCTGCAGCGCTCTCTCGACCTGCGCCGCACGTCAGGCGGGCTGCGTAACTGCCAGGCGCGAACAATGGTGTCACTCAATCTGTCACTTAAAACAAAGATGCCAGATGAGGCAGTGACGAATCAAATACCATCTCTCCTTCTGCCACCCTTCATCCCAACCCTTTATTTTCTTCCCTTTATTTTTGTTCTCTTTCTTGAGTCTCCGTCTTTTGTCTTGTTTTCTCATTTTCCTTCCTGTTTATGTGAAAGTTTCATCACGATTGCTGTTAACGCAGGTACAGTTCGACTAACCTAGCCGGTTACATGGCCTCGCCGCAGTGGTTGCGTCTAGCAGTTGAGATTATATCAGTTTTGTGTCAGTGAATGATCCCTTGCAACAAGAAAAATGTTTTTATATATCGCTAATTGGTAGCCTCATTGCACGTAGTGTAATTGTACTTGCTAAGCAGTGTCAGCTGCTTGTCCTACTCATAGTTTGAAATATTGCCTTTATCGTCTGGTGGTTTTAAACTAGGGAAATACACGCCAAGGCCAACAAATAAGGATCTACTGTTTTTACTTTTTGGGTATAAGTTATGTTCCCTAAATTAGGAAAGCAGTTCACCCATCTCAGTGGACCCGATGAAGGTATTAAATGCATTTTCATAAAAGAGCAGCACCATGGCTGTACAGAACAGGTTCGTCTCATGCCACACTGAGTAACCGATTTTGTTAGGCACGTTTTTAGTCACTGCGGCCGTCCATATTGCGGCGACTCTGTTTGCTTGCGTCAGTGTGACTTTATGAGACTTAATTAGCCACAACATGTATGGTGGATGGCTACATTCATTAGCTTGTGTTTAGTAGCGTACCCCCCCCCCCCCCCCCCC